>Ga0126369_10000952_pt1 | contig 19644 bp, 15 predicted proteins | sample PanSoiMetaPlot_1_FD_109646 | JGI IMG/M metagenome (GOLD analysis project Ga0126369, IMG submission 109646) | Tropical forest soil microbial communities from Panama - MetaG Plot_1 | ecosystem: Environmental > Terrestrial > Soil > Tropical forest > Bulk soil | place: Panama | collected 2016-02-17 | reverse complement strand
CCCGAGAGGCTCCAGCGCGGCAAGAACAGAGTCCTCGTGTGCGGTGTTTGCGAATGAGTACAAGAAGGATACGGCAATCGATTCGACGTCTTTCTTTTGCACTTCATCGATGACACTTCGGAGGTGCGATTGATCGAGCGGCTGTTCAACCGATCCGTCGTACAGCACCCGCTCACGGACGCCGAAGCGCAACCCGTCGGGTACCAGGGGCTCTGGGCGTGTAACAAAAATGTTGTAGAGCTCGCGACGCGTTTGACGCCCAATGATGATGACATCTTCGAAGCCTTCCGTGGTCAGGAGAGCTGTGCGCGCACCCTTGCGCTCGAGTAGAGCATTCGTCGCGACAGTCGATCCATGGATCACTTCTTTAACCGAGGATGATTCGAGGCGCTCGAGTCCGTGCATGATCGCATCATCGGGTTGGCGAGGTGTCGAAAGTTCTTTGAAGATTTCGATTTTGCCGTCCCTGATGACGACAAAATCTGTAAACGTTCCCCCGGTATCGACGCCGACTCTAAAAATAGATCCGCGCGACATCTTGTACGTGCTTGGCAGAAACTGTTTCGAAGGGTTGGATTGTGCCCTGCGGGTCGCGCTCCCAGGTCAGGGCTTGGAGGTCGGCGAGAGCGCTGTCGAAGTGGTGAATGGCGACTTCACGAGCCCACGCGAAGTAGGTGTCGGGGAGGGGGGCCTGGCTTATGGACTTGATCCAGTCCATGACGTGAGGTCGCTCTTCATCAGGAATATGTATCTGTAGCGCGGAGCCCTCACCGGCATCGACGCGAAGGCCGGCGTCATGCCACCAGCCGGATTCAAGGAGTTTAAGGTCCAGAATCGTTTTCAGAATAAAAAGAGCCGGAAGGTCGCCACTGGACACAGTCCCTTTCGGAACTGCGGTTTCGCCATTGGCGTTGCCCTTGAAGGCGCTCCAAAGCTGGCGTGCACGATCCGTCGAAGACGCGGTACTGAGAACGAGGATGCGATCCGGGCGATATTGCTGGAAACCTTTGAGGTCGTCGGGTGTAAGGTCACGATTGAACCGTGTCAGCGACCCACCCGAAATAAAGACGGCGTTCGTATTGCTGACCACCAGAGAAACCCCCGAGGAGAGACGCTCCGGAGGCGCTGGCGAGAACGGGCGATCTGTGTGGCCAGGAAATGCAGCGGCAGAGGATGTGTTGCCGGCCGATGCGGGCGCGGGCGCTGGGCTCTGGCCAGGGAATCCAGAGGATCCCGGCAGAGGAGCGGAGTTTAACGGCTCCGATGAAACAGCCGTTTGTTTAGGCCTTGGAGACCAACTGGCAAGCACACGATTCATGATGAGGAGATCGCGCGCGGCGACACGCATATCCTCCGGCGACATCGATTGGATCCACTCGATACCTTCTTCGCGCCGGGCAAGAATATCGTGACTCGCTAACCATTCCCGAGCCGGCTTGCTCTCGAGATACGCCACCGCCTCCTGCCGAGCGGCGGTCAAATCGCGTGCGTTCACAGGCGTGAATTGCAGCCGCTGCAGTTCCTGCAGAAGATTCTCTTCGGCCGGCTCCGGAAACTGCCCTGCCGGAACGGGCAGCTCGATGCGGTAATAATAAGGACGCACAGTCAACGGCAGTGCCGTCTTTAGTTGGAGCGGCACGAGGCGATGAATCACCCGGTCCAGAAGCAGCATCAAGTACCACTGCTTGTAATACACGCCGGGAGCCGGCGATGCGAAAATGACCGCTCCGGCTGGAAGATCCGACTTAAACCGCAATGTTCGCTCCGCGAGCAGTCTATTGATCGCCTCGTTAGGCTTTGTTGCCGCCGCGCGCTTCGGGATTGCTTGCAGCATTTCGCGTACGGAATCCGAAACCGGCGCCGAAATCAAAATGAACGCATCATCAGTCAAGTAGGCTGCCGGCTGTGCACCGGCTCCCAGCAAAGCGCTCCGAATCTCTTCCTCAACCTTCTCTCTAAAATCCACAGGAGAAGGGGACGAGGCGGCTGCCCCCACGGCCCTAAAGAGGTCAGGCAAACGGTCCATCAGCATGGGTAGTGCCCATTTCGGCGCGGTGATCCGAAGAGCCGTGCGGTCGACTTCGTTGATGAAATCGATAGTCGCTCCTGCCGCGTATGCGTCTCGCAAGAGAGACCTTGCGCCTTCGGTGGAGACGAAACCGGTCAATCCTCCGGATGTATACCCAGCAACAATTTCAATTGAATCTGGTCCGGCCGGAAGTTCGACCAATCGGATTCCGTTGGGCATTGTTGACGCGAAAAACAACAGGCTGAAAATGGCAGAAATCGGCGCAAACACTAGTTGAGCCTAACTTTTGCGGTGTGTGTTTTCAAGGATGAATATGCTAGATTTCAAAGCTTGACCCTAACAACAAGGAGAAATTCGTGAACGTCTACGAAGGGAAGAACATTCGTAATGTCGGCATTGTGGGACACGGAGGAAGCGGTAAGACCTCACTTGTCTCCGCGATCCTTTTCGATACCGGCGCAACCAATCGCCTTGGGCGCGTAGACGACGGCAACGCCGCGACGGATTACGATGACGAAGAAATCGAAAGGAGAATCACCATCTCCGCCAAGCTCGCTTTCTGCGAGTGGAACAAGAATAAGATCAATCTCCTCGATACGCCGGGCTTCGGCAACTTCATTCAAGAAGCGCGCGGCGCGTTGCGCGTAGCGGACGCCGCAATCGTTGTCGTTGACGCCGTTTCGGGCGTAATGGTCCAGACCGAAAAGGCTTGGGCGTACGCCGAAGAGTTTCAACTGCCGCGCCTGGTTGTCGTCAACCGTATGGATCGCGACACCGCAAGTTTCGAGAGATCGCTTGAATCCGTTCAGCAGACACTTGGCCGAATGTGCGTTCCAATCCAAATCCCTTTAGGAGAGGAACGAGGCTTCAAAGGCGTCATCGATCTCATTCAGATGAAGGCGTATACGTACCAGCCCGACGCTTCCGGAAAATTCAGCGAAGGCGCAATTCCGGGTGATGCCGCAACCCGGGCGCAGGAATATCGAGAGAAGCTCGTCGAAGCCGTCGCCGAGAGTGATGAAAAGTTGATGGAAAAGTTCTTCGACAGTGGCTCGCTGAGTGACGAAGACATAGTCACCGGTCTGAAGAAGCAAGTGATGGAGGGAAAGATTTATCCGGTCTTGTATACATCGGCAAACACGAATGTCGGTATCCAACCCCTGCTCAACGCCATCTTGAATCTGCTGCCTGATGCTGTTGCACGGGGGACGGTGACCGGGAAGGACCTTCAAGGCAAAGAGGTCCAGCGAAAGATGAGCGACGCCGAACCGTTTTCTGCTTTTGTCTTCAAAACATTTTCCGACCCTTTCACCGGCCGCGTATCTCTGTTCCGTGTGTATTCCGGAACCGTCTCAACCGAGTTGCAGCCTTACAATGCCACGAAGGGGACTACCGAACGGTTCGGCTCCATCGTCCTGCTCCAAGGAAAAACACAGGTAACCGTCCCGAGGGTCCATGCGGGCGATATTGCTTCTGTTGCAAAACTCAAAGACACGCAAACCGGCGACACCCTGTGCGACAAAGGGCATCCGATCGTATACGAAGGAGTGAAGTGGATTGAACCGGTGATCTCGTTTGCCATTGAGCCGAAATCTCGTGGCGATGAGGAAAAAATCAGTACTGCCATTCATCGGTTGATGGATGAGGACCTTGGTCTCCGTTACTCCCGCGAGCCGCAAACAAAAGAGTTTTTGATTTCCGGCCAAGGTCAGATGCATGTGGAAATTGCGGTGGCGCGGCTGAAGAAGCGGTATGGTGTGGAAGTTTTACTCCATCCGCCCAAAGTCCCTTACCGCGAAACGATCAAAGGCAAAGCCGATGTTCAGGGCAAGCATAAGAAGCAGAGCGGCGGCCATGGCCAGTACGGTGACTGCAAAATCCGCATGGAACCGCTTCCCCGCGGCGGCGATTTCGAGTTTGTTAATGAGATCTTCGGCGGCGCAATTCCCAGAAACTTCATTCCGGCCGTTGAAAAAGGAATTCTGGAGGCGAGGCAGAAAGGTGTGCTGGCCGGATTTCCTACCGTCGATTTTCGGGTGATCCTTTATGACGGTTCGTATCACGATGTCGATTCATCGGAAATGGCATTCAAGATTGCCGGATCTTTAGCATTCAAGAAAGCAATCAAGGAAGCAAAGCCCATCTTGCTGGAGCCCATCATGAACGTTGAAGTGCAGGGTCCGGAAGAATTCGCGGGCGACTTGATGGGCGATTTAAACAGCCGCCGCGGGCGCGTGCAGGGCATGGAGGTGCGCGGGCATACAACCGTCATCAAGGCTCAAGTTCCACTGGCGGAAATGCTGAGTTATGCCTCGGACCTGACATCGAAGACCGGCGCGCGCGGTAGCTATACGATGGAATTCAGCCACTACGACGAAGTGCCGGCCAACCTCGCCGATAAAGTGATCGCGCATGCCAAGGCCGGCCGCGCTGGCGAAGAGGAAGAGGAAGAATAAGATTCCCCTCCTCGTGAGGAGGGGATTCCACCTGGCCCAACCAGCATCACAACGGTGGACCCGAAGCCATCACCTGGGCCGAGCCGTAAATCTGCCAAGCCCAGATCGGTTGGTCCGAATGGATACGAATGTATCCGCCCATCTGTGTTGCCGTGCCGGCAACGAGTTCACTGAGCAGACGGGCTAGCTGCTGGTTTGCTCCGAGCGTGATGGTGGCGGACTTTGGTGCCCCGCCCGGCGGCTCAAATATTTCAATCGTGAGTCTGGCGGTACTGTTTCCGGCGGCGAAGGCCAAGCCCGTAAAAAGACCATTACCGTTTGCGACGTGCGGAAACGCGAACTCTGTTGCCGCAGGACGCGCGCCTATTGTCACCAATCCGGTTTCGTTTTCGATATCCAAGACACCGACTAGGGAGGAACCGTCCGTTGCAGACGCCGTTAAAGCTCCGACGGTGACATTACCTGCCTGGCTAGTCATCGGTATCCGAGCGGTGGTGTTCGCCGCGAGAGACTGTATTGAATCCACTCCAGGGAAGGTCAGACGGACCTGTCCATTGCCGCCGATGTTTGCCAGCGTTAATGTCGACGTATATCCGCCTCCCATGACCGCTTGCGGGAATACGAGTGTGACCTGTCCAGCCGCCACAGGCACTGCTTCATTGATCGCCAATTTACCCGGACGATCCGATCGCTCGATCGCGGCGAGCGCTTCGGATGATTGAACGCGGACTGCACTTCTTAACGGCTTGACAACTCTTCCCTGCGATGGAATCGAAAAAGACTCGCTGCTTAGCCCACTCAGGGACGCCATCGTCACATTGGCCACACGTGAGGATGGGTTGACGAAAATCCCGTTTGCGCCGGCGTGGAATAGCACGAAATCATCCGATGTCTCGCGCGCCACGGTACCATCGAGCGTAGACATGTCCGATCCACCCGTCGCCGTAAAAATTCCCAACCCCGAGGCCGATGCCTCAACTTCTATCCAACCATCGAAACTCTGCAATCCGAAGAGTTCCGGCATCAGCCTGGCGTACTGCTGGCCTGCGGCCAAAGAAACTGTCGACGGATTGCGAATGCCAGACCCGAAAACCATGCCGCCATTCGAATCGTAAGCTCTCAAGACAACGTTCATGGCGGTGGGAGCCAGAAGCGCTATTCCCGTGAATTGGCTGCTACTTTCGGGGGCCGAAGGAATTATCTTGATTTGGGGTTGATACTCAGGATCGTACTGAATGCCGTCGGAAACACCCGTGCTGCTGACGAGACCGACGGTATTGATCGCGTTAACAGCAAAGAAGTACGTGGTTCCGGGTTGCAGATTCAACCCCGTAACGACGATCGAGTTTTGCGTCGTTGAGTCGAAGGACTTCACGTCCGTACCGCCCGGCGACGTACCGATCGCGTACTGGAATTCGCGAATTCCGGATTCCGGATCCTGGGAGACCCACGATGCAGCTAGCTCTGTTCTATTTGCTGTCAGGGCGCCTTCGTCTGTGACAACCGGCGTCGGGGGAGGCGTGGCATCCGGCGCCAATTCCGTATACGCGCCATTGTTGAAATGGTATGTCTTGAATTGTGACGAGGAAACAATCGGCTGATTAAAACCCGCCAGGACCGCTGTGGAGCGGCTCAAATTTTGGGCTCCGATGGTAGCGCCGGATCCATCGGAAAATGGACCACTCATGGTGTTATACACAAACTGAATGTCGTTGCTCCCCTCGAACAGCACCACTTCGAAGGTCAGGCCGGCCCCGCGATCGCTTCCATTTTCGTCGAGAATGCTCATGTTCGACCATTCCACAACCAACTGCCGGTTCGGTGGATTACCAGCAGTTCGCGCGCTGATGGTGCTGCCGCTCTTCATAACAAGGTCATCCCAAAACGGCGCTATAAGAGAAGGTGGAATGACTCCTGTACCCCCCCTCGGTTGCGCTACGCTCTGCCCGGGAAGCGGACCATTCTGAAATGTTTGGGCGGCCGACACGCTTTCAAAGCTTAGGAAACCATTCGTTGAAATGGAGATCGCCGAACCCGCGAGATAAATGTCCCGAAACAAAGTGAAATTGAACGGCAAAGCTGCGGACGCAACTGCGTCATCATTGCTGGTGAAAGCGAGGTTTGCGCCTCCAGCGGCGACACTCGCATCAATAAAATTGAATGCCGGCGTCGCGAGGTTGGTGGTCGGCAAAGAGGCAATTGCGGTAAAAACAGGCCCAGTTGCGGATTTTCCGAAAATTGAGACGGTGATTGGGCCCGTCGTTACGCCAAAGGGCGCGACCGTCGTGATTCTGTTCGACGTGGCGCTGATAACTCGCGCTGGAATTCCATTGAACTGGACGGCCACATTTTGTAAACGGGAGTCGAAATTCTGTCCGCCGATAACGACCAAGGTTGCCAGCGGACCGCTCAACGGCGTAACGCTTGTGATTTCGGGCGTCAACGCCTCATATGTGAACGCGCCTGGAGCGGAACCCCACGTGCCATCGGAATTCACAACCACGACATTCATGGCGCCTGGCGAATTCTGCGGAGCATTGACGAGAATCGTTCCCGAATCGACGACGCTTACCCCGGATGCGGGCAAACCGCCAAAGTAAACTTGTGCGCCGGACCGGAAGCTGACGCCCCTCACCGTTACAGCTGTGCCGCCATTGGCCGACCCCGACACCGGCGTCACTGTGATAGTCCGCGGAGCCGTGTCTGTAATTACAAATGCGCCCGAAACAATCGATGCGTCGGTGCCTCGGTTCACGGCAAGGTTGACCGGACCGATCGGTGCATTCGTCGCTACCGAAACATTCATTTGGGCGCTAGTCGAAGCCGCCGAAGAAATGCTTCCACCAAAAGTGGGCACGCCGAGAACGATGCCGGAACTGGACGTCGTGAAGGCAACACCCGAAGTGATGTCCTCGCCACCGACCGTCAGTATCCCAGCGACTCCGCGAGCCACCCGAATTCCAAAAGCCGGCCTCGTCAGATTCAGACCGGTGCTGCTTTTTGGAAACGTGTCAATGTCTGCTGTCGAGCTGCCGCCGGCACTCACAGCGATAGGTTGAGCATCAGTTTGTGTCGAAACGTTCCCAAAATACGTGGTTCCAAAATCCGTTCTTGTGTTGGCGTAGAATCCGCCGCCGATGTTGTCTTTTGTTACGGGTAAATCGAGCGGTTCGGCGAAGACCTTGTATGTGCCCTCCGGGAGGAAACGCAAGGTATAACTGCCGTCGGGCTGCGAAAGCGTCGAGACTAGGGCCGTACCTGCATTACTCAACGCGACAACGTGTGCACCGAGAACAGGAGTTCCCCCAGCGCGAACGACTCCACCAATCTGACCAACTCCGACCGTGCTAGGTTTCGGATAAAGCTCTGTAATGCCGGCAATGTCGTCATACGCGAGCGTCCGCTGGTCGAGTTGCGATGTCACGCCAAAGGGCACCATTACGGAGGACACCATTGCCGAATGATCCAGTCCGAGCAAATGACCGATCTCGTGCGTGAGCACGCTCTGAATGTCGAACTTGTTTTGTTCGGCGCTCGTGGAGAAGTCGAGGGCAGGATTAAAAGCGATATCGGCTTCATCGATCGTGAGACCGCTGGTATCGCGCTTGAAGAATGAGAATGTCGCTGCAATCGTCGATGAACCCATCGGCGCGGATGTATCCGTAAATGAGACGACGTTCATTCCGTCACGGCCGACGCCTGCAGCCGTCGTTGTCCCGCCGTAGACAAATTGGACGTCGGCGCTTGCGACGTCTTTCCACGTCTGGAATGAAGAATGAATCGCTAAGAAGTCGCTACCATTTGTGATTTTTGAAAACCCTTTTTCGTTGATCCAATAGGTAACGGGCATCGAAGCCCATCTCGGTGTTTCTCCTGTTGAGACAGTAATGCGCGTATACGCGAAGCCGCTGGCGCAAAACGTGAATAACCCAAGAATGAAGGCGTACCTTTTCAAGGCTGGCGATTCAGAAAATTGCGGATTTGAGTCTTGAAAGTCTGCAGCGGCATCTTTACCGGCCTGCCCGGGGCGCCGTCCGGAAACGACAGGTCGCCCACGCTGTTCGAAACCTCTCCGTTCGTGATTGTGAACTTCCCTTGGCCGAGGCCGACGATAGTTTGATACGTACCGCTCTGTTCGACAAACAGTACGGCGTTTTCTCCTTTTTGAAATGAAGGCATCCCGGAAACATAAAGCTCGAGGTCGTCGATCTTGCCCCCAATGGTCGTAACGGCAATGCTGTGCGCGGCCTGCCCTTTCATGCTTTCATCGACTTCGATCGTGTAGTCCGTGAGAATGAATTTTTTGTCCGTGCTCCAGTACGTACGGGACCCGGTCACCTTGCCAATCACGATCGTCTGCGCTTTCTTGACCAGGTCTTGCAATGCAAGACGCTCGACGGTGGTCGCGTAAAACCGGCCGGTGATAAGAACGATTAAGAAGAGCGCGCAGAGAAAAACTATCCTTCTCGGCATAACATCTCATTTCGAGGCAACCGGTTCGAGCTCGCTTAGAGGGCAGCGAAGTTGGCAAGGCGAACCGAATTCCGTGAAGCCGGCACTATAGCACAAGCATTGGAAATGGAATTCTGGAATCTGAGTTTTGAGTTGTGAGTTTTGAGTTAAAACTCATAACTCGCGACTCACAACTCAAAACTCAGATCAATGGCGTCCTTGTGATACCATTTTGCTCCGCTATGGCCGTTAATCCTGAGCTGTTGAAGATTCTTGTTTGCCCACTGTGCAAGACTCCTGTCAGCCTGACCGAGAACGGCTTGGGCTTGAAGTGCAGCCAGTGTCGACGCGTTTATCCGATTCGCGACGACATCCCGGTGATGCTGATCAGCGAAGCAAAAGTTGAAGACTAGAGAACTCTTTCAGGGGCTTCCATCTACTGCCAGAATCCTCTTCATACGACTCCGTTCGATGGGGGACTGTCTGCTTTTGACAGGGCCCGTGCGCGCGCTAAAGCAAGAATTCCCCGGCTTTCGGGTTGCAGTCCTTGTAGAAGCTCGATTTGCGCCCTGCTTTGACGGCAACCCCGATTTCGATGAAATCCTCATTGCCGGTGGAAAGTTTTCAACAGGATTGAAACTGCTCACGCGGCGGTTCCATGCGGTCGTGAATCTCCATGGCGGACCGACGAGTCTGTTGTACTCCTTTCTCACGTGGGGAAAAAGGATCGGCTCAGAACACTATCGCGCGGCGAAGCTATACCACGGTCGTGTACCTGCGCCGGTGGACTCAGCACATACCGTAGAGTCGACTATGGCCTGTCTTCAGTGGCTTGGTCTGCGGTGTCAACGCGCGCCTGCTCTTCGCTACGAGCCCCATTCCGCAGAAGCAGTTCGCATTCAGGAAAAGTTGAAGGGCCGTCCATACGTCGTGGTTCATCCCGGCTCGATCATGGAGACCAAGCGATGGGAGGCACGGCGATTCGGTGAGGTCGCTCGTAGTCTGGCCCAACGCGGATTCACCATCGTGGTTACTGCGGGTCCTGGGGAAGAATCGCTCACGAGTCTGGTTGCACACGACATCGAAGGAACCGTCATTCTGTTGAGCCTGACATTTCCCGAACTTGCAGAACTCATTCGCGGCGCTCGGTTATATATCGGAAATGATTCGGGACCAATGCATCTTGCCGCCGCTGTCGGTACGCCAACGGTCGCGATCTGGGGTTCTTCCGACTCTCGCCGCTGGCGCCCATGGGGCGTGGAACACCGGGTTGTTCAGAATCCTTTTGAGTGCAATCCGTGTCCAGGCTATCGTTGCCTGGTCGCCGCCTCGCCGCTCTGCATCGAATCCGTGACTGTGGAGCAGGTCAAAACTGCGGTGGGTGAGTTGTTGAGGAATTAGTTTTCGAATGGTCGATGGATGAACCGTAACCGGCTCGATAAAATCCTTACAGGCTTCTCGGGAAAAACGATCCTGATTCTCGGCGACGTCATGCTCGACGAATTCATCTGGGGCAAGGTCGGCCGGATCTCGCCCGAAGCGCCGGTGCCGGTCGTCGAGGTGGTCGAGGAAACATACCGGCTGGGAGGGTCGGCGAACGTTGCCGCGAACATCCGCGCTCTTGATGGAGTACCGATGCCGATTGGGGTCGTCGGGCGCGATGCTGCATCCGAACGCATGCAGGAACTTCTGGTTAAGGCCGGTATCGAGACAAGTGGTCTCAAGCGAGCCGATCGTCCAACGACGCTGAAGACACGCATCATTGCACATAGTCAGCAGATTGTGCGTGCCGATCGAGAGACCAGGAAACCGCTTTCATCGGAATTGAATGAAGATCTGGCGGCATTGTTCTTGGAGTGCCTGCCCCGCGCGGACGCCATCATCATATCCGACTACGATAAGGGGGTCGTCAATCGCGAACTGATGTCGACGATTCTTCCTCAAGCTCGGAACGCAGGCGTTCCGGTGTATCTCGATCCGAAAGTCCATCATGCCGAGTATTACCGTCCCATCACTCTCATTACTCCGAATCACCGTGAGGCGGAGTTGCTTGCCGGCACCATCATTGACAGCAAGGCTACTCTTGAAGAAGCCGGCCGCAGGGTGCTTCAAAAATTCGAATGCGAATACGCGCTGATTACGCAAGGCGAAGGTGGAATGTCGCTCTTCAGTGCAAACGACGGCCGATCGCATCATTTGCCGACGTTCGCGCGCGAAGTGTTCGATGTGACAGGCGCCGGCGATACCGTCATCGCTACACTCGCGCTTGCGCGAGCCGGCGGCGCTACGATGGAAGAAGCCGCTATCCTGGCGAATCATGCCGCCGGAATCGTAGTCGGTAAGCTTGGAACGGCAACCGTGAGCCGGCCCGAACTGCTGTCTGCCTTCGATATGGATAAACCGGCAAAGCAGTCGAGCCGCGGATGGCACGGATGACGTGTGAATGCGGATTCTGCAGGTTAATTCGGCTCGGAACCTCGGCGGTGGCGAAACTCACGTTCTTGAACTGGTCGAGGGACTGCGGGGCCTCGGACACACCGTTGTGGTCGCCGGCCGGCGCGAAGGTCCGCTGCATCCAGACGTCACCCTACCTTTTCTGAACTCGGCTGATCTGTTCACGATGATCCGGCTGAGGTCCGTTATCCAACGTGGACAATTCGACGTCGTACATGCGCACGTCGCACGTGACTACACGATAGTTGCCGCGGCGGCATGGGGAATTCGCGGACCGAAGGTCGTGTTTACCCGCCACCTGCTTTATCCCGTACGCAGACATTTTCTTTACAAACGCGTCGACGGCTGGATTGCTCCCACAGCGCAAATGTTGAAAACGGTGGAACCCCTGAAGCCCAAGTATTCGGCAGTGATTCCGAATTGGGTTGACGTACAGAAGCTCCCATATCGTCCGCATGCCTTCCACAGCCCTGTAACTGTCGGTCTTATCGGACAGATCTCGCCGCACAAGGGTCACGACGACGCAATCGAAGCAATACAGCAGCTTGGCGACGGATTCCGATTGATCATCGCCGGAAAGGGCAATCCGAACTATGAAACTTCGTTGAGAAAGAAATCTGCCGGACTGCCTGTCGAGTTTCTCGGGTTCATTAGCTTGCGTGAATTTTTCGACAAAACAGACATCCTGATCGTGCCTTCCTGGGAAGAGCCGTTCGGCATTGTGTTGCTGGAGGCGATGGCCTCCGGCGTTCCTGTCATCGCAACGAATCGCGGAGGCCCGGCGGAAATTCTGCGAGGTGTGCTCGTGCCGCCCCGGGATCCCGACGCGCTGGCGAAGGCAATTCGTTCAGTACGGCCCGAGGAGTTCATAAGGGATGCCCGTGAACACGTCGAGAAGAATTTTGATTTGCGGAAGGTGGTACCGATGATTGAGAGCTTCTACCGAGAATTGGGGTGACGTCCTGAACCACAGAGACACAAAGACACAGAGAAAAGCCGCATCAAGGAATTATCAGGCGGCTTTTCTCTGTGTCTTTGTGTCTCTGTGGTTCAGAACGTTACCGTTTCACTCTCGCGGTGGCGGCGGCACGCTGTGACCAGCGGATGGTCTCATTCGCAGCGGGCCAAAGAATGTCGAGAGGAACTCCTCGATTCACCAATTCTTCCATGGCTCCTAAAGACACCTGCGCATTGCGGAAGTCGGCGGGGGCCAGACGCTCGGCGCCGGCGGCTTGCGCGATTACGAATGCGCTGCGCGCCTGAATTACGAAATTGTGAAGCGCGGTACCCGGCGGTTTGATCTGCGAATAATCATATGCACCGACTTCGACCTGCACTTTTTTGCGGCGGAAGTCGGTTTCCGGACCTTGGGTGCGAAAAGCAACTGCGGAGCTGGGCTGGTCTACCATGTAATGCGGTTCGGCAGTGATCAGAACCCCGAATTGGGTGAATCTAGTCGTCGCACTGAACTGGCCTTTAACGCCTTTTATATCAAGCTCGCCCAAATTATCGAGGATCCCTTCCGGCGATACAGCCCAAACGACATAGGTATTAAAAGCCGGTCCGAGAGTGGATGGTGCAACGACCTTATCGATCTCGACTCTAACTCTTGTGACCGTTTCTTCGCGCTTGATCTCCGTGCGCGCCGCTGGTGTGAGCACAGCCCTGATTTCACTTGAAAGCGGCACGGTCACCACATCGAGATCGACAGTGGCTAAGGCAAGAACAAAAAGCAACGGATACATATTCATGGCGAAGGATACTTGCTGACTGGTGAAAACGAGATTTTCATCGTTTCTTTATCGACGCGTAGCGCCACTGGGCTTTTTAACGAATCGATAGCGAGGTATACAACCACGGCTCCGCCTCTGCCGTTAGAGTCGATGACGCGAGCCTCATGCATTCCCTTCGTGTAATAGCCCTCTTTGCCCCAGTCCTGAAGAAAATCATTCATCGTATAGCGGCCATCGGCATCCCACTCCCGGTATGCCGCATCGTATTGTTCCTTTTCAATGGCTCCTACAAACTGCCGAATGCGACGCTCTTCTCGATAGTTGGCGAATTTGTATGCTATTCCACTCAAGAAAATAAGAACAAGGGCGATGCCTACAGGAACTTTCAGTCGGTCTTTCAGCGCGCGTGATTTCTTGGGAATCGGATGATCATCGTAAAGCAAGCTGCCGATGAGCCTGTCAGCCATGACCGTTATTTTAGCCGCTGATCGCACGGATAATGTGGATAATCTACGGAATTTTCAAACCAGCTCAGCGGGTCGGCTCGCCGGCGGGCCTGTATCGATTTCCGCTTACGCAGCAATTTTGGCAGGTTGCGAATCAAGTAAAACAAACCACCAAGCGACGTCCACTCGCGCAGACAGACATAACCAACTACGGCAATATCGCGTTTCGTTATAGGCCACAGATCACGACGGTAGAGGACCCCTGTAATGTTATTGATCCGAAGCAGGAATCGGTTCTTTACGGAATGGTAGTTGATTTCTTTAGGCAGCTCGTGACGGCGCTCGGGTGTAACTCGACGGCGATGTCGTGCAACGGCCGTTGGAACGTAGACTGAAGTCCAGCCAAGCAAACGGCAACGCCATGCCAGATCTGCATCCTCGCGATATGCGAAAAAGTCTTCATCGAAATACTGACCGTTGATTGCAGTGTCTTCGAGAGCTTTGCGGCGGTACATAGCGGCCGCGCCGCTGGGTCCGAAGATCTCTTCAGATTTTTCGAATTGGCCGGTGTCGGGCAGATCAGCGCCTCGATCCAGATGGCGTTGTTCGCGTAGCATAATGATGCCCGTCGAATCGATAGTCTTCCCGTCCATGCGAAGCAATTTGCCGCTCGCTGAAGCGGCGTCAGGATGCGAATCCAGCGTGCGTATCAGTTCTTCTATAAATGACGGGCTCAAAATCGTGTCGGGATTGAGAAACAGAACATACTCCGAGGAAAACCTGCGTGCGAGCTCGTTATGGGCCTTGCAGAAGCCGGTGTTGACAGGCGACCGCATCAGGTACTCGATGTCGAATGGTTCGATAATCTGAAGAGTGTCGTCTGAAGAAGCGTTGTCCAGGATGTGAATTTCGAAGTCTCGGAACATCTGCCGTCGAAGGCTTTCGAGGCATGCTGCGATATCGCGAGCGCTGTTGAACGTCACGATATTCACGGCAACTTTTGGCCTCACCATTTTCTTGATTGCTGCGCCCTGTCGGGCTTGCATTCGCTTCCGCTCATGCCTATCAATGCTCCAATGAAAGTCTTGCCGTAGCTCGCAGCCTGGGCTGGCCTGCCGATCATTCGTCCAATCATTCCTGCAGCAATCGATGCTCGCACCGCGGCTGTGCCGAACGTCCCGAAATGCTTTCTGGCGTAGCGTAGCTGGTTGCTGTAATAAGAACGCAGAAAATCGGGCGCCCCCATTGCCTCGACGCTATATCCACCCTCATGAATAAACTCCGCATTCGGCGCGAAGTAGACCTCCCAGCCTTTTTCCTTGAGCCGCTGGCAAAAGTCGACGTCTTCATACCAGGCCGGATAAAACTGCTCGTCGAATCCGCCGATGTCGTCGTACGCATCGCGTCGCACCATCAAGGCTGCGGCTGCAGGTTGTTCCGCAGGAAGCGGGTGAGGACCACCTTCCCTTCGGCGGTCATAGACAGCCGCTACAGGTCGGAAACCTAGATTTTCACGAACTAAAGTTTTGATCGACGGCAGCGCCTTGGGCAAATACCTGTCACCGACGTGCCCGCCGACAGCAGCTACCTGCGGGTGGGCGTCCATGAAGTCCTCCAGCAGCTGGACGGCTCCCGGCATTGCGCGCACATCGGGATTGAGGATCAAGACAAACGGCGTCGACGTTGCGTGGAACGCCTGATTCACTGCGGCGGCAAAGCCACGGTTAACGCTGTTTTGCACTAAATTGACGCGATTTCGGAATCCCGCAATCGACTCGAGCGATGCATCCTCCGACGCATTGTCAATCACCAGGATGTCCGCAGTAGTCGTCGTTGCAAGTAGCGATTCGACACAGGGACGCAGCCAGCGGCCGGAATTCCAATTGATAATCGCAACCGTGCTGCTCATTAGATTACTGGCTGCGCCCTGTCGGGCTTGCATTCGCTCCGCTCATTAGATTACTGGCTGCGCCCTTTCTTGATGCTGCGCGCTATCGCGCTTGCGCTTCGCGTCGGGCTTGCATTCGCTCCGCTCATGTACGTTTCGACGCAAACACCAGCATGATATCCATTGGATTCATGCGGAACGTGAGTCGCGAAAAACCATTCAGGCCCGGTAGCCACGGCAAATAACGGCCAAGGCGATTCATAATCAAGTCCAGGCTGGCGTACTTGCCAATCGTCATTGTGCTTTTGACTGTGAGGCCTTGTTCCGACAGTAATCGCGAAATCGAGTCGGGACTGAAGAAAAAGTAGTGCTCTGGAATGAATTGCCTCCAGCGTGACTGCAAGACCTTAAATGGCAACGAGTCGATATTCGGAGTTTCAATCACGAGTAGCCCGCCGCTCTTGAGACGTTCGGCGGCGGCTCGGACGAAACTACGAGGCGAATCGACGTGCTCGATGACATGAAAGCTGGCGATGACGTCAAAGTCGCTCCACGGTGTCCGCTCGATTGTGTCTCGATAAACCCGCGCCACTTTGCTGGAGGAGTCCGCCAGATCGGGATTTGGCTCGACACCACACACATCAAACCATTCACGTGCAACCTCCAGGAAGTCGCCGCGTGCGCAACCGATCTCCAGTAGTCTTCCGGAGGGTTTTAGTCGCCGGATCAGGTCCAGGCGCCAGCGGGCATTGAGCAAAGCCAGCCGGTGTTCTTCCTCGAGTCGAAGGTATCGAAAGTCTTGGTTCGCAGCCCGGACGTTTGCAGCTGTTTCTTCAGCTGTGTGCTTTCCGAAAACTAACGCCGAGCTCCGTGTACCAACATACCGAAACTGGCAGTTCACGCACTGGACAAGCGGACCATCCAGCCCGCGTGAATTCAGAATGAAACGCGGGTTAGCGGTTCCACAAAGGTCGCAGGGGATGTAAGGTACGGCGTCCATCAAACAATAAGTAGCCACAAAAATGCACAAAAGGCTCAGAGGGTTTGGGGTGGGGGTTCAGTCCACACCAGTTTGTGCTTCTTGTGCCTTTTTGTGGCAAATTTTCACGCGCAGTTCAAGTCCGGCTAAAGGTCTGGTCCCGGCGAGTATACATGCGGTCGTAATAAGAGAGGTAAGATGCGTCCTTGATTTCACGCATCCAATCTTGATGCGTACGGTACCACTCGATGGTTGTGGCAAGACCTGAACCAAAATCGATCTCGGAGGACCAATCCCATTCGCGGCGAATTTTCGAGCAATCGATGGAGTAACGCCGATCGTGCCCTGGACGATCCTTCACGAACTGAATGAGCGACTCCGGTTTGCCCATCAATCTCAAGATCTCGCGGACGACTTCCAGATTCGTCTTCTCGTGACCACTGCCGATGTTATACACCTCACCGGGCATGCCCCGTTCTAGCGCGATCAGCACCGCACGTGAGTGCTCATCGGCAAAGATCCATTCACGGACATTTAAGCCGTCGCCATAGATCGGAAGCGGCCGATCGTCCATAGCATTCGTGACCAGCACCGGAATCAACTTTTCCGGAAACTGATATGGGCCGTAGTTATTCGAGCATCGCGTAATCAGAGCCGGCAGACCGTGCGTCTTGTGATACGCGAGAACCAGGAAATCGGCTGCGGCTTTGCTGGCTGAATAAGGGCTTGTGGGGTCCAATGCAGTATCTTCGCGAAAGGAACCGTTGGCGCCAAGACTGCCATATACCTCGTCTGTCGAGATCTGCACAAATTTGGCAACCTTATACTGGCGCGCACTTTCAAGCAGACAACGCGTACCTTCGACATTGGTCCGCAGAAACGGAGCTGAATCCAGAATCGACCGATCCACGTGTGTTTCGGCCGCAAAATTTACGACCGCGTCGAAGCGATGCCGCGCAAACAAGTTCTCCACGTGGCCGGCGGCCGCAATGTCACCGCGAACAAACTGATAACGCGGATTTGCCGCTACCTCCTCCAGATTGCGGAGATTCCCCGCGTATGTAAGCAAGTCGTAGTTCACGACTTCGATGTCCGCGCGATTTCGAATAACATATCGGACGAAGCTGGAGCCGATGAAGCCTGCGCCGCCCGTGACAAGAACCTTCATTGCTGCCTTAGAATCGAGGCCGAATTTTGGATCGCCGCCTGAGAAATCTCTTCCGGATCGCCTTCGAACTGGCTCGCGACCAGAATGTTCGTGCGAAGCAACGAATCGAATGTACCGGCATCGGACCACCAACCGTCGACGATGGCGTAGGTCATCTCATTACGATCAATGTACGCATTGTTAACGTCGGTGATCTCGAGCTCGCCGCGGCCGGATGGCTTGAGAGTCTTGATGATGTCGAAAACGGAATCGTCGTAGATATAGAGACCGGTGACGGCGTATTCCGACTTTGGAACCTTGGGTTTTTCTTCAATTTTCAGAATCCGATCACCGTCGATGATGGGAACACCGAAACGCTGCGGATTTTCGACCCGCTTCAAATGGATCTTAGCGCCATGGCCTCGCTGGCTGAACTCTGCAGCTGATTGCCGCACACTCTTCTCGTAGACGTTGTCGCCGAGAATGACGCACACTGCGTCGTCTTCGACAAAGTATTCGGCGAGGGATAGGGCCGCAGCAATCCCGCCCTCTCCTTCCTGATACATGTAGTCGAGATGCTTCAAACCAAACTCCTTGCCGTTGCCTAGCAGCTCCAGGAAGTCACCAGCCTTTTTGCCACCGGTGACGATCAGGATTTCCGTGATTCCCGCATCGACCAGAGTTTGAATGGGGTAGTAGATCATCGGGCGGTTGTAGACCGGCAACAGATGCTTGTTGGTGATCTTCGTCAGTGGGTAAAGACGGCTGCCGAGCCCACCTGCCAGGACAATGCCTTTCATGTTTGGTATTTAATCAGAGAAATTAGCCACAAAGAGCCACAAAAATTCACAAGAAAGACTCTTTTTTTATTACCGCACCAATTGCCTGAACAGCTTCTCGTAAGCATCCGTCACTGCGTCCCACGAATACTGGGCTTTTGCGCGGTTCTGCGCACAAGCTCGGAAGCGCGTGACCAATGACTCATCAGCTAGCGTGAGTTGAATTTGGCGGCTCAGCTCTTCGGCATCCCGGAAGAAGATTCCAGCATCGGCCAGCACCTCACGATTCTCTGGCGTATCGTTCGCGATGACGCAATTCCCCACACCCATCGCCTCAATCAACGCCGGATGTGTGCCCCCCACCTCCGTAGCTTGAATGTAAGCATACGCGTGGGATTGCAGTTCACGATATCCCAGTCCATAGATTGCTCCAGGAAATTGGATTCGTGGGTCACGCGTGGCTTTCAGCCGTTCGATGTACTTGTGAGCGTACGGCGCGCCGCCGACGATCAGCAACTGCTTTTCGGTTTCGACTTTCTCGAAGGCTTCAATGACTGTGTGAGCATTGTTTTCCGGCTCCAAACGGCTCACATACAAAAAATATTCCCGCGGCCGCACTCCCAGCTGGTCGAGGACGGCAGTACTCTTGATGCGATCGCATTCGGCACCATACGCAATCATGGTAGATGGCGCGCCATATTCCTTGAGGTAATAACTGCGAATCACTTCCGCGTCGCTGACGATGAGATTCGGAATGATCGTGGCCAAACGCTCTGAAATTCTGTAGTACGCGCGCGCAACGGCCCCCCACTTTTTTCGGAGACGTTCAATGCCGTCGAGATTCAACACGAGCGGAGTCGCCGTCAAACGAGGCACGAGCGCGAAGATCGCATTCGCGGCATTGCACAGGAGGATGCAGTCAAACCGTCGCGGAACAGCATGGAGCACCGAGAAAAACGTGTGAGCTACGGTGTCCAGATGCTTGGTTCCGATTGTTGGGAGAACGACAAGTCGTACACCTTTATATATCTTTTCCGGATATCGGATGTTGTTGGATCGACCATAAACGGTCACATCGTGGCCCCGAGCGGCGAGACGAGTTGCGAGTTCTTCTGCAAACGTCTCGAAGCCGCCGTAGTTCGCTGGAATGCCGCGTGTTCCAAGGATGGCCAGTTTCATGGAGCCGCGATTATAGACTATGCTCCGTACGACAAATGCAAGACCTACTGACACTCTTTACTGAACAAATGCCCGAAGCGGTAGCGCTCCTCGAAGAAATGG
>Ga0126369_10000951_pt1 | contig 19658 bp, 21 predicted proteins | sample PanSoiMetaPlot_1_FD_109646 | JGI IMG/M metagenome (GOLD analysis project Ga0126369, IMG submission 109646) | Tropical forest soil microbial communities from Panama - MetaG Plot_1 | ecosystem: Environmental > Terrestrial > Soil > Tropical forest > Bulk soil | place: Panama | collected 2016-02-17 | reverse complement strand
GGTCCTTCTGAAGTGGATCGCTGCGCAGGAAAGTCGGGTCGCACCTTCTGCAAGTTAAAAGGCGTACCTCGCTGTAATTCGAAGGCTGGGGCTGACCGAGCAAGTGCTGCCGAGATCGCCATGCAGGGTAAACGTCCAACAATGCGTCCAACATGATCCGTTAATAGAATTGCAAGTCCTTTGATTACCTTGCAAAATTCATGGGTGTGACGCTCTCCGAGCGCGCCACGTTGCAGCTAAAAGTCACGGCTGCCGCTCCATCTCGCCCGGCCGCCAGGTCATGTTGAACCATGGCTCTAGTGGGCCGTAGAGACGCAGTATCGTGAACCACGTCTGGCCGGGTACCGTCTGCACCCAGTTCGTCTGCTTGCCCGGCGACGCCTTCGGCCCGATTCTCGGAACCAAAAACTGCGAGGCGGACAAGAGAAGGCCACGCGCGGGGCAGTTGTGCGCTTTTCGACCGACCAACGATAGGTCCTATGATTGCGCAACTCCAATCTTGTGCCCAACCTTTCCTTTTCCGAGCCGCAGCATGTAACAAAAATTTCGTGCCCTCGGCGGCTTACGAAACCGGCAACCGGGGGGTAGTCCATGGCCGATCGAGCCGCGGCGCCGCCCAGCGGCCCGTGCCGTGAGGCGCACGTTGGCCAAGAATCGACGCCGCGCCGTGGCAGGCGACCGGCGGGCGGGGACGCCCCTCCTTGACCACGGGCCCCGCCCCCGCCAGATAACCCGCATGATCGCCCACCTGGAGCATCGGCAACGAATCGCGCGCGTGACGCCGCTTGATGGCGTGTTGCAGCAGATTGGGCGCGGGCTGTCATGACGACAAATCGCAACACGTCGCATCAAAAGGCCGACCTGCTGGCATCAGTGCGAGCCGCGGCTCGCCAGGAGCAGTTCCTCGAGGTCATCGCGCCTGCCGAAGCGTGGCGGCGTTTTGAAGCTGCGATCGACCTTTCGCCGCTACCGGACGAGACCGTCGGACTTGCGCAGGCACTCGGGCGGGTGCTCGCGATCGATCTTGTTGCCGAAACGGACGTGCCAGCCTTCGACCGCGCCGGGGTCGACGGATTCGCGGTTCAGGCGGCCGACACCATCGGGGCGGGCGACCGCGCGCCCCAGCGGCTCTTGCTCAACGCCGAGGTGATTGCCTGTGGCCACCCACCTGCCCTTGAGGTCCGTGTCGGCACGGCGAGCACGATCGCAACCGGCGGAGCCATTCCACGCGGTGCCGATGCGGTCGTGATGATCGAGCACACCGACCTGATCGAAACGCCCGGAGGACCAGCCATCGAGGTACGGCGCGCTGCTGCGCCCGGCCAATTCGTGGCCTTCGCAGGCTCCGATATGGCGCGTGGTGAAACCGTGCTACGGCGCGGCCAGCTTATCGGTTCGCGCGAGATCGGCATGCTGGCAGCATGTGGGATTGCGGACATCCCGGTGGTGCGGCGGCCTAGGGTGGCCGTGCTCTCGACCGGCGACGAGTTGGTACCGCCCGGCGCGCCGCTGCCGCCCGCCGGCGTCTATGACAGCAACGGCGCGATCGTGGGTGCTGCGGTCGAAGAAGCCGGCGGAGAGCCGGTGCGTTACGGCGCATTTCCGGATGACGAGGGCAAGCTCGAGGCGGCGGTGCGGCGCACGCTTGCCGCCTGCGACATTGTGGTGCTCTCCGGCGGCACTTCGAAGGGAGCAGGCGATCTGTCTTATCGGATTCTGTCGCGGCTCGGACCGCCGGGTGTTTTGGTGCATGGTGTCGCCCTTAAGCCCGGCAAGCCGCCGTGCCTTGCGGTCAGCGACGGGAAACCGATTGCCGTGCTGCCGGGATTCCCCACGTCGGCAATCTTCACCTTCCACGCATTCGTCGCGCCAGTCATCCGCGCCCGCGCCGGATTACCGGCCGAAATTGCGCAGTCGGTGAAGGCAACGGTGCCGATCCGCATCCCCTCCGAAATGGGCCGTCAGGAGTTTGTCCTGACGGCGCTGGTACAGGGCGAACGCGGCACCGTTGCATTCCCGATCGGCAAGGGCTCCGGCGCCGTTACGTCATTTTCTCAGGCCGATGGCTTTGTGACCATTGATGCGCTCAGCACGGGCCTTGATGCCGGCAGCACGAAGGAGGTGACGCTGATCGGCTCGGTCTCAAAGGCACCGGACATTGTCATCATGGGCAGCCATTGCGTGGCGCTTGACGTCGTGATCAGGCGGCTCGTCGATCAGGGCTTTACGGCACGGACGGTTGCGGTCGGCAGCATGGGGGGAGTCGCGGCCGTCGAGCGCGGCGAATGCGATGTCGCTCCAGTACATCTCCTCGATGCGGTGAGCGGCCAATACAACACGCATCTGATCCGCGCAGGGACTTCGCTACAGCGCGGTTGGCTACGCATGCAGGGTTTCATGTTCCGCCCCGGCGATGCGCGTTTTTCCGGCAAGACCGCAAGGGATGCCCTAGATGCCGCGTTCGCGGATTCCTCCCTGATGGTCAATCGCAATGCCGGGGCGGGCACCCGTATCCTGATCGACCAGCTGCTCGAAGGCCGCCGCCCGCCGGGTTACGCCAACCAGCCGAAATCCCACAACGCAGTCGCAGCCGCGATCGCGCAAGGCCGAGCCGATTGGGGGATCGCCATTGCGAACGTGGCCAAACTCTACGGCCTGGATTTCCTGCCGATCGCGCCTGAACATTTTGATTTTCTGGTGGTCGATAGCCGCCGTTCTCGTCCGGCCGTCCAGGCCTTTCTGGCGGCCCTTGCCGAAGCTGGTGTGCGTCAGCGTATCACGGCTCTCGGCATGAAGCTTCCAGAGGAAACAGCGCAATGACGGACGCCCTCACAGATCGTGGAGTATACGCCACGCGCCGCGCCGACTTCGCGAACATCAACGGCACATGATCAGGTAAGATGAAGGCGCCCGAATGTCTGGCCAAGGGGACCCCTCGAACGACTGGAAATTCCTTCGGGCAGCGGGACTTCCGGCTGATGCCGTATCAGCCTGGAACAGGACGGAGCCAAAGCTCACGGGGTCCTATGCGGAAGATCGTGACCATTTTTCGGATTACTGGCTGCAATCCGCTCGTCTGGTAGCTCTGCTGCCGCGTGCCGACCGCCGCAGCGAACGTGAGCAAGCAGCCGCCCAACGAATTACTGAAGCCTCGCGCAAAACCCGAATCCGGTTTCTGCGCGATCACGCTGAGAACCTCTATAACCTCCTGACCGAAGGAGGATCCCGCCCCGTCCGAATCGAGAAGCTTGTCACGGATGCTGCGGACGTCATCCCGGGCTTGGTGCCAAGCAAGCAAGAACTCGCAGCTGAAACGGGATTCCTCCAACGCGATCGCAGTGGCGTCGAGATTGATCAGGGCCTGTTGATTGCCGCGATTCTGGCCAACCAAGAGGCAGGCCGGCATCTCTGTCATTCCATGCTATTGCCGCGGCCGGAATCAATTGAACTGGTCGGTCGCTTTCGCCGCTGTGGTGTCATTGAGCTCAATGGCGCTTCCGTGCGACGCAGTGGGCAAGCTTGCGTCGTCAACTACGTCAATCCGCGGTTTCTCAACGCTGAAGATGAATGCACACTGGATGGGATGGAGATCTGCGTCGACGTCGCGCTACTCGACGACGCCTCGCAAGTAATCGTGCTCCGCGGCGCGCGAATCGAGAGTCCAAAATACAGAGGACAGCGAGTTTTCGGCGCGGGGATCAACTTGACTCATCTCTACCACGGCCGAATCCCCTTCATCTGGTATCTGCAACGAGATCTAGGCTACGTCAACAAAATATACCGAGGGCTCGCGATCGCCGAGGAGACGCCGCCCGATGAAGAAGGCGGTGCGACCATAGAAAAACTTTGGATCGCCGCGGTAGAGACCTTTGCCATCGGCGGGCACTGCCAAGTGTTGCTTGTTTGCGATTACGTGATCGCCGAGCGCGGCGCTTACCTGACCCTTCCTGCCCGCAAGGAAGGCATCATTCCCGGTGCAGCCAATCTTAGGCTACCGAGGTTCACCGGAGACCGCATCGCACGCCAAGCAATTCTCCATGGGCGCCAAATCGAATGTGCCAGCCCCGAGGGGTTGATGATCTGCGATTCGGTTGTTGATGCGGGCACCATTGATGCCGCTATCGCAGAAGCGCTGAACGGAATTGTCAGTTCTGGCACCGTGAGTGCGGCCGGCAATCGGCGCGCTTTTCGTATGGCTGAAGAGCCGCTCGATCTCTTCCGCAACTACATGGCCGTCTACGCGCGCGAGCAGGCTTATTGTCATTTCAGCCCTGCGCTGATCACCAATCTCGAACAACATTGGAACGCACAGAATCGCACTCTCTGAAGGTGCTAAGGTTCGCTCCATTCCCTAAATGTTTGAGCGTCAAATTTGGATCGCTGCGCGTCAGAAAATCTTCATCGCATTCACCAGCGTCTGTCACACGCCCCAGGCCAGCGGTACTCCGACGAAAGCCCAGAACAGCACCGCCGTTGCATCCAGCCCACCCTTGCCGATGCCAAACGACCCTGCCGCCATTGTGCCAGCGGCGCCTTGCTCGTCTTGCAGCGCAGCCACCCTCTTCCGGCTTCATGAACCATTTATCTGCCAGCGGCCTGACAAGGTGATTGTAGACGAATCCGCCAACCAGCATTGCGGCCAGGCCGTACAAGGTCACATCGTAGACGTGGTCACGCGGAACGCCCGCCGCGATCTCGAACTCGCGGATGTAATTGACCACAACAGGGCCGACAATTCCCGCCGTCGACCACGCGGTCAGAAGACGACCGTGAATGGCACCGACGAATTGCGTGCCGAAGACATCGGCCAGGTACATCGCAATGCCGAGCAGGAAGAACGTGTAGTAGGTGTTCTTGCGCCCGATATAATCGGACAAAGTGGCCCAGAAGCTTCGGTGCTGGACGCGCGGGGAGAGAGCCGACCAGTTGCCTGGAAGTTGGGCCGCCTTCCGCCGGAGGACCAGCGTAATCTCAGACGGGAATACTATACCAATTTGGGAAGTGTCGCGTCAGCTTACTCAAATGCCACCATTAGCTTTGTATTTGGTCGCGGCTGCGTCGTGGAGTTGCACGATCGCGAGGCGGACGTGCGGCTCGAGCCCACTCCACCCATCGTCAATGTACGCCGCGATTGCGGCGCGCATACGAGGATCCCAGAACTTCTTTATGTGATCGGCGGCGCCGGCGACGGCCTTCTGTGAGCCCTGGCTTGCGAAGAACTTTCCGATCTGATTCGCCATGTAAACGAGTTTTTCAGGCGACATAGAACACCGTCTCCTTCGAGATGCGCTGCCGGTGACTGAAGATTTCGAACCCATCGCCTCGCGCAATAGCGATGAGTGTGATGCCCGCCATGTCCGCGGTGCGCACGGCCAGGGCCGTCGGCGCCGAGACGGCGATCAGTACGGGAACACCGATCACGGCCGCCTTCTGCACCATCTCCACCGACAGACGGCTTGTCACGACGATCATTCCGGCCTGCGCCAGAATACCCGCCTGCACCAGGGCGCCGCCAAGCTTGTCGAGCGCGTTCTGACGGCCGACGTCTTCTCGCAAGGCTAGGAGTCCAGCGCTTGGCTCCCAAAAGGCGGCGGCATGAACTGCGCGAGTCTGACGACGGAGCTCTTGGTGCGGTCCAAGTGAATCGAGGGCACGCATGATCTCGGCCGGGGTAAAAAGCTGCCCGTCTTGAACCCGCGGGGGCGGCCGTACCGCTTCGGTCAGGCTTTCGATTCCGCACAGCCCGCAGCCCGTCGGTCCAGCTAGATATCGCCTTCTTTTCCTCAGAGCTTCGGCATGCGGTTCGTCGAGCCACATGCGAAGCTCGATGCCAATATCGGATTCGACGATATCCAAACACTGAATTTCTTCAGGCGAAGAAATCACGCCTTCCGTTAGGCCGAATCCGAGTGCGAATTCATCAAGGTCCTGGGGTGTCGCCATCATCACGGCATAAGTGCCGCCATTGTAGGTGAACGCAACTGCGGTTTCCTCGGGAATAAGGCGCTCGCCGTCGGTCGTACCGTACCGGCGCCAAGCCGCGCGACGGGCAAGTGCAAGAGGCTGCACCACGGCCGCTACTCCGCTGCTTCGATGACGGTAGCCACCCGCCAGCTGGAGCGGACCAGCTCGCCATACTGCTCCTGCCAGTCGGTCGGGCCGTTCGATGACGACACCTGGACGGCCGTCACCTTGTATTCCGGGCAGTTGGTGGCCCAGTCAGAATACTCGGTCGTCACGACGTTGGCCTGCGTGTTGGGTGATGGAAGGTCGTATAGACGACGCCCGGAGCGACCCTTTCCGTGATCAGTGCGCGTAGAGTGGTTTCACCGGCACGGCTTGCGAGCTTCACCCAGTCGCCGTCGCGAACGCCGCGCTGCTCGGCGTCGTGGGGATGGATTTCCAACCGGTCCTCGTCGTGCCAGACCACGTTGGTGGTACGGCGGGTCTGTGCGCCCACGTTGTACTGGCTGAGGATGCGGCCGGTGGTCAACAGGAGCGGGACGCGCGGTCCGGTTCGTTCGTCGGTTGGCACAAATTCGGTGATAACGAACTCGCCATTGCCGCGCACGAAGCCGTTCATGTGCATGACCGGCGTGCCCTCGGGAGCCGTGTCGTTGCAGGGCCACTGCACCGAGCCGAGAGCGTCCTGCCGACGACAGTGCGAAATGACTTCCCTTGCGCGCTCAGAGTCCCAGGCTTCGTAAACAGACACTTGCGGGCTCAATCGCAAATCAAACGGACCTAAGCAATGTCGAAGTCCCATCGATCAATCAATGGGGCATTCGAAATGAGGCGATCGGATATTGCAATCAAACTCAATCAGAGTTTTCTATCACCCGATCATGCTTTCCGGTTGAGCGCGTGGTATTTGGTTGGACCAGTGATTTTTGGTATGGTCGATCGAGCAGGATTGCGAGTTGTCGCGCTTCAGCAACCAGCGCCTTGATCAGCGGCGTCGTCGGCTCTCGATCCGGAACGACCAGGCCAATGACATGCGTGGCGGCGGGTTCGACAATCGGTATCGAGCGCACGCTCTCGGTCAGACCGAGGGTCTCGGCAAGCTTCGCCGGCATGATGCTTGCCCATTTTCCGGTCCGCACATGAGCGTACAGAACGATCATCGAGTTCGATTCGAGCGTCGGCGATGGCTCGCCGCCCGCCGAACGAAGCAGCCGATCAATGATGCGGCGGTTCTGCATGTCGGGGGTGAGCAGGCAGAGCGGCACCTTCGCGACCTCCGCCCACGTTACCTCATCACGGTCTCCCAGTTCGCTCGATGACGACGTCAGCAGCCGGTATTCCTCGCGATAGAGAGGGATCGTGTTCACCCGTCCCAACGGTTCGTTGTCCACATAAGTGAGTCCGGCTTCCACCTCGAGATTTTCGAGCATGTTGAGCACCTGGATGGATGTTCGCGAGACGATCGTAAAGCGCACATCGGGATGCTTGGCGCGATATGGCGTCGTGAGCATCGCCGTCATTGCAAGCGCTGTCGGGATCGCAGCGATTTGCACATGACCGGTAAGACCGCGCTTCAGTGCGTCGACTTCCTGTCGCATCGCGCGCGCATCCGCCACGATGCGCCTCGCCCATTCCAGCACGCGCTCACCCTCGGGAGTAAAGCCGCGAAATCGCGATCCGCGCTGCACGAGCAGCACGCCAAACATATCTTCAAGCTGCTTAATACCGGCCGACAGCGAGGGCTGGCTGATGTTGCACGATTCGGCCGCACGGCCAAAATGCTGTTCGCGCGCAAGCGCAAGAACAAATTCAAGCTTGTCGATCATGACGTCCACGCCGGTGCTGTCAAGGCCGAAGGCAACGTAGCGCGGACACTGGACACGTGGGAGTCCGAGAAAAACTGTTCGATAGGCGCAAGCGATCACGCAATTTGGAATTCCTATGAATATTCATGTGGAGGCGAAGGTCTTTTCCGAGCCTACATTCAAGATGACACCGGCAGCGGGGCAGTTATGTAGCGCTCGGCTTGGCGGCGGGTACGTAAAGGTCACGTCGTTGTGCTTCCCCATCCGATGCTCATTCAGTTCGGTTCTTGTACGCTCCCGTCGCAAGCCAGGCCGTAAATGCGGGCGCGATCGCTGCGCCGGTGACGAGCGCTTCACGCCAGTTCGGGTCCGAAGGTCGAACGATCAGCATCCATCCCTCCCCATAACAATCCATGTTCAAGAGTTCCGGTGTCCGTTCCAGTAATTCGTTATGAGCAACCACAACTCCGTCGAAGGCCGCGCGCGCTGAGCCCACCCACTTTCCTCCCTCAATAACCGCAAACGATCTTCCCTTTTCGAATTCGCGACCCAGCCGCTTCGGCGTGAACACGAGTACTTCACCCATAAGGTTCGCAGCCCACATCGTGAATCCGGCACGAAGAGTCCCATCTCCAAGCGGCGCGTACCAGATTTGATTCTCCACGTCGTAGAGCAGGTGATCCGGGAAATCGTTGCCTTCAATCGTGACCATGCGCACGGCCTCAGAAGGTCAGGACTCGGCACTCGCCGTCCATAATGTTCTGGATCATGGTAGCCGCACCCAACAGGCCTTTGCATTCCGGGATCAGGTCGTCCGCGCTCTTGTCGAATAGCTCCAAGTTCGCAGGGCATGCCCAGAACCGCGCGCCGTGCTCGTGAGCTTCCTTGATCCAGTCGTACGCGGTCTTTGGGTCGCCCGGCTTTATCATCAGCGCTTCCGCAACTCCCTTGAGCATCAGCCTGCCGGCGCTCGCGGTGCACAACACGTCGACTTCATAATCCATCGCCGCCGCCACCGCCGCATAGTAGAACGGAGCGCCGAGTTCCTCGACATTTCGCGGATCCGTGTTCATCAGCACGATAAGGAGCCGATTGGCGCTCATCACTGCGCCGCCTCCTCGACGATCATCCGCCGTCCCCACTTGTCGAAGAAATGCCCTTCGTTTAGGACAAGCCGGTCATCATCGAGCCGCGCCTCCAGTTCACGTAGCTTCAGCCGTGCGGTCGGGTTGTCGAGCGGACCGCCGCGGACGTCGGTCACGGGATAGAACGACGCGCCGTCCCACGTGCGCCCCGAGCCCGCGAACATCACGGTGATGTCAGCCCAATTGACCTCGTCACCGATCACGTTGAAATAAGTCGAGCAGAGAGGTGTGACTTTTGTGTCCGTGATCTCGATCAGCACGGTGAGCGCCGTGAACGCCCCAGTGCGTGCAAACTCCTCGGCGATCCAGCGCTCGAAATCGGTTATTGCGTGCTTAGAAGTCGACACGCGGCGTCTCCGGCATGTAGGTCTCGAACAGCATCCAGAACGGCTGCGGGTGGGTGGAGGTGTACCACGCCTCAAACGCAGCGAGCGCTTGGCCGACGTCGGCTTCCGCGGCTCCAGCCTCGGACGGAGCGAGGCTGGCGAACGCGGCGCGCGCCACCGATGCGAAGCGCGTGACGGCTTCGTTGCGCGCCTCGCTGTCGCTCGACCACCCGAGCTTCTCACGCAACACGGCTTGCGCGCTCGCTAAGGCAATCTCCTCGCTCTCGGCGTCAGCTAACGTGCCCGCGATCGCCCGCATGAAGTTGAGGCGGCGGTAGGCGAATGCGCGCTCCTGCTCCAAGGCTTTTGTGCGAGCCGCGACTTCACATCGGAATGCCGCCTCGGCTTGCTGGGCCTCTTCCGCCGCCTGAACCAAGACATCGAGAAACGATGTCATCGTGCGCTCCGTAAAGCTGGCGGAAGAGAGAGGGAGTCGAACCCACCAAGAACCGGCTCGCGGCCCTTCCCGGATTTGAAGTCCGGACGCCCCACCGGGGACGATTCTCTTCCAGGATTCGGGGGCGCCGCCTCGTCAACCGCACGGCGGAACAGGTCGAGGCGGTGCTTGTTGATCCGGCGTAGATCGCCGCGGCGCAACGTTACGCCGTGGCGGTCAAGGAATTCGAGAATATGGATCGCGACCTTGCGGCCGTTGTCGAGCCGGTCACGCAATTGCGCGGCCGAGAACTGGTGGCCCTCGGTTTGCGCGGCGATGTCGGCAGCGATGTCGACGATTTCTGCGACCGTCGCGCGCAGGAAAAAGTGGTCGTGCGCTATTTCGTCGATCTTGCCCATGCGGCCCAGCAGCTTGAGCAACTGCCGCACTTCCTCTTCCGATATGCCGAGCGCAGTGCCGATGTCTCGCACGCGCGGCGGGCGGAAGCGTTCCGCACCGCTGAGCATTGGCCAAATGAGTGCCCACCGCTTTTCATCGGTCGGCGTGAGGCGAACCTCGTGGCTGGGGAGCCGTACCCAGGCGCCATCGAGCGCGACCTCGCGCGCGCGCGCAAGCGATTGCAGTACCGCCGAGAAAGACGGGGCCGGTAAGGGCGGATCGAGCCGCAGGCGTAGGCGCTCCAGTCCCATGCCTTGCAGGTCCGGATGCTCGGCGTGGAACTGTCTGAGCGTGCCGGTGAGCGCGCACTTCAGCCTCGCCCACGCCGCGGGCGACAGGCCGAGCGCAGTGCCGGCTACGCGGATGACCTGGTCGCGCCCCGCAACGGCGGCAATGGTCGCGGGAGCAAGCGCACGATCGCGCGCAAATGCATCGAGGTCGAGGAAGAATGGTGCGCGCGCGAGCAACGCAACGAGCGCGGCCTCGGTCTCAGGCATTGCGTGTGCGTCAAGCTGAGCGATGCGCTCCGGCGTGCGTCGTCTGCGCGCGGGCGCGCGCAGATCGACGAAGCTTCCGCCCCCGATGGTGCGCTGCGCGGTGGTGTCGCGGACGACGAAGCGGTCGCCCGCGGCGGCCGCGATCGGTTTCTCCAACACGAGCTGGACGTATGCCTCGTCGCCGGGCGCGATCGGGGCATCGCGAAGCAGCACAATGCGCGCGGCCACATCCGCCGCCGCATGATGCAGCCGTACCGGCAGCCATTGGGTGATGGGCTTTGCTCCCGACGAGAGGACACGCAGCGTCGCGTCGATGCGTGCGGTCGGTGCGTGCAGGGTGCTGTCGAGGACGACATCGCCCCGAGAGATTGCGTCTTTGCTGATGCCTTCGCCAGCGAGATTGAGCGCGCAGCGTTGTCCAGCCTCGCCACGCTCAGTTGGGCGGTTCTGGGCATGGATCGAACGCACGCGCGCGGTGAACCCCGATGGACTGATCGTAACACGGTCACCGATGTCGACCGAGCCTGACAGCACGGTGCCGGTGACGATGGTACCCGCTCCGGTGAGTGTGAAGGAGCGATCGACTGCAAGGCGGAAGCGGCCATGCGCCGAGCGAGGTACGGTCGCACGCGCCGCCGCGAACAGGCGCTCGCGCAAGTCGTCGACGCCTTCACCGGTCACGACGGAGACCGGCGCGATCTGGGCGCCCGCCAATCCGGTACCGATGAGCGCGTTTGAAATCTCAGCTTCCAGCTGCCTGCGCCGTTCGGGCGGGGCCAGATCTGCCTTCGTGAGCGCGACGATGCCCTGGGTGATGCCTAGCAAGTCGATGATCGCGAGATGCTCGCGCGTCTGTGGCATCACACCGTCGTCCGCCGCGATCGTGAGCAACACGAAGTCGATGCCGGTTGCGCCGGCGAGCATATTATGGACGAATTTCTCATGCCCCGGCACGTCGACGAACCCGAGCACCGCGCCCTCTGGGGAACGAAGATAGGCGAAGCCGAGGTCGATCGAGATGCCGCGCGCCTTCTCTTCCTTTAGCCGATCGGTATCGACGCCGGTGAGCGCGCGCACCAGCGATGTCTTGCCATGGTCGATATGGCCTGCTGTGCCGAGGATCACGACGATGGCTCCAACTGCGCTGCGGCGCGACGCTGCGCTTCGGTGATCTGCGCGCTGGTCAGCATCCGCCGCACCGCCTCGAAGAACTGTGGGGCCAGCGGACTGCCGCCGTTTCGTGCGCGAATGAGCCACGCGAACGCTTCGGTTCGATCGTGCGGTACTCCGGCGCCCTGGTGATAAGCCGCGCCGAGCATCGCCTGGCCGTCCGCGTCGCCCCGCATTGCCGCCTTCCGCCACCACATCGCGGCTGCCGCGGGATCGCGTTCGACCCCGAGCGCGTTATGGAAGATCATGCCGAGACGGGTCATCGAAGCGGCGTTGCCTTGGGCTGCAGCGAGCTCCGCAAGATGCCGCGCCTCTTCATAGTCGGGGGCTATCGCCTCGCCTTCAAGGAGCATCCAGCTCAGCATGTCCTGAGCAGGCGCATCTCCGTTTGCCGCTGCCATGCGGTAAAGCTCGGCTGCGCGTGAGTGATCCTGAGCGACGCCATCTCCCTTGAAATAGGAGGCCGCAAGATTGCGCTGTCCCACCGGATCGCCTGCATACGCGGACAGCTCAAGCCAACGTACTGCGAGTGAGGGATCGCGTTCCACACCGAGCCCTTCAGCAAAGCATGCGCCGATATTGTTCTGCGCCCGCGCAACGCCAGCATGCGCAAGCGGCGACCAGATTTCGAGTGCGACCGCATAATCGCCGCGGGTTGCGGACTCGTAGGCGGCCGCCATCCGTGCGGCAACCGACGGTTCGGCCTGCCGCCCGACGCGGCGCGCGAAACCTTCAAGCCAGTGCATCGATAGCTCCCAGCATCGAGCGTCGCGAGATTGGCGGCCAAACCAGCCTCGCTTGGCTCTTCCAGCTGTCCACTGCGGCGTCGCCTTTCATGGGCTCAGTATCCAACGAGGAACGGGTTGAAGGCGCCGCGCCGATAACCCTTCTCGCGTACCAAGAGATCGAGCCCGAGGCTTGCGACATCATCGGCGATCGGATCGACGTCGACCTCTTTGTGTTGGTGCAAAATCTTTACATAGCCGCGGCACTCGTCGCAGGTTTCGGCCTTCACGACCGGCGCGCCTTCGATCTCCTGATAGCCGATGCCCCTTGTGGAGCCGCACAGCGTGCATTTGATGCGCACCACGTGCCACAGCGTGCCGCACAGCGCGCAGCTACAGAAACGCGTTCCATGCGCACCCTTCCATCCCACCACCATCGAGGCAACCGGCGGCCCCCCACACGCCGGGCAGGCGCCCTCGCCGACGGGGACCAATGCCTTGGCATCGAGCTGGGCGGCTACCCGCGCGAAATGTACCTGCAGCGCCGCGGCGACGAAGACATGCTCAGCCAGCATCTCGACGGGAACAGTGTCCGCGAGCAGCGCGCGCATCATCGTCTCACGCGTACTGGCATCTGCCTCGATCACGCGCTTAAGCGCTTCGCCCGCGGTCGCCGGCATCTCGATGACGACGGCGAGCGCAAGCAATCGTACGAGCGTTGCATCGTAGGCGCGATCCACCGTGAAGCGGTTGCGGTCCAGCGGCGGCATGCCGAATTCGCGCGCTCGCCTGCGCGCGTCCGTCTCGGGTATCTCAGGGAACGGCAGATCATCCTGGATCCGGTACTGCGCCTCGGTCAGGTCGGCGAGAAACGTCAGGTATGGCGCAAGCGCGTGGCCTTGCGCCAGGCGGCGCAGGCGGTGCGTGCGGTCGGCAAACAGCGAAATCGGCTCAGGGAGACGACAGAAGGGCGGTGCCGCCACCTCGCCGATCGGCACCGGATCGTGCCGTGGGGCGTCGACCTTGCTCATTCCCAAACCTCACGAACCGCACGGGCCACGTGACACGCAAGCAAGAAGTAACAACAAACGGCCTTAACTATTCGGCAGGCGTCGCCTTGGTGCCGTGGTGTTCCCTTCTTCCGGCGACAAGCTCTCTCAGCCACCGGCGATGATGCCGCCAAGCCCATCCGCCAGTGACATGGCCGCGCGTCATGGCGGTAATGGTGCCGCGCACCCAGATTGCCGCGTAGACGTGGACGATCCAGACGCAAATGATCGTCACGGCCGCGCCCGAATGCAGCAGGATCGCCAACCGCTTCTGCGTAAGGGTCGTGTAGTCTGCGAAATACTGGTCCCAAATCACAAGCCCGCTGCCGATGAGGATGATGATCAACAACGTCATGCCCCAAAACACGACCTTCTGTCCGGCATTGTACTTGCCGATCTCGACGAGGTCTGGATCCTCGTTGTCGCGGTTGCCGAGCACCTCTCTGAGCCTGGCGAGCCAAGTGGTGTCGGCGCCCTTCCACAGGTTCAGTCGCCAGAACCGCAGGAACAGCCCGGCAAAGCTGAAGAACAGCACGACACCGATCCACGGATGGATCGCGCGCGTCGCCTGTCCGCCGCCAAACAGGGCGGTCAGGAAGAAAAGGCTCGGATGGAACAACGCAAGACCGGACAGCGCCAGCAGCACAAGGCACGTGGCGGTGATCCAATGGTTGATGCGTGCGCTCGGTGTGTAACGATCGACGATAACAGGATCGCCGCGATGGACACTTTCACTCGGCCCGATTTCATCGGCGCTCATGATTGCCTCTCTGCCAATTTCTTGGCATGCTGCTCGTCCTCACCGGTGACGCGGTTCGGCCCCATGACGAGGTGGTGCAGCACGCCGACTGCCGCAAACGCTCCCATGACGGCGAGGCCGGCATATTTGGCCGCGCCTTTCCAAAGCTCGACGATTGGGCTGATGCGCGGATTGTTCGGCAGGCCGGCATAGATCTCCGGCTTGTCGGCGTGATGCAGCACGTACATCACGTGCGTGCCGCCGACACCCGGCGGATCATAGAGCCCGGCATTCTGGAAGCCGCGCGACTTCAGATCTTTGATCCGCGCGTCGGCCCAACCCTTCATCTCCTCCTTCGTGCCGAATACGATCGCTTGGGTCGGGCACGCCTTCTGACACGCCGGTCCCTGGCCGACCGCGACCCGGTCGGAGCAGAGCGTGCACTTGTAGGCCTTGTTATCGACCTTGGAGATGCGCGGAATGTTGAACGGGCATCCCTTCACGCAGTAACCGCAGCCAATGCAGTTCTCGTGAACGAAGTCCACGATACCATTCGAATACTGCACGATCGCGCCGGGCGCCGGGCAGGCCTTCAGGCAGCCAGGGTCAGCGCAGTGCATGCAGCCGTCCTTGCGGATCAGAAATTCGAGATTCTGGGTTTCCGGGTTTACCCATTCGGTGAAGCGCATCACCGTGAAACTGTCCGGCGTCAGATCGAGCGGATTGTCGTACACGCCGTGATTGACCCCGATCTGCTCGATCATGTCATTCCATTCAAGACACGCGACCTGGCAGGCCTTGCAGCCGATGCACTTCGTCACATCGATCAACTTGGCGACCTTCGTGAGCTCCCGTGCCGGCGGCGGATTGTTGGAGGCCGAGCGCCTGACAAGATCCTGCTCGCCATAGGTCGCAAGGGTCGCTTGGACGGTCGGATTGGGAAGCGGAGGAAACATGCGCGTGCCTCCTATGCCACCGGCCCGGCGATGGGCTCGATATCGACCAGGAACGCCTTGTACTCTGGCGTCTCGATGTTGGCGTCGCCGACATAAGGCGTGAGCGAGTTCGGGCCGAACCCCTTCTTCGTTTCGCCCATGAAGCCCCAATGTAGTGGGATGCCGACGATGTGGATTTGCTTCCCGTCGCACGTGAGCGTGCGCACGCGCTTGGTGACGACAGCCTTCGCCTTCACCGAGCCCCGCTTCGACCATACGCGCACCCATGAGCCCGATTGGATGTTTTTCTCTCGCGCAAGATCCTCGCCGATCTCGACGAAGAACTCCGGCTGCATCACCGCGTTCACTTGCGAATGCTTGGTCCAGAAATGGAAGTGCTCGGTCAGGCGATACGACGTCGCCGCGTAGGGGAATTCGTTGGCGTCACCGAACTGCTCGAGGTCATTGCGGAAGACGCGCGCCGCCGGGTTGCCGCGTATCCTGGGGGCGAGCACGTTCACGACCGGAGATTCGAAAGGTTCGTAATGCGCGGGGAACGGTCCCTCACGCATCAAGCCACGAGTGAACAGCCGTCCGGTGCCTTCGGGATTCATGATAAACGGGCCAACGACATCCGGCTTCATGGTCGGACCGATGTCCGGCACGTCGTAGCCGCTCCATTGCGTGCCATTCCACTCCAAGAGCTTGCGGCTTGGATCCCACGGCTTGCCGGTAGTGTCGGCCGAGGCGCGGTTGTACATGATGCGGCGATTGGCCGGCCATGACCATGCCCACTTGGGATAGGCGCCCGTCTCGTCCGGGTCGCTGGTGTCGCGGCGCGCCATCTGGTTGCCAGCCTCGGTGAAGGAGCCTGAGTAGATCCAGCATGCGCACGCGGTCTTCCCGTCATCGCGCAGCACGGCGAAACCGGGAAGCTGCTTGCCTTTGGCAACTACGATCTTGGTCGGATCGTTCAGGTCGGTGATGTCCTCCAGTGCCGAGCCGTTGAGCTCCTTGGCGAGCTCTTCGGGCGAGGGCTCGCCCGGTTCCTTGTAATGCCAGTCGAGCTTTAAGATCGGGTCTGGAAATGCGCCGCCCTCCTTCTGGTAGAGCGCGCGCAGGCGCAGGAAGATCTGCGCCATGATCCAGTTGTCGCTCTTGGCCTCGCCCGGCGGCGTGCCGCCGGCCCAGTGCCACTGCAGCCAGCGGCCAGAGTTGACAAGGGAACCCTCATCCTCCGCAAAACACGTCGCCGGCAGCTCGATCACCTCTGTCTGGATCGCGGCGGGATTGACGTCGTTGTGCTCGCCATGGTTTTCCCAGAACCGCGCCGTCTCAGTCTGAAGCGGATCCATCACAACGAGGTATTTGAGCTTCGAGAGCGCGGTCGTGACCTTCTTGCGGTTCGGGGCCGACAACAGGATATTGAAGCCCTGGCAGAAGTAGCCGTTCATCCTGCCGGCATGCATCAGCTCAAATGCCCGCAGAAGGTCATAAGACGGCACGTCGAGCTTCGGCAGCCAGTCATAGGCGAAGCTGTTCTCTGCGGTCGCGGCTTCGCCCCACATCGACTTTTGGAAGCTCACGAAGAACTTCCTGTAATTCTGCCAATAGCTCATCTGGTCCGGCCGCAACGGCTTGAAGCCGCGGGTCGACATGTATTTATCGAGCGTGTCCTCTTTCTCGGTCGGGATCGTCAGGTATCCCGGGATCAGATTCGACATCAGACCAATGTCGGTCAGTCCCTGGATATTGGAGTGACCGCGCAACGCATTCATGCCGCCGCCACGCACGCCGATGTTGCCGAGGATCAGCTGCAGCATCGCCATGGTGCGGATGTTCTGTGAGCCCTTGGAGTGCTGCGTCCAGCCAAGTGCGTACATGGAGGTCATGTACTTGTCCTTGGCCGAGGTCGCAGCGATCATCTCGCACACCTTGAGGAAGCTCTCTTTCGGCGTGCCGCAGATGCGCTCGACCGTCTCGGGCGTGTAGACGGAGACGTGCTTCTTCAAGAGCTGCCAGACGCAGCGCGGATTTTCCAGCGACGGGTCGGCTGTTACGTAGCCGTCCGGCCCGATCTGGTAGTCCCAGGTCGAACGGTCGTAATCGCGCCGGTTCTCGTCATAGCCGGTGAACAGCCCATCCTTGAAATCGAAGCCGTCCTTGATAAGGTACGGCGCATTGGTGAACGCCTTCACGTAGTCCCACTGCACATTGCTATTGCCGATGCAGTAGTTGATCACGCCGTTGAGGAACGCGATGTCGGTGCCCTGGCGGATCGGGGCATATACGTCGGCAACCGAGGCCGAGCGCGTGAAGCGCGGATCGACGACGATCAGCCTGGCGCCACGATTGTGCTTCGCCTCCGTGACCCATTTGAAGCCACACGGATGCGCCTCAGCGGCGTTGCCGCCCATGATGACAACGAGATCGGTATTCTTGATGTCGGTCCAAGAGTTCGTCATGGCACCGCGACCGAATGTTGGGGCCAGACTGGCCACCGTCGGTCCGTGTCAGACTCTCGCTTGGTTATCGAACGCCAGTATGCCGGCGCTGCGCACGACCTTGTAAGTGCACCATGCCGTCTCGTTGGTCGTCGCAGAGGCCGCAAGGAAGCCGGTGGTCAGCCAGCGGTTCACCGTCACGCCGTCATTATTCTTCGCCACGAAATGCTTATCGCGATCATCCTTCATCAGGCGAGCGACGCGGTCGAGCGCTTCATCCCACGATACGCGCTCGAACTTGTCCGAACCGGGCTTACGGATCAGCGGATAAAGAGTGCGCGTCTTTGCGTGGACAATGTCGAGCAGGCCGGCCCCCTTGGGGCAGAGCGTGCCGCGATTGGTCGGATGATCCGCATCACCCTCGATGTGGAGGATATCTCCCTTCTCGCCCTTACTTAGGTCGCCGCGCGAGTACATGATGATGCCGCAGGCGACTGAACAATAGGTGCAGGTGTTGCGCGTCTCGGTGGTGCGCGTGAGCTTGGACGGGCGAATGGCAGCCGCATAGGCGGCCTCAGTCTCTCCAAATCCAAGTGCTCCAAGCGTCGTGGCCGCGAGACCCGCGCTGGCGCCCGTCATGAATTGGCGCCGCGAGAGCTCCATGTTCATGGATGTTCCTCCTGAGAAACTTCGCCCCATCGGGCGCTCTATTTCCGTACTTTAACTTTCCTAACCGCTGGCGGTGCGGTTGGTTCACCGCAACCTCCAGCTGGAAGGCTATTTTCGATTGAAATTGATGTCAAACAAACATCGCATGCATATGGTCGCACCGCCCGCAGTACCGCATTGCAGCAGACATTGCATTGATTAGCATAGCCAATTAGCTGATAGCTTAAGGCTATCGGTCGTCCAGGTGCGCTAACCAGATATGCACTGTTTCTGATGTTCTTCGCTGAGTTGACACCACATAAGGCGTCCTCATAATGCTCCTCGTGTCATCGCAAACGGCTCCCGAGGTTCGGGGCAATCGTGGCCACATCAACTCCCTCGCAGGTCGCGAGGGAGGGCGAGCCGGCGTAGCGCGCCCAATCGGATCAGCATTAGCCATCCCGGTTCTTCAGAATCAGAAGAAGGGTTGCCTGATCGGATGGCGCGCTTTTCAGCTCGACCATTACCGCCAAAGACATGACCGCGGCGTGATCTTGATCTCGCCCGATAGACCGAAGTGGTGCGCAACATTTCAGCGCATGCGTCGGTTTTCCGTGACGACCCGGACCGGAGACCGTCACGACACCGCTTCGCATCGCTTCGTTGGCCGCGCTAGCGCTTGCGCTTCCGGCAATATCTTTCGCCCAGGAAAACGCGCCGGGCGCCGACGGCATGACGCAGAAGCCTGCGCCCCTGCAGCAAAACGGGACGAAGGGCACGGCGCCGGACGGCTCGGGATCCACCGGCTGGACCGGCGGAACCGGCGGCTCGTTCGTCGGCACCGATCACTTCGGCTCCGATTCATCGCCGAACTCACAGCCCGAAATGGCGACCGGTTCGGACCTGAAGGGACTGCCCACGCGTTTCCCTGCGAACCGAACACCCGAATAACTCTCGCGGCTGCGGGCGTGATATGTCCGCGGCCGTAACCAACGAGACCACCCTCGATCTGCGCGGCATCCGCTGCCCGCACGTCGTGTTGCGGGCCAAGAAGGCGCTGCGCGATGTCCCGACCGGTGGCACCCTCGTACTCGAATGCACCGATCCGCTGACCGTGATCGACGTGCCGCACTTCGTGACGCAAACCGGTCACGCGCTCGCGCGGCACGAGCGGCGCGGGGAGCTCTTCATCTTCGCCATCGTGAAGCGCCGCTGATCGATGACCTCTGGAGACCTGTCATGAACGTTCCGATCGTTCGCCTGACCTCGCTGGCGCATGGCGGCGGCTGCGGCTGCAAGCTCGCGCCCTCGGTGCT
>Ga0126369_10000950_pt1 | contig 19664 bp, 10 predicted proteins | sample PanSoiMetaPlot_1_FD_109646 | JGI IMG/M metagenome (GOLD analysis project Ga0126369, IMG submission 109646) | Tropical forest soil microbial communities from Panama - MetaG Plot_1 | ecosystem: Environmental > Terrestrial > Soil > Tropical forest > Bulk soil | place: Panama | collected 2016-02-17 | reverse complement strand
GATGCTCTCGATTCGATTGTTCACCACGGTGATGTCCACGTCCCGCAGAACCAGTGGCCCGATTCCCTGCCAAACTTTGCCCGCGTGAATCACCACGCGCCCGCGCGGCTTGTCGGGCCTCCAGTTGAGGTGGAGCGGAACGTGCCGTAGGCGTGAGCCGTCGCGTGAAATCAGCCGCAGCTGTCCACTCGACAGATACAGCAGGTGCTGCGAATCCCCGCTCCAGGTCGGCGCGTCCGTCACCTCGTTGTTGATCTGCTGGGCCGGGCCGGTCGGCTCGCCGCTGGCGTCCACCGGCAACACCCACAGCGCTTCGTGCATCACGAAAGCCAAAGCTGACCCGTCCGGTGACCAGACTGGTCCGTCGTCCATGCGCGTGCTCACCGACTCGAAAGGCGCCGGTTCTCGGTAGACGAGCTCGCCGGATTCGACGTCGACCGTGAGGAACTGGCTGGTGCCCTCGCGGAACCGGCTGGTGTACGGCTTCAATGCCGCGAGCATGATGTGCCTGCGATCGACGGACCAGGTGGGCCGGCTGGGAGCAAAAAGGGCGGGTATCGCCGGCTGGACCTCTCCCGTGTCGAGCCGCAAAGTGAAGGTAGCGCCCGCCTGGTCTTGAAAGGCCAGCATCGAATCGTCCGGGGAGAAGGCCGCGGACACCTCGGCACCGGGAAGCGACGTCACTCGACGCTCTCGTCCCGTGGCGACGTCGATGATGTAGATGTCCTGGGTGCCCATTTTGTCGGACGAATAGGCAATCGATCTCCCGTCGTGAGACCAGGTGGGGTCCACCTTGAAATAGCTGTCGCTGGTAATTTGCCGGGGCCAACCGCCGATCTCCATCACCCACAGCTGATTCAAAGCCTCGAAGACGACGTGGTTGCCATCGGGCGAAAGCGCCGGGCTGACGATGCCCTTAGCGGCCCTCGGCCGAGTCGAGTCGAAGTCAAACTGTTTTCGTTGGTACGGCGGACGCGTAAGCACCACTTGCGCTTCGAATGGAACTTGTCGGGTCGCGCCGGTTTCGATGTTGGAGACCCAGATCTTCCCGTCGGCGGTGTAGAGCAGCTCGGTGTCGGAAAGCCAATGGGCGGGAAACGGAAAAACGTCGTTGAAGGGGGCTACTTGCTTTCCAAGGACCCGCAGCTGGCTGTGGTTGTTTTTGAAATAGGTGTACGCGATCAAGCTTCCATCGGGTGACCACGACGGGGAGTTCACTCGCGCCGTCGGATCTCCCGGGACGACGGTGCGCCGCTCCCCGACGAAATTGATCACATCGATCGTGTTCCCATTCCCGTTTCCGTTGACGAACGCGATTTCCGAACCATCAGGAGACCATGCGGGCTCGAATTCCTCGACCCGAGTGGCGGTCAGCTGGGACAGCGTTCCGGTATCCAGATCGAGCATCCAAATGTCGTAACTGCGCGCCCCATCGGTGGACAGCCCGCGGTCCGACGAGAACGCAATCCTACGGCCGTCCGGGGAATAGCGCGGTTCGCGATCGTCGTAGTGGCCATCGGTGAGCTGGGTAACTCCACTGCCGTCAGGGTTCATGGTCCAGACGTGAAAACCACCGCCCTTGTACGCCTGGAATGCCACCGCATCGCCTTGAGGGGACCACGCGGGACGTGCCGGTTCCAGGAAATCTTCCGTCAATCGAGTCGCCGTTCCGCCCTCGGCGGGCAGGCTCCAGAGTATGCCCTGCAGATCGATGATCAGGCTGGATCCGTCCGGTGAGACAGTCGCAGCGACATTCGTTCCCTCGGTGAGATCGACCGTCACCTGCTGGGCCACGGCCCCCGAAGGCAACCATGCGCCCGCCAGCATCACCCCTGTGCAAGACACGACCGCTGTCCATTTGCCATTCATGAGAGCCCCCTTGCTCGCGACGTTCAGTCGGCGCCCAATATCGGCCCATGGACTGCCGCCTCAACAGCGATTCCGATGCAGTTTACGGTGGAGCACAATTGAGGAGCTGCGGGGTGGAGCCTAGGCTCTTATGGCTTTTAGCAGCCGCAGGGGCGCGGATCCGGCCGGGCGGACTTCATCCAGACCGACCAACTGCGCTAGTAATCGGTACCTGGAGACTCAAATGCCTAGCCCAGCACATCGAGCAGGTCTGGAAGGAGTTATCGTCGCTGATTCGCGCCTCAGCGAGGTGGATGGTGAGCGAGGCCGCCTGGTCATTGCGGGCTCAGACGTCGAGGATCTCGCGGGGCGGATCAGCTTCGAGGAACTGGCTCACCGCCTCTGGTCTCTCTATCTTCCGGACTCGAGCCCGGATCGGATCCGAACGCAGTTGGGCGAAGCACGCGTCACGGCGTTTGCGCTCATCCCGACGCTCGGCGACGCTTTGGAAGCGCAAGACGGGATGGATGCCTTAAGAGCCTCGGTGTCGCATCTTAAAGAAGTCAGTCCGCCGCCCCTGCATAGCAACATCTGGGTGACCGCGGCGACGGGTGTGTTTACCGCTGCTTGGGCGGCAAAGTTGCAGGGCAAACCGCCGGTCGCGCCGGATCGGTCCGCGGGTCACGCCGCCGACATCTTGCGGATGGCGACCGGGGAAAAATCACCGGCTAAAGCCATGGGCTTGGAGTCGTACCTGGTGACCGTGTCCGATCATGGAATGAACGCATCCACATTTACCGCGAGGGTGATTGCCTCCACTGGCTCGGACATTGTGTCGGCGGTGGTGGGAGCCATTGGCGCGCTCAAAGGTCCACTGCACGGCGGTGCTCCCGGCCCGGTCCTCGAGATGCTGGACGCCATCGGTCAACCCGAGCGTGCCACGGAATGGCTCGAGTCGGAGATCGCCGCCGGAAGACGGATCATGGGCATGGGGCATCGAATCTACCGGGTTCGAGATCCACGGGCCGCTGTTTTGGAGCGAGCCGTACTGCAGTTGGAGCGCTCAGGAATCGGGACCCCGCGCTTGAGGCTGGCTCGGGCCGTCGAAGAGGCGGCAGAAGGGCTGTTGCGCAAGCGCCACCCCGATCGCCCGCTCAACGCGAACGTGGAATTCTACACCGCGGTGTTGCTTGATGCCCTGGGGTTCCCGCGAAGCCTATTCTCGAGCCTCTTCGCCTGTGGTCGCGTGGTGGGCTGGTGCGGGCACATCGCCGAGCAGCGCGCCACCGGGCGGTTAATTCGACCGGAATCCCGCTACATAGGTCCCCGCCCTCTGTAGGACTGCCCGAGCGGCGGTTGCCTGGCACAGCTGGCTCGGAGTAGGCCCTGCCCGATGAGAAGCTCGGCGGATCCGATCAAAGTACCTCGCGCCCTCCCCAGCCGGGCCGCAGCGATGATTCGGGATGGCTTCGAGGTCTACGAGGCGGAGTTCAACCGAATTAGCGGAAGGGCTCGCCTGTGTTTCGAGCAGCGGGATTGGAGAGCGGGACAGCAGGATGCTCTCGCCCGGCTGGAGCTGCGAGGGAGGATTCTAACTCGGGTGGTCGAGTGGATCCGGCAACTGCTTGGCCGCTGGGTTTCCGACCGCGAGCTTTGGGCGGCAATGAAGGTCGAATTTTCGGCGCTGATTGCGCGGCGCGCGGACTGGCAGTTTGGCGAAACCTTCTTCAATTCCGTGACCCGCCGCATTTTTGCGACAGTCGGTGTGGACCCGAGCATCGAGTTTGTCGCCTCGGACTACGGAAGCTCGCCGCGTCCCGCGGGCCAGCGCGTTTACCGAACCTACCCGTCCCAAGGAAGCGCCGCCACTCTGCTCGAGGCGATCCTCAGGGATTTTTCGTTTTCGACGCCTTGGCGCGACTTCCCCGGCGATGTTCGGCTCGGCGCGGAGGTGCTCGACCGCCACCTCGCCAGCTCGGAAAATGGAGCGCCGCTCCAAGCCATTGACGTGGCCTGGCCCATTTTCTTCCGCGGCAAAGGTGCTTACCTCATCGGACGGATGCGCCGCGGCGAGACGGTGGCCCCCTTCATACTCGCGCTGCTGCATCCCGCCGAAGGCATTCAGCTCGACGCCGTCCTGCTCGAGCGCAACGACGCTTCGAACGTCTTTAGCTTCACCCGTTCCTACTTCCTGGTGGAAACGAAGCAGCCGCTGGAGCTGATCCACTTCCTCAAATCTATTCTCCCGCAAAAACGAGTCTCGGAGCTCTACACCGTGATCGGCCGGCACAAGCACGGCAAGACGGAGCTCTATCGGGAGTTGCTCCACCGTCTGGAACAGACGCGCGAGTCTTTCATGCCTGCGCGGGGCGACAAGGGCCTGGTGATGGTCGTGTTCACCCTCCCCTCGCTCGATGTCGCCTTCAAGGTGATTCGCGACGCATTCGCGCCGCCCAAGAACACCACCCGAGCGGAGGTCAAGAACAAGTACGCCCTGGTGTTCCGGCAAGACCGCGCGGGGCGCTTAGTGGACGCACAGGAATTCGAGCACCTCGCGTTCGATCGCTCGCGCTTTGCGCCGGAGTTGTTGGAGGAACTTCTCTCGAGTTGCGGCGAAAACGTGAGCATTACCGCGAACCAGGTGCATATCGCGCACCTCTATGCCGAGCGCCGGGTGACTCCGCTGAACCTCTTCATACGGGAGACAAGTGACGACCGCGCGCGATCGGCGATCATTGACTACGGCCAGTGCATTCGGGACTTGGCGGCCACCAACACTTTTCCCGGAGATTTGCTGCTCAAGAACTTCGGGGTGACCCGCACCGGCCGGATCATCTTCTATGACTACGACGAGCTGTGCCTGGTCACGGACTGCAACTTTCGTGACCTGCCGTTGGCCCGCAACGACGAGGAGGAAATGAGCGGCGAGCCTTGGTTTTACGTCGGGGAGCGCGACGTCTTCCCGGAGGAATTCCTCCCATTCCTTGGGTTGTCGGACCCCCTGCGAGACGCTTTCCTGAATGCACATGCCGAGCTGCTCAAACCCGACTTCTGGCGCCGTGCCCAGGAACTGCACCGCACGGGAGCGCTCGTCCACATCTTCCCTTACCGCTCGGAAAAGAGGCTCCGGCCCGAACCGGGGGGTCCGCCCTGACCCCCTAGGTATCTCGGGTCCGCCTGCCTTGGGCTGCAACCTCAGAGCGCAACTCAAGTCTCCGATCTGCATCGGAGTGCTACCCAGGATGTGCGACCATCCGAGGAGTAAGTTTTTGTCCGTTCCCGCATTCGCAGGACGTCTGCTTCGTATGAAGGAACGGTTTCCCCATGAGGTCGGCAACAGAGCGTTCACAATTTTTTTCGAGCCTTCTACCCCCTTGAGCCCTATATCCCGCTGGGCGCCCCCGCTTAACGCTTAAGAGGTAAAACGCATGTCCCGTCGCGCACTTGCAGAGGTCGAGCAACAGCAGGAAACCCCCGCGGCCCTCGACACCACGCCATCGACTCGCCGGACCAGACGGCGAATCACGTTTGCGGCCATCGGCGGGATTGTGCTGGTGGTCGTCGTGCTGGCGGGTATCAAGGTGGCGCAGATCCGCGCCATGATCGCCGTGGGAAAGTCTTTTGTACCCCCTCCGGAGACGGTTTCGACAGCGAAAGTAGAGGCGGCAACCTGGGAGGCTGCGCGGTCCGCGATCGGGAGCGTAGTGGCGGTTCACGGCGTCACGCTGGGCTCAGAAGTTACTGGAACTGTTAAGGAAATCCTCTTCGATTCCGGGAGCTTCATGAAGAAGGGTTCGGTGATGGTTCGGATGGACACGTCCATCGAACAGGCCCAGCTGGAATCGGCCCGGGCGGACGCGGAACTGGCCAAGCTCACGCTTGAGCGAACACGAAGGCTGGACAAGAACGGAGCCGTGACCACGGCGGAACTGGACGCCGCTGAGTCCCGCGCGAAACAGACGGTTGCTGCTGTTGCGAGCCTAGAAGCGACCATCTCAAAGAAAACGATTCGCGCTCCTTTCGATGGACGCGTCGCAATCCGTCAAGTTGAACTTGGACAGATCCTGTCGTCCGGCACGCCGGTTGCTTCTTTGCAGTCGGTAAGCCCGATCTACGTGGAGTTTTCGCTTCCGCAGCAGTCGTTGGCGGATTTGAAGGTCGGGCAGAAGGTGCGGGTGCGAGCCGACATCTTCCCCGGGGCGAGCTGGGAAGGAAAAATTTCGGTGATCAACCCCGAGGTTGACGTGGCCACCCGCAACGTTCGGATCCGCGGCACCTTTGAGAATGCGGACGGGCGATTGACGCCGGGCATGTTCGTCAACGTCGAGGTACTCTCGAATGAGACCCAAAAGGTGACGCTGATACCGGCCACCGCGGTGATCTACGCTCCTTACGGAGATTCGGTCTTTGCGGTCGAGGAAAAGGCGGACGCCAAAGGCAAGCCGGGTCTGATCGCCCACCAGAAATTCGTCCGACTGGGAGACCGTCGAGGCGATTTCGTCGCAGTGGTCTCGGGTTTGTCCCCCGGCGAAACCGTGGTGAGCACCGGGGCGTTCAAGCTGCGCAACGGCATGGCGGTAACTGTGAACAACGCGCTGGCTCCGGCGCCGGAATTGGCGCCCAAGCCGTCGGACAATTGATTCCCGGAAAGGCCGCAAGATGAAGTTCACAGACCTTTTCATTCGTCGCCCGGTCATCGCCATCGTCGTCAACTTGGTGATCCTGATCGCGGGGATTCAGGCGATCCGTACGCTCAACGTTCGCCAGTATCCCAAGAGCGAAAACGCCGCGATCACCGTCACCACGATCTACGTCGGCGCCAACGCGGAACTGGTTCGCGGTTTCATCACCACGCCACTGGAACGGGTGATCGCCGCCGCGGACGGCATCGACTACCTGGAGTCCCAAAGTTCGCAGAACAGTTCGCTGATTCGGGCTCGGCTGCGCTTGAATTACGACGCGACCAAGGCGCTGGCGGAAATCAGTTCGAAGGTGGATCAGGTGCGAGGCGATCTGCCTCCCGAGGCCCAAGTCCCAGTAATCAACATCGAGTCCGCGGACAGCCAGTTCGCCTCGGCTTACTTGAGCTTTTCATCCAAGTTTCTCAAGCAGAACGAAATCACCGACTACCTGGTGCGGGTGATTCAGCCAAGGCTGACCGCCGTCGAAGGGGTCCAGCGAGCCGACATTCTCGGGGCCCGGACTTTCGCGATGCGGATCTGGCTCAAGCCCGATCGGATGGCTGCGTTCAACGTCAGCCCAGCGCAAGTACGCCAGGCCTTGGCGACGAACAACTACTTGGCGGCGGTCGGTACGACGAAGGGTTCATTGATTCAGGTAAATCTCACCACCAACACCGACCTCCACTCGGTGAGGGATTTCCAGCAGCTGGTGGTTCGGCAAACCGGTGGAACGGTGGTTCGCCTGGGCGACGTGGCCGAGGTCGTCCTGGGCGCCGAGGACTACGACACCGCGGTGAACTTCAGCGGAGAGACCGCGGTGTTCGTCGGGATTTGGGCGCTGCCCAATGCCAACTCGCTCGATGTCATCAAGCGTTCCCGGGTGGAGCTGGCATCGCTCCAAAAAGAGCTTCCAGAGCAGATCAAGGCGACGCTTGCCTATGACGCGACCGCGTACATCCAAAACGCAATCGACGAGGTGGTGACCACTCTGCTCGAGACTCTGCTCATCGTTGTGATCGTCATCTTCCTCTTCCTTGGGTCGCTCCGCTCGGTGCTGGTCCCAGTGGTCGCGATTCCGGTGTCTCTGATTGGCGCCGTCTTTTTGATGCAGGTGTTTGGTTTCACCATCAATCTGCTCACCCTGTTGGCGGTCGTCCTCTCCGTCGGCTTGGTGGTGGACGACGCGATTGTGGTGGTGGAGAACGTAGAGCGGCATTTGCGCGAAGGCATGAAACCGGTCGACGCCGCGCTGCGCGGCGCGCGCGAGCTGGTAGGACCGATCATCGCGATGACGATCACCCTGGCCGCCGTCTACACACCGATCGCGTTTCAAGGTGGCCTCACCGGGTCGCTTTTCCGCGAGTTCGCCCTCACGCTGGCCGGCGCTGTTACCATTTCCGGTGTAGTGGCGCTCACGCTCTCGCCGGTGATGTCGGCTTCGCTACTCAAAGGCGGCCAGGAGGACAAGGGCCTTGCCGGCCGGATCAACCGTGGATTCGAGTGGCTTCGAAACGCCTATTCGCGCCAACTCGCAAATACGCTGCAGGCACGCGCGGCGATCTACGCGGTGTGGGCGGTCATCAGCGTGCTGGTGGTGCTGATGTTTTGGCAAGCGCCGAAGGAACTGGCGCCTGCCGAAGATCAAGGGGTGATCTTCGGGATCATCAATACGCCCTCGAACTCGACCCTGGACCAGGTGGTGCATTCGACTCGAGAGGTGAACAAGGAGATGTTCACCATCCCGGAGTCGCAGTTCACCTTCCAGATCACCCAACCCAACGGTGGCTTCTGGGGCGTAGGACTCAAGCCGTGGGCGGATCGAAAGCGGACTGCCTTCAAGATCCTTCCGGAGGTTCAAGCGAAGGTCAATACGATCCCCGGAGTGCAAACCTTTGCCGTGCTGCCTCCCTCGCTGCCCGGCGGTGGCTCATTCCCGGTGGAATTCATTTTGGCCTCCACCGCGGAGAGTTCTGAGATCCTAGGCTTTGCCCAGCAGCTGCAGCTAAAGGCAGCGACCAGCAATAAGTTCGCGTTCCCGCCGCAGATCGACGTCAAGATCGACCAGCCTCAATCGGAGATCGAAATTGACCGGGACAAAGCGGCAGAGCTGGGTTTGAACCTGCAGACCGTAGGCCAGGACCTGGCCGCAGCGGCAGGTGGTAACTTCGTCAACCGGTTCAGCATCTCGGGCCGCAGCTACAAGGTGATTCCGCAGCTGCTTCGAGTTGAGCGACTCAACCCCGATCAGCTCAAGGATATCTACGTCACCGGCCCGAACGGGAACCTGGTGGCGCTTTCCTCCATCGGCACGATTCACGACTCCGTGACTCCCCGTTCGCTGAATCGGTTCCAGCAGCTCAACGCGGTGAAGCTCAGCGGCGTGGCGGTGGTGCCACTGGACGAAGCGCTGACTTATCTGGAAACTGAGGCCAGCAAGATCCTGCCCAAAGGCTACACTGTCGACTACACCGGTGAGTCCCGACAACTGCGCACCGAGGGCAACAAGTTTCTGCCCGCGTTCAGTCTCGCCATCATTTTGATTTTCCTGGTGCTCGCGGCTCAGTTCAACAGCTTTCGCGATCCGTTCGTCATCCTCGCAGGCTCGGTTCCGCTCGGCATGTTCGGAGCACTGGTGATGACGTTCCTCAAGATGCCCAACCCCAATATCCCGTTCTTCACCGCCGGCTGGACCACCACGCTGAACGTCTATTCGCAGGTGGGGCTGGTCACGCTGGTGGGTTTGGTGTCGAAAAACGGCATATTGATCGTCGAGTGGGCCAACAAGCTTCAGGAAGCCGGAATGACCAAACTCGAGGCGGTGCAGGAAGCCGCCAAAACTCGACTGCGACCGGTTTTGATGACCAGCGTAGCCACGGTCTGCGGACACTTCCCACTGACGCTGGTAACGGGCCCCGGTGCCGCTGCTCGAAACAGCATCGGCTTGGTGCTGGTGACCGGAATGGCGGTCGGAACCGCGTTCACCCTCTTCTTCGTGCCCGCGATCTATCTGCTGATCGCCCGCGACCATCGGGCGGAGGCGCGGCGAGCCCAGGAGCTCGGCGGACTGCGGGGCTCACCGGTCGCGCCGGTGCCTGCTCAGGAGCAGCTGTAAAAAAAGAGCGGCCAACATTCAGCGGCCCCGAGCACCACCTCCTGCGGCGCCACCTGCTCTACCGTATTCAGAGGCCGATCTCGTTATAGCTTTGCAGCGCCAGCTCGAACTGTACGCAGTAATTGTGCAGGTCGTGATGGAAGGTGAGATCCGCCGTGCCGGAAGGTCCTGGCCAATCGGTGGAGAGCGTCACTTGCGAATTCGAGTTCTTTCGCCTGACGATGGTTCCCTCGGGCAGCTGCTTGGATTCAACCACGTCCCTTCCCGCGCGAGTAATGAATGCGTTTGGAGTCGTGCTGCTGATGACCGGCGAGCCACTCGTCACGTTGACCCTCAGAGTCTCGACGTCGTGGCCGACCAGGTTATCCGAATCGCGCAGCTGGCCCCGCATGCCAAGATCGGTGCCGCCTTGGATGCCGCTGCCGTCCTGCGTGAGCGCGTAACGGAGCATCAAGTTTGACCCAGTCGGTTCGGCCGCGAGCGAAATCAGCACGGTGTCATCGCTCACGATGTCCGCGCACAGGATGGTCAGTTCCCCCGTCGAGTCCTGGACTTCAAATCCCCGGCCATTCGCCCAGGCGGTGTGGACCTCCTGGTGGGGGCGACTGATGTTTTCGTCCCAGTTGAGCGGAGGGTTGGGCACGTCAAACGTGAGCCAAATCTGACTTCCAGTGAGCGCCGCGCTGTTCGGCTGAAGCGGCTTCCAAAAGGCGCCCTGGTTGACGACTTGGTCGAAGACCTCGGCGTATTTTTCCCCGAGCCTACGGTAGCCCGAAGCTTCCAGGTGGAGGTTGTCGCTGGCGTACTGATACTGGTACTTCGGCCCAACGCAATACGCCTCGCCCGGATAGTCGACTCCCAACCGCCACACCGCCACCGCCGATCCTCCGCTTGGGACGTTGATGGTGCTCTGCTGTGAAATCAAGAGCGGGATGTCCTGGCTCTGGCCCGTGATTGCCTTGAGATCATCGTTGTAATCCAACCAGAGCTGATGCAACCCGGCCTCGTAACCTGGATTGCTCGCGTCGCACTCCCCATGGGTCAGAATCACTGCGCCATAGGCGAAACTCTTCCCAGCCTCGTCGGCGAATCTTTTGAAGGTTCGAGCTTCTGACAGCCCACCCGGGTAGGCGCGGGTATTGGGGTTGGACTTGTCGATGTCCAGCAGACAACGGCCGGACCAGCCGACCACCGAATGGATGGTAACGAAATCCGTCCCGCTGCGGTCTGTCCAAAGACGGGTGATTTCATTGGCCATCCCCGCGTTTGGGCTCTCTCCGGCGATGTTGTTCGGATACTGGTTGTCCGGCCAACCCGGGAGTGGCGGGCGAAATGGCTCGGTCAACGGCACCGATGAAAGATCCCCTCCGCCGTCCAGCGGGTAGCGTGGATCCGGCCCATCGTCTTGGAGCCTGAGATTGTTGAACGGCTGCACGGTACTGATCGGCATTCCAGCCGCGACGCCTACCGACAAGCTCTGGCCAGTCCCGATGACCCCGACCCAATCCGCGAGCGGCTGTCCACCCTCTTGGGTTTTGCTGCTGAGCGGCTCTCTGGAGACCTGCGTTTTCCGCGGTTCGCCCGAGGTACATCCAACGACAAGCGAGAAGAGTAAAGACATTCCGAGGAAACAGCCTCGCCGTAGCGTGGAGCCCATTTCTCCCGTCGTGTGCATCGCGCCCTCCAGTTGGGTGCATATCCCAGCCGGAGCCTGATCAGCGAGGGGAAGCGCCTCACCTCGGTTCGGTTCCGAAGCGAGACAGTCTAAATCGCGGGCGCGCTGGCTGAGGACCGACTTGGGTCAGTAGTAGAACTTTACCCGCGGCCAGAACTCGGCCAACGGCTCATTGAGCCCCCGGCAGACGGATATGGGCAATCGGCTTTCGAAGGGGCGCATCAGCGGGCGTTCCCGCTTCAGCCACGTGGCGCACGACGGATCAATCAAAGAAGCCCTGCAAGTAGAACCTTCCGTCGCGCTGATCGCGAAAAACCCAAACCTGTCCCAAGCCTTCGAAGTGAACCCGGTAGTACTCGCGATGGTACGGATTTTCTTCCCACCAATCTCCGCACAACCGCTCCGGTCCGACCATCGCCAGCACTTTTCGGCGCTGCCCCGAAAGCTTGGCGGCCAAAAGGCGCCCTTGCGGGCTCAACTCGATGTTCAGCGGCGCGGGTCGCTCAAAGAACCGCGCCGGGCGCTCGGACCCGCTGGACTCCCCAGCGTCACTCGGCGTCGTTTCGGCGGTGCCATGCAGTAAGCCCCGATCGGTGGACGGAGGACGAAAAGGCTTCGAATGGTAGGCGCGCTCCGGCCTGTGAACCGGATCCAGCTCCGCGGCGAACAACGATTCAGGCCCCAGGGCGCTCGCGAGACGCGAAAGCACCACGTCCAAAGATGCGTCTCCTTCGGGATCCTCTCCCAACACCTGCTGATGCTCGCGATCTTCGCAGCACTCCTCGATTTTGACGGCGATACCGGCGACCGGCGCGGCGAAAGTCTGATCGGCGATTCGGTGGCGGGCCAACTCCAACAGCAGCGAGGCCCGTGCCGACGGCTTCGCCATCAGCAGCTCGACTCGGTGCTCTTGCCCGGTGCCGAGCCGAAAACGAATCGAGAGCTTCATCGCCGCCTTGCGCCGACTGCACAATCTGGCCGAAAGGCGATCGAGGGTGGTTTTGAGCGCGAACAGCAGCGGCTCCACCGACTCCGCGGGCCAATCCAGGTCGATCTGCTCCTCGAAGAGTTGCGTCAGCGGTGCCGCGATGAAGGGGCTGTCATCCTCGCCTCGGCAGAGTCGATGCATTCGTAGCCCCTCCAGACCCATCCGCGCCACCAAGGCCCCAATCGGAAGCGAAGCCACTTCCCCCAAGGTGGAAAGCCCGAGCGACCTGAACGACTCTACCGCCGCGGGCGATTCCAACGACGAGAGCGGAAGCGGAGAGAGAGCTTGGGCGCTTTGCGAAGGGCCGATCACCTGGACTCTCGTCGCTGCCTGGCGTGCCAGCGCTCGCGCGGTGAAGAGCTGTGAGGCCACCGCGGCTTTGCCTCGGTAACCAAAGGAAGCGCAAATTTGAAGCGCCCGCCGACAAAGCCCCTCTTCTCCTCGGCTCAGCGCCGCGGCCGAGGCATCCAGCCACAGTCCGTCCGGGGTCGCGAGCTGAAAACCGGGGGCAATTCCCAGCAGCGCCTCCCCCAGCGACGCGAGCGCCTGCCGTTCCGCTTCGACCTGGAAAGGAAATTCGCGCAACGCAGGGACCAAGGCCGTCGCACCGGCGACCGTCATTCCGGGGCGTACCCCCGCCGTCAAAGCGAAAGTGGAGGCAAACGCCACCTGGCGATGTCCCTTGGACTGCTGGCTCAAGACGATTGGCTTGCCTGCCAAAGACGGCGTTTCCGAGACTCGCCGCTGGATTGGAAATCTAGGCAAGTGGAGAAAAAGGACCCGCACCCTCCACCCACCTCAGTTGTCCTCACTTGCTCGCAGTGAGGGAAGCGCCACATCTCGGCCAGGACGGCTTCGGTCGATTCCCCCACCATCCCGTTCCCAGAGCACCTTGATCCGCTTCACCGAAGGTACGTCGTCGGAGCTCGTCAGCTGTGCATGGGTGGTGGCAGGCAAGTCTCGAAAGAGCGGAACACCGACGTTGCCAGTCGAAAGCGAGAGGAGCGGAATCGATATCTGCGGTCCGCTTCCCGGCTTGCACCGCAGCGCCTCCAACCGAAGCGTCCGGGGATCACTGGCGGTAAGTTCAAAGCGAACGCGAGCGCTGCCCATCTGCTGCCGAGCGACCGCCAGTACGAGTGTGCAGCATCCTCCTTTGAAGGCGGCGTCCGACAGCTTCTTGGCTTCCACCAAGGACAGGTGAAGCCCTGTGTGGGTGAGATCCAAGGCGACGCACGCGAAAGCTCCGCTGCGGGCGAGTTGGACCGCAGTCCAGACCAACTGTTTGGGTGCTTTGGGCCGGACGATCAGCAACCGCTCGAGATCGACGCCCATGCCGGCGACCATCGGCGGATACAGTTCACCCGGTCCATCGACGTAAGCCGCCAAACGCTTCTCTCGAGTCGCAGCAGCAATTGCCCTCAGCGTCAGCGACGTCCGCCCGCTGGCTGCTTCACCGGACAGCTCGATGACTTGCCCCATGGGCAAGCCGCCTCCCGCGATCCAGGAATCGAATTCCGCGATGCCAGTCTTTAAAACCGCGAGGTACGTTCGAGGGGCAGCTTGCAGCTTCCGAATCTGCCTTCGAAGACTTTCCAATCTTTGCGCGGCACCTTCCATGACCCACCTTCACGCGGTCGGAGAATTATACTGCACAAATATTCAGTATGCCGCGTCGCCTGACAAGAGAAAAGTGCATCGCGCCAAAGGCCTCGACGTGCGCGATCCAGCCTTTGTAAACTCCCCTTTTAGGCAGCTGCAAAACCCAAATTGAATCGTTAAAGGTCCGAACATGCCTGAAGAAAAGAAAAAAGGGGGCCAGTCAGCGACGGCGATGGCTTCCGCCATGGTTCAACCGGGCCTCATCAACAAGGATGACATCCCCCAGGTCCTGCCCATCCTGCCCCTGCGCAACTCGGTATTTTTCCCCGGCGGGGTTCTGCCGCTGGCGGTCGGCCGGCAAAAGACCATTGCGCTGATCAAGGACGCGGTACGCGACGACCAGGTGATCGGCGTGGTCACTCAGCGCCGAGCCGAGGAAGAAGATCCCGGAGCCGCGGACCTCTACTCGATGGGGACGGTCGCTCGAATCGTAAAACTGCTCAAAATGGGAGAGGACAACTACTCCCTGGTGGTTCAGGGCCTGGCCCGGTTCCGGGTGCTGGATCTGGTCCAAGAAGCGCCCTACCTGAAGGCCCGGATCGAGGCCGTGGAGGATAAGACCTCCGCTGAAAACGTCGAAGTCGAGGCTTTGGGGATCAACCTTAAAAAGCTGGCTCGCGAGGTGATTGAGCTGATGCCCGAGCTCCCGGCGGCCGCCACCGAGCTGGTGGAGTCGATCACCCATCCGGGTCACTTGGCCGACCTGATCGCCGCCAACGTCGACGTGCCGATCGAAGAGAAGCAAGCGGTGCTGGAAACGGTGGACTTGAAGGCCCGAATGAAGCTCGTGCTCGAGCTGCTCAACCGCAAGCGAGAGATCCTCAAGCTGTCCAACAAGATCGACTCTGCGGTGAAGGGCGAGATGTCCAAAACCCAGCGCGAGTACTACCTGCGCCAGCAGCTGAAGGCGATCAAGGAGGAGCTGGGCGAAATCGGCGAAGAGGAGGAAGAGCTGGACGAGCTGCAGGAGCGCCTCAAGAAGGCCGGCTTGCCTCCGGAAGTGGAGAAGGTGGCCCAAAAGGAGCTCAATCGGCTCAAAACGATTCCGTCGGCCTCGTCCGAGTACACGGTTGCTCGAACCTACCTCGACTGGATCGCCGATCTGCCTTGGTCGAAGCAGAGCGATGACAATCTGGACATCGAGAATGCTCGGCAGATCCTCGACAACGACCACTATGGCATTCAAAAGGTCAAGAAGCGGATTCTCGAGTATCTCGCGGTCCGCAAGCTGAAGAACGACATGAAAGGTCCGATCCTCTGCCTGGTAGGACCACCAGGCGTGGGGAAGACGTCGCTGGGTCAATCGATCTCGCGCGCCGTCGGCCGCAAGTTCGTTCGTCTATCGTTGGGCGGGGTTCGCGACGAGGCGGAGATTCGAGGCCACCGGCGCACCTACGTCGGCGCTCTGCCCGGGCGCTTCATCCAGAACATGAAGAAGGCGGGCACCCGAAACCCGGTGATGATGCTGGACGAGATCGACAAGCTCGGGGCGGATTTCCGCGGAGATCCCTCCTCGGCTTTGCTGGAGGTTTTGGATCCAGAGCAGAATCATACCTTTTCGGATCATTACCTCGACGTGGCTTTCGATCTCTCTCGCGTGCTGTTTATCGCTACCGCGAATCTGCTCGAACCGATTCCCGGGCCGCTCAAGGACCGCATGGAAATCATCGAGCTTCCCGGCTACACCTTCGACGAGAAGGAGCAGATTGCGCGCCTGCACCTGATCCCCAAACAGCTCAAGGAGCACGGGCTGACCGCGGATCACATCGAGATCGAGGACAAGGCACTCCACACCTTGATCGTCTCCTACACGCGCGAGGCTGGGGTCCGCGGCCTGGAGCGTAGAATCGCCGACGTTTGCCGCGCAGTCGCGGTAGGGGTCGCTTCGGGCAAGAATGAGAAGCAGGTAGTTACCTCTGAACGAGCAATGGAGGTCCTCGGCCCGGAGCGTTTCTACTCAGAAGTCGCGGAGCGCACCGAGGTGCCAGGCGTTGCAACCGGACTGGCGTGGACCGCCGCGGGTGGCGATCTGCTCTTCATCGAAGCTACCAAGATGGCCGGCAAGGGCAATTTGACGCTCACCGGACAGCTCGGCGACGTGATGAAGGAATCGGCTCAAGCGGCGCTGTCGTACCTGCGCTCCAAGTCCGAGTCCCTCGGGATCAGTCCCAATTTCCTCGAAAAGACAGATCTTCACGTCCACTTCCCCGCAGGGTCGATCCCCAAGGACGGCCCATCGGCGGGTGTCACCATCCTCACCGCGCTGGTCTCCCTGATGACCGGAATCCGCGTCCGGGGCGACACGGCGATGACCGGCGAAGCCACCTTGCGCGGCTTGGTGCTGCCCGTCGGAGGAATCAAGGAGAAGGTCCTCGCTGCCCACCGAGGCGGGATCAAGCGTGTCATCCTACCGGAGCGCTGCCGCAAGGATCTGATCGACGTGCCAGAGCAGGCTCGCAAGGAGATCGAGTTCATCTTTGCCAGCCAGATGGAGGAAGTTCTCAATGCGGCGCTGGAGAGCTCCCCCTCGAAGGCGATTCCGCCACCGCCCCCCACAGCAGCCGAGGTTCCCAAGCCCGAAATCCGGGTCTGACCCTAAAGAGCCGCTCTAAGGCCAGCAAATGACCTAGGCAATTTCCTAAGGCTCGGGTTGACAAACGCCCGCTTCGCCCAATTCCGCAGATCCGAGAAGTGGGAGGTTGGCAAACTAAGGTTTAAAGGCGAAAGATCGTGGCGCTTTTGTCATATAAAGGCGCCGAGACGTGACATCCGTGCCTTAGTGGTGAAGCAATGCGACTCGGCGTACTGACCGGCGGCGGAGATTGTCTAGGCGTCAATGCGCTGATCTGGGCCGTGGCCAGGCGACGAACCCGGGAATTCGAACACCAGTTGATCGGGATCGAGGACGGCTTCGTCGGGTTGATCGAGGCCGGTTTGGCCGGTCCATTGGCAGTGGAAACCGATAAACGATGACCGTCGTCGGACAGCACATCGGCCGGTATCGCCTTCTCGAGCAGGTGGGTTCGGGTGGAATGAGCGTGGTCTACCGAGGCTTGGACACCGCGCTGGAGCGGGAAGTCGCCGTCAAAGTGTTGCACCCGCACCTGGCTCGCAAGGAGGACTCGCGGCTTCGGCTCAGCCGCGAGGCGAAGGCGGTCGCCAAACTGCAGCACCCCAACATCCTCGAGGTCTTCGACTTCGCCGCCGCCGACGAGGAAAACGCTTACATCGTCACCGAGTACATCCACGGTCAAACCTTGGGGGAGTATTGCGCGCGAAGGCCCTTTGACCCTCCGGAGCTGGGGGCGATGGTCATGCATCAGGTCGCATCCGCTCTGGCCCATGCCCATGAGGCGGGGGTGATTCACCGAGACCTCAAGCCTGAAAACGTGATGATTCGCGAAGACGGGGTGATCAAGCTCACCGACTTCGGAATTGCGAAAGTGATCGACCGCGACGATCGGATGACGATCACCGGAGCGCTGGTGGGCTCGCCCGCGCACATGGCCCCTGAAATCATCGAGGGACACGCCGCCGGTGCGGAAGCGGATGTATTTTCCCTCGGCACCATTTTTTACTTTCTCGCCACCCGCCAACTCCCGTTTATTGCCCCCACCACCACCGCTACCCTGAAGCGGATTCTCGACGGTTCGTATCCAGATCCACGCTCACTCGCGCCAGCGATTTCGGACGAGTTGGCGGCGATCATCGCGATGTGCCTCATGCGGGATCCCTCCGAGCGTTATCCGCACGCTGGCAAGCTGCGCGACGCGCTCGCTGACTACTTGTCCGAGCTGCAGATCGGCAACATCACCGACCAACTCGCCGAGTACTTCGCGGATCCCGACGGATATCGGCGCGCCTTGGTGGCGCGGCTGTGCGACACACTTCTGGCACGCGCGGGAAACCTGTGGAAAGCAAAGCGTCCCGCCAAGGCGCTCTCCTGCCTCAATCAAGTGCTCGCGCTCGACGCGGCGAATCCCGAGGGGAAGCAGCTGTTGGAGCAAATCGACCGAGCACGCAGCCGGGCGCGCCGCAAACGACAGAGGCTTACCGCCGTGGGCGTCGTCTTTGCGGCGACACTGGCATTGGGAAGCGGTTATTCGCTGCTCGCTCGGCACCAGGCACCGAATGAGCGACCCGCAAGCGGCTTGGACCCGCCTCGCTCGCCCGCGACCTCACCGGATCGGCCGGCGGATGCGCCCTCGCCCGAGCCGACGAGGACGGGTCCTCCCCAAACTTCGGGTTTGTCGCCCGAAGCCCCGCAGCGGGTGGCCACGCTGTCTCCAAGGCCGGCGAAGGCCAAATCGGTCAAATTCACGATCCAATTTCGGCCGTACGCCTACGCGCGGGTGGACGGTGGACCCGCCACTGCTGAGCTGCCTCAGCATGAGTTTCAGCTGACGCCAGGGCGACACCACCTGGTCTACGGGTGCCGTTTTTGCGAAGAAAAAAACGTTGCTTTCGACGTCAACGGTCAAAACCCCCTGTTGAATCTGCTGGTTCAGGCCAAACCCGCCGAGTTGCGTTTCAAGGTCGACCCTCCGGATGCGACGGTGGTGCTCGCCGGCCAACAGCACCTCGCCTCCGAGTCCGAGCAGCGTCCGTTTGAGGTCACCTTTTCCCCAGGCGTCACCGAGCGGCGAGTCTCGCTCCAAATCAGCCGGCCAGGCTTCAAAACGCGTTCGGAGACGCTCGTTTTGCTGCCCAACAGCTCGAGTACCATGCAGCGGGTGCTGGAGCCTGAATGAGAATTGGCTCAGCCGGACTGCTCCTTTGTTGCCTTTGGATGCCTCGCCCAGGATGGGGACAGGTGCCGGCACCCGAAGAGGATCCGGAAGTGGTGAGCCTGCGAACCGAATTCGAACACGGAAAGTACGAGGACGTTTTGCGCCGCGCCGCGAACCGGATCAATCGCGGGAGCTTGACCGAGCAAGAGCTCATCGAGCTGCACAAGCTCGCCGGACTGTCCGCGTTCTACCTGAAGAAAATGCCTCAGGCGGAAAATCACCTGGTCGCGGTGATCCAACTCGATCCGGACTACAGCATGGACCCATTTTTGGTTGCGCCCCCTGCCATTCAGTACTTTGAAAAACTGCGCGCCGATCGCAGCGGCGAGTTGCAGGCAATCCGCGAACAAAAACGGCTTCGCGCCGAGCGGCTGCGCCGCGAGGCCGAGGATCGGGAGCGGGCGCGCCGCGAAGCCGAGGAGCAGCGGCGGCGGCTCGAAAGCCAAGTCACCGTAGAACGGGTGGAGACCCGCAGCTATTTGGTGAATTTCCTGCCCTTCGGCGCCGGTCAATTTCAGCAGGGCCGAACCCGCGCCGGGGTGATCTTCGCGGCAACCGAGGGGGTGCTGGCGGTCACCAGCATCATCGCTTACTTCGCGTATTCAGCCCAGATCCAAACGCGCACCACCACGGTCAACGGTTACGTGGGAAATAACGGGACCTACACCTTCACCGAGCACGGCATCCCCGCGGACCGGCGGAGCGAAGCCAATGCCTGGCGGATCACCCAGTACACCGCCGGAGGTGGCTTTTGGGTGGCCTACGGAATTGGCGTGGTGGACGCGTTGATCCACCACCAGGGCCAGGTCGTCACCCGCACCACAGTCGCTGAACCCCCCGCGCCTGCGCCGACGCCGGTCCGCCCCCAGGAGCGTCCCAAAGCTCGTTTGGTGCCGGCGCCCAACGG
>Ga0126369_10000949_pt1 | contig 19665 bp, 22 predicted proteins | sample PanSoiMetaPlot_1_FD_109646 | JGI IMG/M metagenome (GOLD analysis project Ga0126369, IMG submission 109646) | Tropical forest soil microbial communities from Panama - MetaG Plot_1 | ecosystem: Environmental > Terrestrial > Soil > Tropical forest > Bulk soil | place: Panama | collected 2016-02-17 | reverse complement strand
CCGCCTCCGAGCCGTCATTGTTGAAGATTCGCACGAACGCGTCCGTACCCGGCGTTCGTGGCGGGTAAAGCGCCATCATCTGATCATAGGGCGCACCCTTCGGGCCGGCGGCCGCCCTTGCGTCGGGCGCGGTGATGGCGGCCGGGCGCGCGCGCATGTCGACGACTACGATCTCGTTCCCGAGGCCGTTCATCTTGACGAAGGAATGGTCAGCGAGCGCGCTCATCACGTATCCGAGAGTTCCCAGTTATATGGGGAAAGTCGGTAAATTGGCCAGCATCCGGGTTCAGGCCACGCGCCTGCCACCAAGAAACGTGCGCCACAGCAGTAAGTTACCATCCGTGATCAGCAAATGCGGGTGACGCCTTGTCCGGTGGGGGACAAAGGCTCAACAAGCAGCAGTTGCATAGACTCTAAAGATTGAGCGTAATTTCGCCTTCTCTTTGCGCAATTCACCCCTTGATTTTTCCGGTCCGTCATTTGCATTCCACAGTGTTAGACCTATCGTGCGGTCACCGCGCGCCAGACCTGAGCCGGGGGCGCTCATCCGCAGATGATGATTGGCGCGGCATAAGGAGATTACGATGAAGAGCGCTCGTTCCATTGCGCCGCTATTGGTTGCCGCCGTGGCTTTTGGCCTCCTTGCGCCGGTCGCGTTGCGTGCCGAGGACAAGCCCGCCGCGCCGCCGGCCGCGTCCGCGCCGGCAAAACCGGACTCCAAAGACCCGTTCGGCGAGGAAGTGACACTGACGGCCAAGCCGATCGTTTACGTCCAGGGCAATGGAAAGTGGGATTCGGCCTACGAAACCCTCGTCACCGGCTTCAAGTCGGTGCACGGCTATCTCGACAAGGCCGGCATCAAGCCGGCCGGATTGCCGATGACGATCTACACCCAGACTGACGATACGGGATTTCAGTTTCAGGCGGCGGTTCCGGTTGCCGAAACACCGAAGGATCCGCCGAAGGGCGACATTTCCGTCGGCAAGGCGCCGGAGGGCAAGGCATTCAAGTTCATGCACCGCGGCTCCTACGATTCGATGGACGTGACCTACGAGGCCATCACCAATTTTCTCGACGAGAAGAGCATCGACGCGAAGGAGCTGTTCGTCGAGCAGTACATCACCGACCCGGTGTCGACGCCCGAGGACAAGCTCGTGGTCGAGATCTATGTGCCGGTGAAGTAGCGACCGCCGCGGTCCTTGGCACGTTGCTAAAATGTTTTTGACGTCATTCTGGGCGCGAGCGAGGCTCGCGAACCCGGAATGACCGCTTAGGGGGTCTCATTACACAATCCGCCGGACTCACTCCGCGACCGTCAACACCTGCCCTGGCTTGAGGACGCGAAATTTTTCCGGTGCGATTCCCGCCTGCTCCAGCGCTACTGCGAGCGCCTCAACCGGCGCGTCGATCGCCTCATCGGTGAGTTGAAACGTGCCGTGATGATGCGCGAGAGCGAGCTCGGCGCCGCAATCGCGCAACGCTTGCACCGCCTCCTCCGGATTGATGTGCTGGTCGCGCATGAACCAGCGTGGCTCGTAGGCGCCGATCGGCAGGATGGCCAATCGAAAGGGCCATAGTGCGCGCCCGCGGAGCGAAAATGATGGCCGTCGCCGTAGCTGGAATCGGCGACGTGGTAGATGCGCCCGCGCGGCGTCTCGATGACGAAGGACGCCCACAGCGCCTTGTTGCGGTCGAACAATCCGCGGGCCGACCAGTGCCGGGTCGGCACCAGCGTCACCGCGACGTCGTCGCTGAGTGGCACGCGGTCGTGCCAGTCGTAGGCTTCCGCACGAATCGCTCGATCATGCGCGCGCATGGTCGCGTTGTTGCCGAGCGGCGTGATGACGCGCGATCCGTGCTTGCGTGCGATCCGCGATAGCGTCACCACGTCGAGATGATCATAGTGACCGTGCGAGACCAGCACCGCGTCGATCGGTGGCAGCGCGTCGAACGCGATGCCGGGATCGTTGACCCGCTTTGGTCCGATGAAGGCGAACGGCGACACCCGTGCGGACCAGACGGGATCGATGAGAAGGTTGAGACCCGACGTCTGCAGCAGCAGGCTCGCGTGGCCGACATAAGCGATGCGCCATTCGTGCCCGGAGACGCGCTTGGGCGGCGTATCACTGTAGCCGCTCGGCGCCCAGGCCGGCCAAACCGCCGGGACGCGCGTGCGCCGCCAGCGTAGCAGATCGGAAAAACGCTTAGGCGGCACGCCACACCGATCGAAAAAGCGCACCCCGTCAAAATGATCGGAGACCGGTCCGCGGTAATAACGCTTGCGGGCCGTGCGCAATCCAGCACCGCTTGCAGCGATAAGCCCGATGGCGATCGAGGTCAGCACCCACATGAACGCCTCACTTGGTGACTGCGCGACGCCACGCAACTGGGGACGGCGGGCGCCTGAGCAAAAAAATGGTTAATGAAGTGTTGACATCCGTTCCTGATATGTTCCTATAGGGCATGCGCGAATCAGTAAACTCATTTCCAAGGCCTTGGACCGTCACGCGAACCGCCGGCGGCTACTCCATTATCGACGCGAACAACCGCGCCGTTGCTTTCGTGTATTTCGTCGAAGGCTTCCGCGACGCCGTCAGTGGCCAGCCATTGTCGGGCAACGAGGGGCGACAGGTTGCGGATGCTTTGTCCGCCGTTCTTGAAGCGCAGGGGCTGGCGACCGCGCTGTCCTGACCTGTTGACTCCGAACCCCCGCCCCCGTATCGCTCTTCCCCATCCGTCAGAGGTCTGACGCAAGTTTTCGCCGACTGGCCCTTGCCTAGGGCTGGAGGTCACCGCCCGACAGCGCGATGCGCCCTCGGGCGCAAACGTGTTTGGAATCATGTTCGACTCTCTGTCTGAGAAGCTCTCTGGCATTCTCGACCGCCTCACGCGGCGCGGCGCGCTGTCGGCCGCCGACGTCGATGCAGCGGCGCGCGAAGTCCGCCGCGCGCTGCTCGAGGCGGACGTGGCGCTCGACGTCGTGCGCGGCTTCGTCGACAAGCTCAGGGAACGCGCGGTCGGGGTCGAGGTCATCAAGTCGGTGACCCCCGGGCAGATGGTCGTGAAGATCGTGCACGATCAGCTGGTCGAGACGCTAGGCTCGAGCGCGGATCCGATCGATCTCAACGCACCGGCGCCGGTCGCTATCATGATGGTCGGCTTGCAGGGCTCGGGCAAGACGACGACGACGGCGAAGATCGCCAAGCGCCTCACCGATCTCGGCAAGCGCAAGGTGCTGATGGCCTCGCTGGACACGCGCCGTCCGGCGGCGATGGAACAACTCGCGGTGCTCGGCCGCCAAGTAAACGTGGAGACATTGCCGATCGTTGAGGGCCAGTCGCCGGTGCAGATCGCTAGTCGCGCGCTGCAGGCGGGGCGGCTCGGCGGCTACGACGTGGTGCTGCTCGACACGGCCGGCCGCATCACGCTCGACGAGGCGATGATGACGGAAGCGGCCGACGTCAAGCGCGCGGCCAACCCGCATGAGGTGCTTCTCGTCGCCGACAGTCTCACCGGCCAGGACGCCGTCAATCTCGCGCGCTCTTTCGATCAGCGCGTCGGCCTCACCGGCATCGTGCTCACGCGCGTCGACGGCGACGGCCGCGGCGGCGCTGCCCTGTCCATGCGGGCAGTGACGGGCAAGCCGATCAAGCTCGTCGGCACCGGCGAAAAGCTCGATGCGCTCGAGGACTTTCATCCCTCCCGCATCGCCGATCGCATTCTCGGCATGGGCGACATCGTTTCGCTGGTGGAGAAGGCGGCGGCGACGATCGATGCCGAGAAGGCGATGCGCACGGCCGAGCGCATGCGCAAAGGCGCCTTCGATCTCAACGATCTCCGCGAACAGCTCGATCAGATGCAGAAGATGGGCGGCCTGTCCGGACTGATGGGCATGTTGCCGGGCATCGGCAAGATCAAGAACCAGATGGCCGCAGCCAACCTTGATGATCGCATGCTCAAGCGTCAGGTGGCGATGATCGCGTCGATGACCCCGCAGGAGCGGCGCCATCCCGACGTTCTCAAAGCCAGTCGCAAGAAGCGGATCGCCGCGGGCTCCGGCACCAAGGTTGAGGATCTCAACAAGCTGCTCAAGATGCACCGCTCAATGGCCGACATGATGAAGGCGATGGGGAGCGGCAAGCGCGGCCCGATGGCAGGGCTCGCCAACATGCTCGGCATGGGCGCCGGCATGCCGAGCCCCGAGCAGATGGCGCAGCTCGCACAGAAAATGCCGGGGGGATTGCCAGGTGGATTGCCAGGTGGATTGCCAGGTGGCTTACCGCCGACATTGCCGCCGACCATGCCGGGACTGCCGCCGAAATTTCCCGGCGGTCTACCGGGTATGGGCGGACTGCCGGGATTGGGAAAGAAGAAATAGGCGCGCGCTCGCGCGGTCCTGAACAACTCACAACGTCTGAGAAAGGAACAACGATGCCTGTTGTCATTCGCATGGCCCGCGCCGGGACCAAGAAGCGGCCGGTCTATCACATCGTGGCGGCGGACAGCCGCGCGCCGCGGGACGGGCGCTTCATCGAGCGGCTTGGATATTTCAATCCCCTGCTGCCGAAGGAGAACAAGGACCGCCTCAAGCTCGACCTCGAGAAGGTGAAAGGCTGGCTCGCCAAGGGCGCGCAGCCGAGCGACCGCATCCTGCGTTTCCTCGACGCCGCTGGCATCCGTCAGCGACCGAGCCGCAACAATCCGCAAAAGGCGATCCCCCGCAAGGAGCGCAAGGCGCAGGCCGAGGCCGCGGCGGCAGCCAAGGCTGCGGCGCCCGCCGCCGGCGGAGCACCGGCAGCGAGCTAACGTCCGATCATGGCGCCGCGCGATCAGCAAGTCTGCGTTGCAAAGATTGGCGCTGCGCACGGGGTGCGTGGGGAGGTCAGGCTGTGGCCTTTCACAGCAGATCCGCTGGCGGTGACGCTATACGGCCCGCTGCGGAGCGAAGATGGCCGCACGTTCGAGATCGAAGCCGTGCGGCCCGCCAAGGATTTCCTGGTGGCGCGGCTCAAGAACGTGTCCGATCGGACTGCGGCCGAACGCCTGTGCAATGTCGAGCTCTTTGTTCCGCGTGACAGGCTTCCTGAACTCGGTGAGGAAGAATTCTATCACGCTGATCTGATCGGGGCGGCGGTCGAGGACCCGAGTGGCACGGTGCTCGGAATGATCATGGCGGTCCACAATTTCGGCGCCGGGGATCTCTTGGAGGTGCGGCCTGCCGGCGGTGGCGACACGGTCATGGTTCCGTTCACTGAAACGACCGTTCCATCGATTGATCTCGCGCACGGGCGGGTGGTGATGGTGCCACCAGAGGAACTTTCCGAGGCGGCGGAGAGCACGCACCGAGATCGCAGCGAAGACGACTGAGATTTCGACCATGTGGCGCGCAAGCGTTCTCAGCATTTTTCCGGAAATGTTTCCGGGGCCGCTCGGTGAGAGCGTGGCCGGCAAAGCGCTGGAGAAAGGCTTGTGGGCGCTCGACGCCGTCAACATCCGCGATTTCGCGCTCGACAAGCATCGCATGGTCGACGACACGCCCGCCGGCGGCGGTCCAGGCATGGTGATGAAGGCCGACGTGCTGGCGCGGGCGATTGATTCGGCTGGAAACGACGATCGTCCGCGCCTGCTGATGAGCCCGCGCGGAGTGCCATTGACGCAGGCGCGCGTCGCCGGGCTGGCGCAGGGGCCGGGTGTGCTGCTGGTGTGCGGGCGATTTGAGGGTGTCGACGAGCGCGTGATCGAAGGCCGTGGGCTCGAGGAGGTTTCGATCGGCGATTACGTCCTTTCCGGCGGCGAGGTCGCGGCTCTTGTCGTGATTGATGCCTGCGTCCGGCTGCTGCCGGGGGTGATGGGCAAGGACGTTTCAGCCGCAGAGGAAAGTTTTGTCGAGGGCCTGCTCGAATATCCTCACTACACCCGCCCGCAGATTTGGGAGGGGCGGGCGATCCCCTCCGAGCTCACCTCCGGCGACCACGGCAAGGCCGCGGCGTGGCGTCGATTGCAGGCCGAAAAGTTAACCGCGAAACGGCGGCCCGATCTGTGGGCGGCCTTCGAGGCGGCATCGTGCCCGCAGAAGAAGTCAGCGCCGGATGGGTGACAAAACCCCGGCTTTATCGTAGAAGCAGCGCCGAATTGAGCGGTTGGCAGCCGGCGCCGTCGTCCGAGGCCGCACAACCGACGGAGAAATCCCATGAATCTGATCAAGGAGCTCGAGCAAGAGCAGGTCGCGAAGCTGTCCGCGGGCAAGGATATTCCCGACTTTGCTCCCGGCGACACCCTGCTCGTAAACGTCAAGGTGGTCGAGGGCGAGCGCACCCGCGTGCAGGCCTATGAGGGCGTCTGCATCGGCCGCTCCGGCGAGGGCCTCAACGAGAACTTCACGGTACGTAAGATTTCGTACGGCGAGGGCGTCGAGCGCGTGTTTCCGCTCTATTCGCCCATGGTCGACTCGATTAAGGTCGTGCGCCGCGGCAAGGTCCGCCGCGCCAAGCTCTATTATCTACGGTCGCGCCGCGGCAAGTCCGCCCGTATCGGCGAACGACAGGAGCACGGCGAGCGCGAAGAGGCGGCCGCCTCCGAATAAGCTTTTCTATTCGCTGGGACTGGTGCCCGCCGGCGCAAACGCCGGCTCGAATGATGCGGCGTTGACGGGTTCGCCGGACGGGCCGAATTGCACTGTGTTCGCAGCGAGCGGAGCCACGTCCGCCGATTCCGGTGCAGCCACTATCCGGATGTGGTGATGGGACTCGATCGTCATCGCGACGCCGGTGACCAGCAAGACCGCGATGATGGCCGCATCGCGTTTTGAGAAGGCGTTGGAGAGCATCAGGTTGCCTCGTATTGCCGCATGGTTTCGTCAGGACGCCTAACGACTAATTGTGCGATGCAATATTGATGCCAGCCATGCGCTGCGAGACTTCTCGCGGTCTTTTCCTCCTGAGAGCGAATGGATTAAGACAGGCGCGTAATACCGACCTTTCGACAGGACTACCGCAATGGCGAAGCCGCGTACCCTCTACGACAAGATCTGGGACGACCACCTGGTCGACGAACAACCGGACGGAACGTGCCTGCTCTATATCGATCGGCACCTCGTGCATGAGGTGACGAGCCCGCAGGCCTTCGAAGGATTGCGCGCGGCCGGGCGAAAGGTGCACGCGCCGGAAAAGACGCTTGCGGTCGTCGACCACAACGTGCCGACCACCGATCGCACGAAGCCAAACCCTGATCCGGAAAGCGCCGAGCAAATCGCCGCGCTGGCCAAGAACGCCAAGGATTTCGGCCTCGAATACTTTGACGAGTTCGACAAGCGCCAGGGCATCGTTCACATCATCGGGCCCGAGCAAGGTTTCACGCTGCCAGGCACGACGATCGTCTGCGGCGACAGCCACACCGCGACCCATGGCGCGTTCGGTGCGCTCGCCTACGGCGTCGGCACGTCGGAGGTCGAGCATGTGCTGGCGACGCAGACGTTGATTCAGACGAAATCGAAGAACCTGCTGGCGCAGGTCGACGGCAAGCTGCCGCCCGGCGTCACCGCCAAGGACATCATTCTCGGCATTATCGGCGAGATCGGGACCGCCGGCGGCACCGGCCACGCCATCGAATATGCCGGCGAGGCCATCCGTTCGCTCTCGATGGAAGGGCGGATGACGATCTGCAATATGTCGATCGAGGGCGGAGCGCGCGCCGGCATGGTGGCGCCGGACGAGAAGACCTATGCGTATCTCAAAGACCGGCCGAAGTCGCCGAAAGGCGCAGATTGGGATGCGGCCATGCGCTATTGGGACAGCCTACATTCCGACGCCGGCGCGCATTTCGACACCGTGGTTAAGCTTGACGCTGCAAAACTGCCGCCGCTGGTGACGTGGGGCACCAGCCCGGAGCAAGTGATCTCGATCACCGGGCGTGTGCCGGTGCCCGCCGACATCGCCGACGCCAACAAGCGTCAGGCGGCGGAACGAGCCCTCGCGTATATGGGCTTAAACGGCGGCGAGAAGATCACTGACATCAGCCTCGATCGGATCTTCATCGGCTCCTGCACCAACGCCCGCATCGAGGATCTGCGCGAGGTCGCGCGGGTGGTGAACGGCAAGAGCGTCAGCCCCAGCCTCACGGCGATGATCGTGCCGGGCTCCGGCTTGGTGAAGGAGCAGGCCGAGGCCGAGGGGCTCGACAAGATTTTTGTGAAGGCGGGCTTCGAATGGCGCGAGCCCGGCTGCTCCATGTGTCTGGCAATGAACCCGGACAAGCTGGCGCCAGGCGAACGCTGCGCTTCGACGTCGAATCGCAATTTCGAAGGCCGCCAAGGCTACAAAGGCCGCACCCATCTGGTGTCGCCGGCGATGGCGGCAGCAGCAGCGATCGCGGGGCATTTCGTCGACGTGCGGGAGTGGAAGTAGCGTTTTGTCGGCGAGGCCCGCATGGATTCCGGGTTCGCCAACGCTGCCAGGTCTACGCAGGCGTAAACTTGCCTGCGTGCGGCGTCCCGGAATGACACGGAGCTTTGTTTGGGCGTTATTCCGGGGGCGCGAGCGAACCCGGAATCCAAAATCTATTTATGAACTCGGAAAATTCCCGTCAGTGCGTAGGGTGGGCAACGGCGCCCGCATGCCAGCAAATTGGCACGGCGCGTAATCCGCCGCGTCCACCACATAGAGCGCGTGACTCAATTCGAGTGCGCATTTGCCAAAGATCGCGTGGGCACGGCGGATCCGGACACGTTGAATTGATGCGCGAACCCGGCCGCCTTTTGCCTGCCCTACCGCATTTTTCCGTCAGCGCCGGGTCCAGTAGCAGTGCACTTGCGGATAGAGCACGTCGCCGCTCGGCCGGTGCTGCAACTGTAGCCAGCTGTTGCATTCGCGATAGATGCCTTCGCTCGGATAGACCGTGAGCCGTCGCCGGTGATAGCGAGCGGTCGAATTGGCGGTGGAGACATCACCGGCCTGAGCGACCACGAAATCTGATGACCCCGCAACCGAGGGGGTCGCTGCCAAGTTGGCAACGCCCAGCGCCATGGTTACGGCTGCGATCCCGGCGACGTGTCGTGCGAGCATGATGAACCCCGCGTGATCTGAACAAGCCGGCTTACGCTCGCCCATTGGTGCCGTGGCGTCAACTCGGGCGGGCGGCTTTTCCCGTCCCTGCGGCTCGCCTAAAAGAGACCATGTCTGACAACCCTTTGGCGGATCCCCTGGCCTGGCGGCGCGTCGCGGCGCCCTCCCTGGGCGAGGTCGAAATACTGGCGGCCGAGGCGTTTCGGCGCTTGCCAGCGAAATTTCGCGCCTTGTGCGAGGGCCTTGTCATTCAGGTCGAGGACTTTCCAACCGCTGAGGTATTGGACACGATGGGCCTCGAGAGCGAATTCGATCTCCTCGGCCTGTTTCAGGGCACCGGCCTGCCGTTTCAGTCGGAAAGCAGTCCGGTGCAGGTGCCAAACATGATCTGGCTCTACCGGCGGCCCATCCTCGACTACTGGGCCGAGCATGAGGATACGCTCGGCGCCATCGTGACCCACGTCCTCGTGCACGAGATCGGCCACCATTTCGGCCTGTCGGACGCCGACATGCACGCGATCGAGCAGGACGCCGGTTGAGGCTGGCTTGGCCGCGCGCTATGACATGGAAGGTGGGAGCCTGCCTGGAGCAAATCGGATGGAAAAGTTCACAACCTTGGAGGGCGTGGCGGCGCCGCTCAAGCAGATCAATGTCGACACCGACATGATCATCCCCAAGCAATACCTGAAGACGATCAAGCGCACCGGCCTTGGCACGGGATTGTTTTCGGAAAAGCGTTACCGCGACGATGGCAGCGAAAATCCCGATTTCGTTCTCAACAAGCCGGCCTATCGCAAGGCGAAAATTCTGGTCGCCGGCGACAATTTCGGCTGTGGCTCCTCGCGCGAGCACGCGCCGTGGGCGCTGATGGATTTCGGCATCCGCTGCGTGATCTCGACCTCGTTCGGCGACATCTTCTACAACAACTGCTTCAAGAACGGCGTGTTGCCGATCAAGGTGTCGGCGCAGGATCTGGACAAGCTGTTCGACGACGCCGATCGCGGCGCCAACGCGACGCTCACCATTGATCTGGAGAAGCAGGAAATTCGCGGCCCCGACGGCGGCGTGGTCAAGTTCGAGATCGACGCGTTTCGCAAACATTGTCTTATCAACGGCCTCGACGATATCGGCCTGACCATGGTGAAGCAGAGCAAGATCGGCTCCTACGAGGAAAAGACCAGGGCCGCGCGTCCGTGGATGTGAGGCATTCCTCGAGGCGTAGGGTGGGCAAAGGCGGCCGACGTACGAGTGAATTTGCATTGGGCGTGCTCCGCCGTGCCCGCCGCAGAGAGCGCCCGACCGAAGATCGCGTGGGCACGGCGGATCAACGTACGTTGAATTGATCTGAAATCGGGGCGGCCTTTGCCCACCCTACGCGCTTGTGATCACTGCCGCGCCTCGATCGCCTCCGCGATCGCGACGGTGCGTTGCGCCATGTCGGCGTGCATGCGCTCGACCATGCGGCCGTCGAGCTGGACCACGCCCTTGCCCTTGTTCTCCGGCAGCTCGAATGCGGCGATGATCTTCTTCGCCAGCGCGATCTCCTCCGGGCGCGGCGAGAACGCGCCGTTGCACGGATCGATCTGGCTCGGATGGATCAGCGTTTTTCCGTCAAAGCCCATCTCGTTCGCTTCGGCGCATTCGCGCGAGAATCCCTCGATGTCGGAGAGATTGTTGTAGACGCCGTCGAGGATGTCGATCGCGTGGGCGCGCGCCGCCGCGATGCAGGTCATCAGCCAGGGCCGCATCGGGGCGCGGCCCGGCACGATCTGCGCGCGCGTTTCCTTGGCGAGATCATTGGTGCCCATGACGAAGGCGGCAAGGCGCGTCGCCGCGTCGCGGGCGGCGGCGATCGATGCCACGTTGAGGATCGCCAGCGGCGTCTCCATCATGGCCCACACGCGGATCTTCTGATCCGCGTGCAATTCGCTCAGGTGCCTGCCGATCGCATGCAGCTGCGCGGCGCTCGATACTTTCGGCACCAAAACGGCGTCCGGGCGCGCCTTGACGGCGGTGGCAAGATCGTCGGCGCCCCATGACGTGTCGAGCCCGTTGATGCGCACGATCACCTCACGCGAACCAAAGCCGCCGGCGGTCACGGCCTCCGCGACCTGCCGCCGTGCCGTCGCCTTCGCGTCGGGCGCGACCGCGTCCTCGAGGTCGAGGATCAGGCAATCGGCAGGCAAGGTCCTCGCCTTCTCGAGCGCGCGCGCGTTCGAGCCGGGCATGTACAGCACGCTGCGGCGTGGACGAATTGTCATGCAACCGTTCTCCCGATGAAAATGTCGTTTACCCTAGCGATAGAGCACGATGCGTGCCAAGGTGCCGCATGAATTTTCCCGATCGCTTGATCGCGGGCTATCGCAGCTTCCTCGACGCGCGCCTGACCATCGAGCAGAGCCGCTATCGAGAGCTGGCGGAGTACGGCCAGTCCCCGGAGATCATGGTCATCGGCTGCTGCGATTCCCGGGTCTCGCCCGAGGTCATCTTCGACTCGCGGCCTGGCGAGCTCTTTGTCGTGCGCAACGTCGCCAATCTGGTTCCGCCCTACGCGCCGGACGGAACCCATCACGGCGTTTCCGCGGCGCTTGAATTTGCTGTCGGAATCTTGCTGGTCAAGCACATCGTTGTGCTCGGCCACGCGCATTGTGGCGGCGTACGCGCTTTTGCCGAAGACAAGGAACCGGTGTCTCCGGGAGATTTCATCGGCAAATGGATGTCGCTCATCGCGCCGGCAGCTGAGAAGCTTGGTCCGCGCGGGGAGACACCGTTTGCAGATTATCTCGCGCGGCTCGAGCAAGCTGCGGTTGCCCATAGTCTCGACAATCTCTTGACCTTTCCGCGCCTGCGCAAGCTGGTCGAGCGCGGGGACGTCAAGCTCCATGGCGCCTATTTCGGCGTCGCTACCGGGCGGCTATCGGTACGCGATCCTGTCAGCGGAACGTTTGTGCAGATCGCGGCCGAGGCGCACACGCGGGCGCTGGCGCTGCCAAGGTTTTAGGGGCGTCCTCACATTTTCGAAGTCATTCCGTGTTCGCGCGCTGCGTACGCGCCGCGGAATGACGACTGCAACTACTTTGCGTCCGTGTTCGATCGAGTCGGGACGTAGCCCTGCTTGCGCGCCGCGCTCGCGAGGTCGCAGCCCTCGCAATAGCGCGCATCCTTAAAGTCGATCCAGTTGTGCGCATAGATGTGGTCGGCGGGAATGCCGTAGCGTTCCTGCAGGAAGCGCGCGAGATTGAGCCAGGCTTGTATCTGCGCCGAAGTGACCGGTGCGCGCACATCGGGATAGTTGCCGGCGAACTCGACGCCGATCGTGTTGGTCTTGATCACGGTGTGATAGGTTTTCGTGTTGTCGATATATTTGTTGTCGTTGCGATCGGCGCCTTCGCCGTGAGTGGGGATCGCGTTCTCCGCCGTCGCCCAATAGACCGTGCCGTCGGTGTCGACCCATAACGTGACGCCGCGTTTGGTCGGGTTCGCCGCCTGTTGTTGTGCCATCGCGCCAGCCGAGCCCGGCGGGCCCTCGGTCTGGTGCGCGAGGATGTTGCGCCACAGATTGGCGCGCGCGGGGTCACCGAGCGGATGGAGGTAGACGATCCGCAGTCCGGGAATTTGAGGACGGCCGGATCGTCGCGCGATTTCCGCGAACGAGGGTGGCTTTGCCTTGCCCTGCACCACCGCCGTCTCTCGATCGATGGCGTCGTCGGCGGCCACAAGCTCAGCGGCAGTTACCGGGCCCACACCGTCAGGCCGGCCGGCGACTTCGCGCGCCGCATTCTCCCGCATCGCTGCAAACTCGGCGCTCTCGCGCAGGCCGGCGATCGCAAGCCGGGCGGCAAGCGCGACGCGGGGAACGTCGGCGTGTCCCTCGCGTGCGGTCGCAATGAGCTTTGCCGCTTCAGAAACTGGCGGTGCTTGCGACGGCGCGGCGACGAGCGGGGCTACGCCGGCGGAGACGGCAAGCAGAACGGCGAACGAGACTAGCGTTAGTGGACCGGGCTGCAGGCTAGTGCCCCGCTTCCGAAGTTCGTCATACATCTCAGCACCCCCTGACACGAACTTCGGAAGCAAAAAGGGGCACTAGCAAATCCATGATTCTGGTGCCGCTTTTCGATTTGAAGTTCCTAAGCGAGCGTGCCTCAACTGAGGAAGGAACTTCAAATCGGCGGCACTGGCCTATTTCAGGAACAGGTAGGTCGCCGTGTAGTGCACGCGCTGCTCGCTCCCGGTATGCGCCCCGTCGCAACCGGTCGTGGGGGCGACGCCGCCCTTGGTCGAAACGCGCAGGATGGCTTTGGCCTGCGTGAACTCGCCATTGCCGTCGCGCGATTTAATATCGAGCAGCAGCCAGGGGATCGACTGATCCGGCGACGGCGCGGTGGCCTTCACCGCACCGACGACTTTGCCGCCATCGAGGCCTTCCCAACTCGGACCGGCGTAGTGCTTGCCGAGCATCTTTTCCTGCGGATCGACGAGCACGGCCTCCGGCGCTTTGAAGACCCAGGTCCAGGCGCCCGCGTCGTTCTTGCCGCAGGTGTAGATCTGCGCGCCAATTGCATAGGCCGCGCGATAGACGGCAAGACCGTCCGCCGGCTTGAGGGCAGCGGGCAGGTCGGCAAGCGTCGGCACCTCAGCGAACGCGGATTGGGTCATCGCAACGGTCCCCATGACTGTCCCAACTACGGCCCCAGTGACAATCCCGAACATAACGCCAGCGCGGATCGCTTTCATGATCTGGTTGCTCCCTGATGCAGCGATTTTGAACGTTGATGGCGTGACTACGCCGCTTTTTTCTTGGCCTGGATCAGCTTGCGGTTGATCAGGCATTCGGCGATCTGGATCGTGTTGAGGGCGGCCCCCTTGCGCAGGTTGTCGGACACGCACCACAGCACGAGGCCGTTCTCGACGGTGGGATCCTCGCGAATGCGGCTGACGTAGGTCGCGTCCTCGCCGACGCATTCATAGGGCGTCACGTAACCGCCCGGCTCGCGCGCGTCGATGACGAGACAGCCGGGAGCTGTGCGCAGAATGTCGCGTGCTTCGTCAGCGGTGATGGGTTGCTCGAATTCGATGTTGACCGCCTCGGAATGACCGATGAACACCGGCACCCGCACGCAGGTGGCGACGAGCTTGATTTTGGGGTCGATGATCTTTTTGGTCTCGACCACCATTTTCCATTCTTCCTTCGTGAAGCCGTCCTCCATGAACACGTCGATCTGGGGGATCAGATTGAATGCGATGCGCTTGGGAAATTTCTTCGCTTCGATGTCCTGCAGCGTGTAGATGGCCTTGGTCTGCCGGTCGAGTTCGTCCATGGCGTCCTTGCCGGCGCCGGAGACCGACTGATAAGTGGCGACCACGACCCGCTTGATCTTGGCCCTGTCGTGCAGCGGCTTGAGCGCGACCACCAGCTGCGCGGTCGAGCAGTTCGGATTGGCGATGATGCCCTTCTTGCGGAATTGGACGATGGCGTCGGCGTTCACCTCGGGGACGATGAGGGGAACGTCGGGGTCCTGCCGCCAACAGGAGGAATTGTCGATCACGACGGCGCCGGCCGCCGCGACCTTCGGCGACCACTCCTTGGATACCGCCGCTCCCGCCGACATCAGGCAAATGTCGACATCGGTAAAATCATAGTGCTCCAGCGCCTTCACTTTCAGCGTCTTGTCACCATAGGATACCTCCGCCCCGACGCTCCGGCGGGACGCCAATGCGACCACCTCATCGGCCGGAAACGACCGTTCGGGCAGGATCTGGAGCATTTCGCGGCCCACATTGCCGGTGGCCCCGACGACCGCGATTTTGTAACCCATCGTTGACTCTCCAAGGAAAAATGCCCCGATCCGCGGTACGTGCGAATACGGAGCAGAAGCGCTTCTATGCGAGAAGGGTGCCAAGCACAACCAGCGCCTCCGCGGGCAAGCCTAACGCCCAACGCGCGCCCGGCAACAATTTCAACCGTCACATACCGTCTAAAGCTTAAATACTTGATTGAAGCCGCCCCATGTCAAATGAAAATACGAAAAGTGTTGCATCGGCTTCGTTGATCCAGCGGCTGATCTTGGCGGCGGCTCCCGGCGGTGTGCTCACCCGCAAATACGTCTTTTTCGGCTTGGGTGCGGGCCTGCTGATCATCATCGCGGGCATTGGGCATTTGCGCAGCCGCGCTGACGATCCGGCGGCCGTGCGGATTTCCGACCGCGAGATCGCGCAATTGCCGACCCGTTCCTACATCGCCACCAGCGCATCGCTCGGGCGTGGCGAAGTCCGTCAATACGGACTGCTTGACGATAAGCATATGGATGCGACGGTTGTGATGGTGATTCCGCCTCCCGGACAGATGGGGGGGCGCGATTTCCTGCAGGAAGTGCGCGAACTGGACGCCGTGCGCAGCGCCACCCGCGCAACCGTCGCCGGCTCCTACGAGCTGCAGACGCGGTTTGGATTGTTTCAAGCCTCGGAGCTGCAGGTCGATATGGTCGGCCGCTGGAAGGATTGTCTCGTCTTTGTCAGCCGGTTCGACACCAGCGCCGTCTACGTCAAAGGGTGGTACTGCAACACGATCGGCGAGAAGCCGAATCCCGAGCGCCTCGCGTGCGCGCTCGACGGGCTCACCATCGATGGTCGGCTGGCGACCGCGGATGCCGACGCCTTCATGCGCCAGCGCATCGCGCGGCCGTCCTTCTGCGCGGCGATCAGCACCGGGCGGGATCGCGAACCGCGGCCGTTGCCGCCGGCGACGACGCCGCGGATGCGTTAGTCCCCCGAAACGACCGACTGGGGCTTTTTGGTAACCTAATCTCAAATTGAACACACCGCCTTCTCGCGGCGCTTGTCGTGGGACCGCCAAGGCGGCTAGAGTGCCCGCCAACCGCACGCCGACGAGGGTTTTCATGACCACGATCAAAGTCGCTGCTGCCGCTGCTATCGCGATGATGGGCTTGGCTTTTGTTGCTGCGCCGGCGCAAGCCGACACGAGGACGTACGTGACGCGCGACGGGCGGATCGTCACGGTCTCGCGTGGGCCCATCCGCCTCACGGTGCGGCCGCGTTCGTTCCTGGACCCCGGCACCGAGACGCTGCCGCTGAACGAGCACTATCACGATTACGCGTTCTCGCCGACCTACACGCCGTATCCGAACCATGGCGGCGTCGTCGGCTTCTGGCGCGCGCCATTGCCGTCGCCGATCGATGATTGGCACTTTAGGTATTGGGGCGGCTACTGAACGCCGATCGTTGCGTGGAAGTGGGACGCGCGGCCGTTGCCGCGCGTTTTGCTATGTATGGCTTTCTCGCACGCCAGCACGTCCCCAGTTCGCCACGATCGAAGGTGAATAACTCAGCGCGAGAGGAGACGCCGTGGGGACCATTGCACGTGCGCTGTTGTTGCTCTGCCTCTTCGCGTGCGGCGCCGCGGCTGCGAGCCTTAACATCGAGGACCCGCAACGCCTGCAACAGGTCGAGCGGGGCGGCTTCGGTTTCAGCGATCTCGTTCCCGGAACAGCAAACACGGGCGGCGACAACGCGGCGCTCTATCGCGACCCCGCCTACCGCTCGCTCGTCGACAGCCTCTTCGAGGATTTGCTGCGCCTGAAGCGAGCTGATCCGCTGCTCGGCACAACGATCAAGGCGTCGCATCGATTGTTCGACGTCGCCTGGCTGCGCTCGTCCGCAGCCCATTTCGAGCTCGTCGGTGTCATCAATCGCATGGACCGCGACGTGTTCACGCCCGGCACCTGCGGCGAGATCCGTTTCATCTATCGATTGGCTTATCGAAAGGACGAGGCGGGAGGCAGCGTCTATTCGCGGCTGCCGATGACGGTCAACGTCGTGTTCCTGCTGCCGGGCAGCGCCGATCGCTGCCTTGCGCTCGCACGTGAATGGAACGGCGGCGCCGATCTCAAGGCGTTCGGCGAAGGCATCCTGAGCCAGACGAATCTCAAATCGGTCGAGGTCAATCTGCAGGCGGTGCGCTGGCCCTCGACGGTGCGGCCGGACATGGCGGGCTACGCCGAATATTTTCTGCGCGTGTTTCACCGCGACGGCGCGCGCTACATTCCGGCTCCGCTCGAGAACACGCCGGATGCGGACAAGTTGGCAAACCCCGCACTGAAGCAGCGGCTGCTCGCATGGCTCAAGGAACCCGCGCATTTCCGTGCCGTCGACGAGGGCATCGCGCAGTTGCCCGACGAGTTTCTCGCGCGCAAGGCGACGTCGGTCTCGCTCGAGGGCACGCATCGCCTCGCCAACATGCCGTTCACCGAGATCTTCTCTGAAACCGAGCTTGCCGATTTGCCCTATGCGAGCGGCCGCACCGTCCGCTCGCCGCACGGCCTGCTGCGGCGGTTGAACGATATGTCCTGCACCGGCTGTCACCAGGGTCGGACGGTGGCGGGATTCCACTTCCTGGGCATCGATCGCGCCGAAACCGATGCCGTCAATGCCATTGCGGTCGGCGCGTCGCCGCATTTCCTGCGCGACCAACCGCGGCGGCTTGCCTACGTCTCGGCGCTCGCGACCGGCGCTTCGCCGCTCGCCGCCCGCCCGCTGTCTGTGCACGCCGACGCGGGCGAGGGCGGCTTTGGCTCCCATTGCGGGCTCGGGGATCCGTCGTTCGCGTCCTGGACGTGCGCTACCGGTCTCCGCTGCGCGCCGATCACCCTGGACGATACCGTCAGCCGCACCGGTGTGTGCCTGCCTGAGGCGCCGATCGCCGGATCCGCCTGCCAAACCGGCCGCGTGATGCAGGACCGCGATCCGCATCGGGATCGCGTGACCGGCCAGACGGAAACCAGCTGCGGCGCGTCGGCGATTTGCGAAGGCGTTGCCGTCGGATTTCCCGCCGGCATGTGCTCGCGCGGTTGCGGCGATCTACACGCGGGCGAGACCTGCGGCTCGATCGCGCTGTTGGTGGGATTCAATGCGTGTCTCGCCGCCCGCAAGCCGTTCGCCGCTTGCCTGCGCGACAACGTGCGGCCGGCGGCGCTGAAGGCCTGCAGCGACACCGAGCCGTGCCGGGACGATTACATCTGCGCGCGGACGGCGGCGGGAGAGGGCGCGTGCATTCCACCGTATTTTCTTTTTCAGCTGCGGCTTGATGGGCATCCTTCTCCTTAGAGCGCATTCCGTTCCGATGGAATCGAATGCGCTCTAGATTCATGCGTTGGCGCATATCCTTCTCGGAAACCACGCAAATCGGATGTTTCCGGTTTGCGCACTTTAATGCGCCGATATCTTTTCCGAGATATGCGCTAGTAATGAAAATATGCGCGGTCGGTAGATTAGTAACTCGGGGATTTTATTGAGTTAATATCGGGGGGTCACCCGATTGATAATAATGTGTTAAGCCGGCTTATTTAATGCGGCGGCGCCTTTTATCGGGAGGAATGGGCGCATCAGCAAACGCAGCCACGCCATTCGCAGAACATTCCTCCCACCTTTGCGGTTAAGGAGGACCCTGCAATGCTCACCGTAGGAATAATCATTGTCATCATTGTCGCCGGTGCGCTCGGCTATCTCTATCGCACCGAGCTCATGGCCTTCGTGTTTCGACCGAAAAAAGAAGTCGATCACAACGAGGCGCTGAGAAACGTTGTCGAGGGTTGGAAGCAAACCGGCTATATCGATTTTTCGGTGCCGATGGAGTTGCGTGCCAATCCCAATCGTCTCGCCGATCCTCACTTCTTCTATCTCACGGTCGAGGAATATCGGCTGGTCAGGACCATCGGCGGCGGCACTGCCGTCGAGCGGCGCTGGCGTCGCGGCTCGCTCGCCGACGCAAGGGAGGTGGCGCAGAACTACTACCAGTTTCTGCAGGAGCATCCCGACAAGGCGTTCAACGAAGATCCGCGCAGGCTGATGGGGCTGAGATCAACGAGAATGTTGGAGCAGCCGGCATGAGGCCGGTCGGGTCTCGACCCGATCCGGACTCTTACCCCGCAATCCCCGCCATCTCGGCGATGATTGCGTCGCCCATCTGCGCCGTGCCGATTACCGTCGTGCCTTCCGACTTGATGTCGCTCGTGCGTAGGCCCTTGGCGAGCGCGGCGGCGATCGCCTGATCGATCATGTCCGCTTCCTGGCCCATGCCGAAGGAATAGCGCAGCGCCATGCCGAACGAGGCGATCATGGCGATCGGATTGGCGAGGCCCTTGCCGGCGATGTCGGGCGCCGAGCCATGCACCGGCTCGTACAATGCCTTGCGTGTCCTCGTCTTCGGATCGACCTCGCCGAGCGAGGCCGAGGGTAGCATGCCGAGCGAGCCCGTGAGCATGGCGGCGACGTCGGAGAGCATGTCGCCGAACAGATTGTCGGTGACGATGACGTCGAACTGCTTCGGCCAGCGCACCAGCTGCATGCCGCCGGCGTCGGCGAGCTGATGCTCGAGCTGCACGTCTTTGAACTCGCGCGTGTGTACCTGCTCCACGACCTCGTGCCAGAGCACGCCGGTCTTCATCACGTTGCGCTTCTCCATCGAGGTCACCTTGTTGCGGCGCTTGCGTGCAAGCTCGAAGGCGACGCGGGCGATGCGCTCGATCTCGTAGGTGTCGTAGACCTGGGTGTCGACCGCGCGCTTCTGGCCGTTGCCGAGATCGGTGATGGT
>Ga0126369_10000948_pt1 | contig 19668 bp, 17 predicted proteins | sample PanSoiMetaPlot_1_FD_109646 | JGI IMG/M metagenome (GOLD analysis project Ga0126369, IMG submission 109646) | Tropical forest soil microbial communities from Panama - MetaG Plot_1 | ecosystem: Environmental > Terrestrial > Soil > Tropical forest > Bulk soil | place: Panama | collected 2016-02-17 | reverse complement strand
GCCCCCGCCTCCGCCGAAGCCACCGCCACCCCCACCAAAGCCACCGCCGCCCCACCCTCCCCCATACCAGCCGCCACCGGACGATGTCCACCCTCGCCGCCCAGCGGTGTAGCCGCGCTGGTGCGAAGCTTCCAGCGCGAGCCCGCCGACGGTCAGCGCGATGAAGACCAGCAGGATCAGCACGTAGAGGTTTGGGCCCGTGTCCCGTCGTCGCTGCGAGGCATCGGGCACACGCTTGAGCTCGTCAGAGGGGGTCGAGCCCGGCTTGATGCGCTCGAACACGGCAACGGTGGCCGCTTCGAGCCCGTCCGCGTAGCGCTGCTCGCGGAAGCGCGGCGCGACCACGCCCCGGATGATCTGCGAGGCCTCGGCGTCGGGCAACACACCCTCGAGCCCGTAGCCGACCTCGATGCGCAGCTTGCGATCGTCGACGAAGACGATGAGCAGCACGCCGTTGTCCAGCTTCTTCTGGCCCAGGCGCCACTGCTGGAAGAGCCGGTTGGCGACGTCCTCGAGGTTTTCGCCGTCGAGCGACTTGAACACGGCGATCGCCATCTGCGTCCCGGTGGCGCGCTCGCGGTCGGTCAGGAGCGTCTCGAGGCGCACGCGCTCGGCGGGGTTCAGGAGGCCGGCGTAGTCATTCAGTCGTGCCGTCGGTGCCGGCGGCAAGACGAGGGCCACGGCGAGGACTACCGCGAGAAGCAGACTAGAACTTCACCTTGGGCACGGTCTCCGCGCCGCGCTCCGCCTCGAAGAATGCTTTGGGCTGATAGCCCGCGAAGCGCGCCACGATCGAGCCCGGGAAGATGCGCAGCCGCGTGTTGTACTCGCGGACCGCCTGGTTGAAGTTGCGGCGCTCGACGGTGATGCGGTTCTCGGTGCCTTCGAGCTGGCTCTGCAGCGCCAGGAAGTTCTGGTTCGACTTGAGCTCGGGATAGCGCTCGACCGTGACCAAGAGGCGCGAGAGCGCGCCCGAGAGCTGGCTTTGAGCGGCCTGGAATTTCTCGAGCGCCTTCGGGTCGTTCAGCGCCTCGGGCGTGAGCTGGATCGACGACGCGCTGGCCCGCGCGCGCGTGACCTCCTCGAGCACCGTGCGCTCCTGCGCCGCGAAGCCCTTGACGGTCTCGACGAGATTGGGAATCAGATCGGCGCGGCGCTGATACACGTTCTGCACCTGCGCCCATTTCTCACCGACGTTCTGGTCGAGAACGACGAGCTGGTTGTTGATCGAGACTGCCCAGGCGCCGATGCCGATGACCAGGACGGCAATCACGATCACAGCGATGAGGGCGCGCGACATGGCCGGGTTGATTATATACTTGCCGCCACCCCGAGGGGTGGCCGTCAAGGAGGCCCATACGGAGAGCCAGGAGCGCCTGCCCGAGTATCACGTCAAGGCTCGCAACACGTCCGCGAGCTCAGAAAACAAGATCCACGATGAGCAGATCGCGCGCCAGTACGGCTTTCGCGGCGCGCTCGTCCCGGGCGTCACGGTCTACGCGTACATGACCCATCCGCTGGTCGAGGCATTCGGCGCCGCCTGGCTCGAGCGCGGGACCGCGAACGTGCGGTTTTTGAAGCCGATCCACGACGGCGAAGAAGTCGCGCTGACCGGCGTCGTCACGTCGCGCGACGCGAGAAGCCTGACCGCCACGGTCACGGCCACCACGGCCGCCGGCGGCGAATGCGCGACCCTCGCGGCCACCCTGCCGGCCGGCTCCCCGGTGCCGGTGAACCTCGCGCAATACCGCGTGGCGCCGCTGCCGGCCGACCGGCCAACGGCGACGCGCGAGCATCTCGCCGGCCTGGACCTGCTCGGCACCCCGATCAACCCGTACGACGCCGAGCGGCAGGCCGAATACCTCGATCGCGTCAGCGACGGCCTCGCGCTCTACCGGGGCCCGCGCGGCTGGGCGCACCCAGGCTTCTTCCTCGACCAGGCCAACAAGGCGCTCTCCCAGAACGTCCTCATGAGCCCGTGGATCCACGTGGGCAGCGTCGTCCGTCACCTCGGCGGCGCCCGGGTCGGCGAGATCCTGTCGACCCGCGGCAAGGTACGCTCGCTCTTCGAGAAGAAGGGCAAGGAATTCGTCGAGGCGGAGCTGGTGCTGGTGGCCGGCGAGCGCCGCCCGATCGCTCACGTGCTCCACACCGCGATCTATCGGCTGCCGGCCCCCGCGCGTTGATTCGCCCCGGCCGGCATGCTAGAAAGTTCCATTCGTTCGTCATAGGCGGAGGCCGACCCGATGGACCTGAACTACTCGCCTGAAGACCGCGAATTCCGCGCCGCGACGCGCCGCTGGCTCGAGGCCAACGTTCCCAAAGAAGATCTCAAGACGCTCGACGAGCGCAAGGCGTGGCACCGCAAGCTCTACGAAGCGGGCTACGTCGGGATGCTGTGGCCCAAGGAGTACGGCGGCTGGGGCGCCACGCCGATGCAGCAGGCGATCGTCCAGGACGAGATGGCGCGTGTGAGCGCGCCGCCGGCCATCAACGGCCTCGGCATCGGCTTCATCGGCCCGACGATCATCGTGCACGGCACGGAGGCGCAGAAGAAGCGCTATCTGAAGAAGATGCTGACGGCCGAGGAGATCTGGTGCCAGCTCTACTCGGAGCCGAACGCCGGATCGGACCTGGCGAGCTTGAAGACGCGCGCCGAGGACGCCGGCGATCACTTCGTCGTCAACGGCCAGAAGATCTGGACCTCGAGCGGCCCGATCGCCGACTGGGGCATCCTGCTCTGCCGCACCGACACGAAGGTGGCCAAGCACCGCGGCATCTCGTGCGTGCTCCTCAACATGCGCCAGCCGGGTGTCGAGGTGCGGCCGCTCAAGCAGATCACCGGCAGCTCACTCTTCTCCGAAGTGTTCATGACGAACGCGCGCGCCGACAAGTCCGATCTGATCGGCGGCATCAACGACGGGTGGGCGATCGCGCAGACCACGCTCGGCTACGAGCGCGGCGGCAACGCGCTCGGGCGGGTCACGCGCTACGCGATCGCGTTCAACCAGCTCGTGAAGGCCACGAAAGAGCTCAAGCGCGGTGGCAAGCCGTTGCTCGAGGATCCGGCGGTGCGCGCGCGGATGGGACGAATTTACGCCGACCTCGAGGTGCAGCGGTACGCAGCGCTGCGCGTGCTCTCGGCGCTGCAGAAGGGCGACTCGCCGGGAGCCGCTTCGTCGATCACCAAACTTTCTTATACGGAGTTCGAGAAGCGCTACTACGAGCTGGCCCTCGAGATCCTCGGGCCGTTCGGCCAGCTGATGGTCGCGCGCGAGGAATTCGAGGAGGTCGATACCTCGTCCGGCGAGCCGGGCACGTTCGCAACCGCGTTCCTGTGGTCGCGGGCGGGAACCATCTACTCGGGCTCGTCCGAGATCCAGAAGAACATCATCGGAGAGCGCGTGCTCGGCCTGCCGAAGGAAGTGCGCGCCGACCGGCTGAAAGCCTGACGCCATGGACTTCTCATTCAGCTCCGACCAGCAGCTCCTGAAGAACTCGGCCCGCGCCTTCCTCGACGAGCACTGCAAGCCGGCCGCGGTGCGTCTCTTGTGGGACGATCCGCGCGGCGAGAGCGAGTCGATGTGGAAGGAGATGGCACAGCTCGGCTGGCACGGGCTCGCGCTGCCCGAGGCGTACGGCGGCAGCGGGCTCGGCATGGTCGAGACCGCGATCCTGCTCGAGGAGCTCGGCCGCGCCGCCTATCCAGGGCCGTACTGGCCGACCGTGCTGTCCGCGACCGCGATCGAGGCAGCCGGCAACGACACACAGAAGAAGCGCTGGCTGTCGGCCATCGCGACGGGCGACGCGCGCGCAACCCTGGCGTTCCTCGACAGCGACCTGGACTGGGACCCCGCCGCGGTGTCGGCGCGAGCGGAGAAATCCGCGAAGGGCTGGACGCTCTCGGGGACGAAACGCTTCGTGCCGTGGGCCCACGTCGCGAGCGTGCTGCTGATCCCGGCGCGCGCACCGGAGGGCCCGTCGCTGTTCCTGGTCGATCCATCGTCGGCGGGACTCAAGCTCTCACCCGTCCAGGGCATGGACCTGGCGACCCGCTGGGTCCACCTCGAGATGGACAAGGTGCCGGTGGCGGGTGACGCCGTGCTCGGCGCACCAGGCCAGGCGGCACCGCTGCTGAGCGCGCTCCTGCGCCGCGGCGCGATCGGTTCGGCGGCGGAGATGCTGGGCGCCGCGCGGCGCTGCCTCGACATGGCCGTCGGCTACGCCAAGGTGCGCGAGCAATTCGGCCAGCCGATCGGCTCGTTCCAGGCGATCCGCCACAAGTGCTCCGACATGCTCCTGGAAGTCGAGAACTCGCACGCGGCCGTCTACTACGCGGCGTGGGCGCTCGACGCGAAGGCGGAGGACCACGAGCTGGCGGCGTCGGTCGCGAAGGCATACGTCGCCGACGCGTCCCGCAAGGTGTGCGGCGAGGCGATCCAGGTGCACGGCGGCATCGGGTTCACCTGGGAATACGATCTGCACATCTACTTCAAGCGCGCCAAGGCACTCGAAGCGATGTACGGCGACGTCGACTATCACCGCGAGCAGATCGTCCGGCGCGCCGCGAGGTAGCGGGAGCGAGATAGCGTCCCGTGTCCACGCCCCCGCCGCCGCTCGACGGCGTCAAGATCGTCGATCTGACGAGCTACATTGCCGGCTCGTACGCGGCGATGCAGCTGGCCGACCTCGGGGCGACGGTGATCAAGGTCGAGGCGCTCGAGGGCGATTCGTTCCGCGAGCTGCCCGGCTTCTACGGCTGGAATCGCGGCAAGCGCTCGCTCGCGGTCAATCTGAAGACGCCAGAGGGCCGCGAGATCGTTGAAAAGCTCGCCGAGCGCGCCGACGTCGTCATGGAGAACATGCGGCCGGGAGTCGCCGAGCGCTTGGGCGTCGGCTACGACCGCCTGAGCCGGATCAATCCGCGCCTGGTCTACTCCTCGGTCACCGCGTTCGGCTCCAGCGGGCCTGACTCCGACCGGCCGGGCTTCGATCCCGTCTTCCAGGCGCTCGGCGGCCTGATGACCTTGCAGGGCTTCGGCGGCGCACCCGCGTATCTCCGGACCGCGCCGGTGGACTACTACACGGCAGCCCTGGCGACCCAGGGCATCATCGCGGCGCTCTTCGCGCGCGAGCGCACCGGGCGCGGCCAGCGGATCGAGACCTCGCTGCTGCGCGGCGTGCTCGCGCTCCAGTCGGGCGTGGCCATCGACTATCCGACCAAGCCGACCTTGATCCGTGACAACCCGACCTACCGCCTCTATCAGGCCGGCGACGACGCGTGGTTCTTCCTCGCGGTCGGCAACCAGGCGTTCTGGGCCAAGCTCTGCAAGGCGCTCGAGCTCGACCATCTGGCTGACGACCCGCGGTTCTCGTCATGGATCGCGCGGCTCCAGAACAACCAGGCGCTCCTGCCGCTGATCGAGGCCAAGTTCAGGTCGAAGCCGCGCGAGCACTGGCTCGGCGTACTCGCCAAGCACGACATCCCGGCGGCGCCGGTCCAGACCGTACTGGAATACCTCGACCACCCGGCGGTACGTCATCACGACATGGTCCGGGAGTACGACCATCCCGAGGTCGGCCGCCTGCGCATGATGGGCCAGCCGATCGCGTTTCGCGGAACGCCGACGCGCGACCCGGGCCCCGCGCCGACGCTCGGGCAGCACACCGACGCCGTGCTGCGTGAGCTCGGCTACACCGACGACGAGATCGCGGACCTGGCCGCGCGCGGCGTGTGCCGCCGCGCCAAGACCTGAGCCGAGCCGGAGAGAGCCCCTTGATGGCGTACGAGGCGATTCGCTACGAGCTGGCCGACGGCATCGCGACGATCACCCTGAATCGCCCGAACGTCCACAACGCGATGAACGAGCGCATGCGCGAGGAGCTCACCGCCAGCTTCGCTGAGCTCGCGCAGAGCGCCGAGGCGCGCGTGATCGTGGTGACCGGCGCCGGCGATCGAGCGTTCTCGGCCGGCGCCGACATCCGCGAGTTCGTGACGCCGCAGGTGCCCGTCAAGTTCCGCGACGCGCGCAAGCGCGTCGATTTCCGCGCCGCGATGGACCGCTGTGGCCAGCCGATCATCGCCGCGATCCGTGGCTTCGCGCTCGGCGGCGGGCTCGAGCTGGCGCTCGCCTGCGACATCCGGATCGCCGGCGAGGACTCGATGCTCGGGCTGACGGAGGTGAACCTGGCGATCATCCCGGGCGGCGGCGGCACCCAGCGGCTGCCCCGGCTCGTCGGCCGCGGCAAGGCGCTCGAGATGATCCTGACCGGCGCGCGCATCGACGCGCGCGAGGCGCTGCGCATCGGGCTGGTCGAGCGCGTGGTGCCCGCGGCCGAGGTGCAGTCCGCGGCGCAGACCCTGGCGAAGACGCTCGCCGAGCGGGCGCCGATCGCGATGCGCTACGCGAAAGAAGCGGTTGTGAAGGGGCTCGGCATGTCGCTCGAGGACGGTTTGCGCCTGGAGAACGACCTGGCCACGCTCCTCAGGACGACCGAGGACCGCATCGAGGGCGCGAAGGCGTTTCTCGAAAAGAGAAAGCCGCGCTTCACCGGCCAGTAGTGGCGCCGTTCGCCTACTATGGGCGGCTCACCCGCGCCCAGCAGGCCGTCTACCGCAAGAGCGACGCGCTCGTCGAGATCAGGCTGCACGATCCCGCGTCGCTCCATCCGCGCGTTGCCGCGCTCGAGGCCGCGCTCAACACCGAGGAGCGCGCGGCGACCGAGCGGGCCAGCCAGGAGCTGATCGCCGGCCTCACCGAGGCGATGAGCCTTCCTGCCGTCAAGGTCGAGGTACTCGCCGCGCGGCCGCACTCGCGCTGGGGCGAGCTGCACGGTCTCTATACGCAGGAGCGGGGCCGCAAGCCGAAGATCCAGCTCTGGATGCGGACGGCGAAGAAGAAGCGCGTCGTGGCGTTCCGCTCGTATCTGCGCACCCTGCTCCACGAGGTCGGGCACCACGTGGACTACACGGGGCTCAGACTGCCGGAGTCGTATCATACGCAGGGGTTCTACAAGCGCGAGTCGAGCTTGTTCCATCAGCTGATGCCCGAGGCCAGGGGGAGAGTGACGATGCCGACGATGGAAGAGTACGCGAAGCTACCGGTCGAGGAGCGGCTGCGCCGGCTCTCCCGTACCGCCGACGAGCTCATCGCGGCGATCCGCGGCCGCGACGACGCGGCGCTGTCGCGACGGCCCGACGGCAAGAACTGGGCGGCGAAGGAGGCGATCTGCCACCTGCGCGACGTCGAGGAGATGTTCATCGGACGGTTCGGGATGATCCTGGCGATGGACAGCCCGAAGCTCGCGTTCGATCCCACCACGCCGGACCGCTGGGCCGAGGAGCGGCAGTATCTCCGCAACGACGCGCAGCTCGCGCTGGCCGCATTTCGTACGCGGCGCGACGAGTCGCTGGCGCTGCTCCGCACGCTCACCCCCGAGCAGTGGAAGCGCGCCGGCGTGCACGCTACGCGCGGGCCGATCTCGATCAACGACTTCGTGACCTTGATGGCGTGGCACGACGACAACCACCTCGATCAGCTCAAGCGCGCGCTCGACGGCAAGGCCTGATGCTCGCCGGCTCGCTCGCGGCCGGCCCATCGGAGCCAGGCGGCCGCGGCGGCCTGCGCGCCGAACGCGATCGGGCCGCCGGGCGCGGCGTGCGTCCTGAACACGAGGAAGCTCACACCGGAGACCCCGAGTAGCACCGCCTTGGATCCAGGAGCTCCCGGCGCGGCGAAGCGCCGCCGCGAATCCCCGGCGGTCGCGGACGATCCGCGCGAGCGCCAGCGCCGCCAGCGCAAACAGCACGATTCTGAAGGTAGTGCACGGTCATCCATGCCCGGAGATCGAGCCGGAACAGATCGGGCGGGTGCGGGTGGTAGAGCTCGAGGAGTGCCAGCGCCAGGGGCGCGCCGACGACCAACGCCGTGTCCGCGTGTCGGCTCATCAGCGGATGCGGCCTGCCGGCCGGGCGTTACTCCGGCGGCTATCCGTGGCGCTGGCGCGAGGGCCCGCATCCCCGCCTTGACGGCGCTGGCCGCAGCTCCACGGCTTCACCCGCCGCCCATCGGCGACGCGGCAAGCCTCCCCGAGCAATACTCCAGCGGAACGCGGAGCGAAAGTCACCGCTCGCCGCTCTGCTGGAGCAGCTTGGCCACGAGGCCGGTCCAGCCGGTCTGGTGGCCGGCGCCGATGCCCGCGCCGTTGTCCCCGTGAAAATGCTCGTAGAAGAGCACCAGGTCGCGCCAGTGCGGGTCGCGCTGGAATTTCTCCGTGCCGCCGTAGACCGGTCGTCGTCCATCGGCGTCGCGCAGGAAGATGCGCGTCAGCCGCCGCGACAGCTCCGTCGCGACCTGCCAGAGGTCCAGGCGGGTGCCGGAGCCGGTCGGAAACTCCACCTTCAGGCTGTCGCGGTAGAAGTAGTGGAACTTCTGCAGCGACTCGATCAGCAGATAGTTCACCGGAAACCACACGGGTCCGCGCCAGTTCGAGTTGCCGCCGAACAAGTCGCTCGTCGACTCGGCCGGCTCGTAGTCGACCCGATGGTCCATGCCCTCCATCTGCAGGACGTACGGATGATCCTTGTGATAGCGCGACACCGCGCGGATGCCGTGCGGCGACAAGAACTCCGACTCGTCGAGCATGAACCGGAGCACGCGCGGAAGCTCCCGGCGTCCGACGATGGCGAGGAGCCGCCGCACGCCGCCGCCGGGCTTGGTGAACGTCTCGACGTGCTCGCGAAACTCGGGATGGTTGTCGATGAACCACTGCATCCGCCGCTTGAACCCGGCGAGCCGGTCGATCGCCTCGGGCTCGAGTGTCTCGACCGCGAACAGCGGGATCAGGCCTACCATCGAGCGCACCCGCAACCGGTGGGCGTCGCCGTTGCCATGCAGGACGTCGTAGTAGAAGCCGTCGGTCTCGTCCCAGAGGTTGATGCCCTGGCTGCCGAGGTCGTGCACCGCGTGTGCGATGTAGACGAAGTGCTCGAAGAACTTCGACGCGACGTCTTCGTAGGCGGGATCCTGACGGGCCAGCTCGAGCGCGATCGCGAGCATGTTGAGGCAGTACATCGCCATCCAGGATGTCCCGTCGGACTGCTCGATCCGGCCGCCGGTCGGTAGCGGCGCCGACCGGTCGAAGACGCCGATGTTGTCCAGGCCGAGAAATCCCCCCTGGAAGACGTTGTTGCCCTCGGCGTCCTTGCGGTTCACCCACCAGGTAAAGTTCAGCAGGAGCTTGTGGAAGATCCGCTCGAGGAATTCGCGGTCGCCGCGGCCGCGCAGCCGCCGCTCGATGCGGTAGACGCGAAGCGCCGCCCATGCGTGGACCGGCGGGTTCACGTCGCTGAAGCGCCACTCGTAGGCTGGGATCTGCCCGTTCGGGTGCATGTACCACTCGCGCAGGAACAGGACGAGCTGACTCTTGGCGAAGTCGGGGTCGATCAGCGACAGCGGGATCGTGTGGAACGCGAGGTCCCAGGCCGCGTACCACGGATACTCCCATTTGTCGGGCATCGAGACGACGTCCTCGTTGTAGAGATGACGCCACTCGTGATTGCGTCCCTCGAGCCGCTCGGCCGGGATTGGCGGACCGGTGGGATCGCCGCGCAGCCAGCGCGCGACGTCGTAGTGATAGAACTGCTTGGACCAGAGAAGCCCGCCGAAGGCCTGACGCATCACGCTCCGGGCGTCGTCGGAGAGCTTGGCGGGAACGATCGTGGCGTAGAACTCATCCGCCTCCCGCACGCGCTCCGCGAACACCAGGTCGAACTCGGGGCCGAACGCTGTGCCCGGTATCGGCGAGTTCGACAGCCTGAGCCGCGTCGCGATCGACCGGCCGGGCTCGAGCGTCGTTCGATAGAGCGCCGCGGCCTTCGTGCCGATGCGATCGGGGTTGACGGCGTCCGCCCTGCCGCCGACGACGTAGTCGTTGATCGAATCCTTGACCCAGGGCTTCGGGTTCGGCAGCTGATAGAGCCGCTGGAGGTTGGTCTCGTTCTCGGTGAACAGGAGCTCCGGCGTGCCCTCGCAGTAGAGCCAGCGTTGACCGAGCGACGCGTGGTCGCTCTCGATCACGACATGACCGTCGCCCGCGCCGGCGCGCAGGGTCGGTCGCTCGCGCTCCGGCATCTCCCACGACCACGTGTTACGAAACCAGAGCGTCGGCAGCAGGTAGAGCTCGGCCGCCTCGGGCCCGCGATTCGTGGCGGTGATGCGGACCAGCACGTCGTCGGGCGCCGCCTTGGCGTACTCGACCACGACGTCGAAGTACCGGTCGGCATCGAAGACTCCGGTGTCGATCAGCTCGAACTCCGGCGCGCGGCGGTCGCGACGCCGGTTCTCGGCCACGAGCTGATCGTAGGGAAACGCCGCCTGCGGATACTTGTAGAGGTACTTCATGTAGGAGTGCGTCGGCGTCGAGTCGAGGTAGAAGTAGTACTCCTTCACGTCCTCGCCGTGATTGCCCTCGGTGCCGGTGAGCCCGAAGAGGCGCTCCTTCAAGATCGGATCGAGGCCGTTCCAGAGGGCCAGGGCCAGGCAGAGCCGTCCGTGGTTGTCGGTGATCCCGGCAATGCCGTCCTCGCCCCAGCGGTAGGCCCGCGAGCGTGCATGGTCGTGTGGGAAAGAGTCCCAGACCTGTCCGTCCGGACTATAGTCCTCTCGCACCGTGCCCCACTGGCGCTCGGCTAGATAAGGCCCCCATCGCCGCCAGTGGGCCGCTCGCCCCTGCGCCTCCCGGAGCCGCTGTTCTTCCCTGGTCATCCCTTTTCGAGTGCCCGAGCTTCGTGTTCTCAAGGCAGAGACACGCAAGTGACTCCAGAAGGAGCGCTGAAGCTAGCTGGCACTCTGGCCGGTGCGAGGCTTCGGGACCGGGCCGGACAGCAGTGATCGGGCGATGGCCGCCGCACCCAGAAGCGCCGTGCGGGGCTCGAGGACCAGGTGGATGGGAATCGCGGCCATCATGCCGCTCAGTCGCCCCTTGTCGCGGAACGCGTCGACGAAGGCGCCGTCCTCGAGCTTGGCGCGGATCTTCGGCGCGATCCCCCCTCCGATGAACATGCCGCCGACCGCGAGCGCTGTCAGCGCGAGGTTGCCGGCCTCGGCGCCGTAGATCGAGACGAACGTCTCGAGCGCCTGGACGGCGCGAGGGTCACGCTGATCGAGGGCCGCCTCGGCGATGGCCGCGCTCGGGTCTCCGGCTTCCATCCGCGAGCGGAGCCACTCCGATTCCGGCCCGCCGCCGCTCGCCAGGAGAAATCGATAGATGTTGTAGAGCCCGGGCCCGGAGACGACGCGCTCGTAGCTGACCCGCCCGAACTCCTTTCTGAGAAATCGGAAGAGCTCGGTCTCGAGGTCGGTGCGCGGCGCGAAATCCGCGTGGCCGCCTTCCGAGCTGACGACTCGATGTCGCCGGCCGTCCCAGACGAGCAGGACTTCGCCGAGCCCCGTGCCCGCCGCGATCAGCGCCATCGTCGCCTTGCGCGGCTGACCGGCCTGGAGCGTCGCGAGCGCCGACCGCGGGAGCCCGAAAAGGCCGTGGCCCGTCGCCTCAAGGTCGTTGACGAGCTTCACCCGGCGCGTCGAGACGGAGTCGGCCAGCGAGGCCTCGTCGACCACCCACGGCAGGTTCGGAGCCGTGCACCGTCCGTCGATCACCGGGCCGGCGACGCCGACGCACGCCGCGTCGATGGCAGCCGGCGCGCCTTCGAGCATGAACTGGCGGATCGCCTCCGTGAGACCGGCGAAGCCGTGACTGGGCAGCACGCTTTCGCGGACAGCCACCAGCGCGCGCCGGCGCACCTCGAAGAGCGCCAGCGCCGTCTTCGTGCCGCCGACGTCGCCCGCGAGGATCACCCGGCGCGCTGCTCGATGTGGCCGCCGAACTTCTGCCGCATCGCCGAGAGCACCTTCTCGGCGAAGGTGTGGTCCTGGCGCGAGCGGAAGCGCGTGTAGAGCGACGCCGAGAGCACGTCGGCGGGCACGCCTTCCTCGACTGCGGCCATGACCGTCCAGCGCCCTTCGCCCGAGTCGGCGACCACGCCCTCGTAGTTCGAGAGCGTCGGATTCTCGACGAGCGCCTGGGCGGTCAGATCCAGGAGCCAGGAGCTCACGACGGAGCCGCGGCGCCATACCTCGGTGATGTCCGCGACGTTCAGCTCGTAGCGCAGATCGGGCTCGAGCGCCTTCGCGTTCGCGTTCTTGAGGATGTCGAGCCCCTCGGCGTACGCCTGCATCAGCCCGTACTCGATCCCGTTGTGGATCATCTTCACGAAATGCCCGGCGCCGGATGGACCGCAGTAGAGATAGCCCTGCTCGGCCGTGCCGCTGACTGCTTCGCGGCCGGGTGTGCGCGGAATGCTTCCCGATCCCGGCGCGAGCGTCTTGAAGATCGGACCGAGGCGCTCGACCACGTCGCGCTCGCCGCCGATCATGAGGCAGTAGCCGCGCTCGAGCCCCCAGACGCCCCCGCTCGTGCCGACGTCCACGTAGTGGATCTGCTGGGCGCGGAGGGTCTTCATGCGGCGCACGTCGTCCTTGTAGAACGAGTTGCCGCCGTCGACGATCGTGTCGCCGGGCGCCATCCGCTTGGCCAGGTCGGTCACGACCTGTTCGGTCGCGGCGCCAGCCGGCACCATCACCCACGCCACGCGCGGCGGTCTGAGTGCCTGGACGAGCTCGTCGAGCGTGGTCGTGCCGGTTCCGCCCTGGCTCGCGATGTCTTTGACCCCGGCCGGGTCCGCAGCATATCCGACGATCTCGTGGCCGCCGCGCATGAGGCGGCGCGCCATGTTGCCGCCCATCCGGCCAAGCCCCACCATCCCGAGCTGCATGCAGTCCTCCTATTTATGAACGCGCCGTCTCACCCGTCACCGCGGCGTCTTCCTCACGAGCTCGCGAACGCCGCTGTCGTCGGCGACGATCACCAGGGCGGCGGTGCTGAGAAAGAGCCCCGTGTCGATGACGCCGGGAACCGCGCGAATCGTCCGCTCCAGGCGCGCCGGATCGTCGATGGGGCCCGTGGCGCAATCGAAGATCACGTTGTAGTTGTCGGTCACGAACGGGCGCTCCTCATGCATGCGCAGGGTCGGCTTGACCGCCAGGTCCTCGAGCCGGCGCCGGCAGAACGGCGCCGCGAATGGCATGACCTCGACCGGAAGCGGTCCCCGGCCGAGCGTCTCGACCATCTTGTCGGCCGTAACCAGGATGATCTGTCGCCGCGAAGCCGCGGCGACGATCCGCTCGCGCACGAGCGCGCCGCCGTGACCCTTGATGAGATTGAGGACACCGTCGACCTCGTCGGCGCCGTCCACCGTGAGCTCGATCTCGGCCTCGAGCCCAACCAGCTCGATGCCCAGCTCCTGGGCGAGGCGCTCTGTGTCCTCGGAGGTCGGCACGCCGCGAACTCTGAGCCCCTCGCGCACGCGCTCGGCCAGGGCGCGGACGAACGCGACGGCCGCACGTCCTGTGCCGAGGCCCACGATGTCGCCGGCCTTGACGAAGCTCAGGGCGTGCGTTGCCAGCGCTGCGAGCGGATCGCCGGTCGTCATGGTTACGGGGCGGCTGGCGCCCGCCCACAAGAATACCGCTAAGGCAAACCGCGCGGAACGCGGCCCTGGACGCGGCGCGTGGACTACTCCGTTTGTTGAGATCCGTCGCACGCCGCGAAGGATTCGAGAATCCCCTGAGGCCGTTCACGCGTCGGAAAGCCGGAGGCGAAGGATATGTTCACGACAGTGCTCTCGATCACCGTGCTGTTCCTGCTGGTGGCGGCACCGCTGATCTGGCGGATCCGCGCGGACTTGCGGCGCGACCGCGCCGACGTCCTGCGCGCCGATCTCCGCAGCGCGATCAATCGACGGCTCCAGGGTGAGTCGCTGCTGGCCGTCGAGGTCGTCCCGAAGACGCTCTGGCACCACGGCCGGATCGTGCTCAGGACGCCGGCCGGCTACGAGGACCTGACCGACGCGGTGTGGCGTGACGTTGCCCGGCGTATGCCGTACGACTACGAACTCGTGGTCAAGCCGGGCTCGGAGGAAGCGCCGCTCCAGCACGCCGCCTAAATTTCTAGGCGCACACCGCCTTGTCCTGAGCGCGTCGCCGCGGCGGTCAGCGGGCGATCGTCGCGCTGGCGCGCTTGGGACGTTTGCCGTAGATTCGAATCGTGCGGCCCGACCCGCCGCGGTTCCGCTGGAGTGAAGCCGGCTCTCGCTTCCTCCTCTATCCCCAGGATCGCATCGTCCCCGGATTCGAGATGCCCCGCGTGGTTCGGCTCTCGCCAAAGCCAGGAGCGATCGCGGCCGGCCCCGAAGACAGCCGCATCCGCGTGGTCGACGCGATCCGCAAGAAGCCCTACCGCAACATTCGGACCGGCGAGTATGTCTGGCGCCCCCCGTACCCGAAGCGCATGCCCCGCGAGACGCCGGTCAGGCCCGGGCCCCGCGGCGAGTTCGACCAGCTCGAGCCGGGCACGCGCGAGTTCTCGGCCGCCACCGCGTACGCGTCGGTTCGCTGCGTGCTGGAGATCTGGGAGTACTACCTGGGCCGCCGGATTTCGCTCGTCGGGCGCAGCCGCCAGCGGAAGCTCGAGATCGTTCCGCGGGTCGCCGCCATCGGGGACAACGCGTGGTCGGGCGAGTGGTACATCGAGCTCGGCTTTGCCGGGGGAGACCCGCGACAGCCCTACTGCGAGAACCTCGACGTGATCGCCCACGAGATGGGCCACATCATCCTCAAGCACGTCATCGGCCCGACGCCCACGGGCCCCCGCGAGTTCGAGCGCCGGGCGCACGACGAAGCGGGCGCCGACCTGGTTTCGCTGGTGACCGTCCTCCACTTCGATCGCGTCGTCGACACGGCGCTGGCGCAGACGAAGGGCAAGCTCTTCTCGAAGAACATCGTCTCCCGGATCGGCGAGTATCGCGTGGACGGGACCGGGCGGCGCCGCGCCGGGCGCTTCTTCTTCCAGAACCAGACGATGCGCAAGGTCGCTTCGGCCAGGCGCAGCGAGAACAAGTACGTCTTCGCCCGGCCGCTCCTGGGCGCCGCGTTCGACATCCTGGTCGAGATCTACGAGGCCCGCCTCGCCCGGCGTGGCCTGATCACGCAGGATCTCGCCCACCGCTCGACGCACGCGACCGCGCGCGGCCATCCCGCCATTCGCCGCGAGTTCGCCGCGCGATTCAAGACGAATCCCGACGCCTTCGCCGAGGCCCTCCGCGAGGCGACCGCCGATTTCGCGCGGCTACTGGCCACCGCCTGGCGGATGGCCCGACGCACCGGGGTCACCTTCTCGCAAATCGGCGCGAACCTCCTCGCCGCGGACCGGAGGCTCCACCGCGGGCGCTACGCCGACACGATCCGGCGCGCGTTCCGCCGGCGTCAGATCGCGGTGAAAGCCCGGCGCTCGTGAAAAGACGCCTGCTGCTCACCGGCGCCGGAAGCGCCGCCACCAGCAACTTGATCCGCAGCCTCCGCGCCGGCTACCGCGCGCTCACGATCGTCGGCTGTCACAACGACCGTTTTCTGCTCAAGAAGTCGTCCGCCGACCGCAACTACCTCGTGCCGGCGCTGGCGCATCCCGGCTACTTCGCGGCGCTGCGCCGCGTGATCGCACGCGAGCGCGTCGATCTGCTCGTCGCGACGACCGACGCCGAGGTCCGCGCGTTCACGCGGCCCGGCATCCGGCTTCCATGCCGCGTATTCCTGCCTCGCAAGGCCGTCGTCGATCTCTGCCAGGACAAGTACCGGCTCAACGTCGCCTTGCGCGCGCGCGGCGTGTCCGTGCCGGCGACATATCCGGTGGGCAGTCTGCGCGCCCTGGACTCGATCTTCGCGCGCCTGCCCCGGCCGGTCTGGTGCCGGGTGCGCAGCGGAAGCGGCTCGACCGGGGCGATCCCGGTGGCCCGGGCCGAGCAGGCGCGGAGCTGGATCGCGTACTGGACCGAGATGCGCGGTGTCCCGGCGACCTCGTTCATCCTCTCGGAGTACCTGCCCGGTCGTGACTTCTCGTGTCAGGCGATCTGGAAGTCGGGCGGCCTCGTCGCCGTGAAGACGTGCGAGCGGCTCTCGTACTTCGGCGGCGGCGGCAATCCCAGTGGGACGTCGTCGATCTCTCAGCTCGCCAAGACAGTCTTCGCGCCTGAGGTCGTCGCGGTCTGCACCGCGGCGATCCGCGCAATCGACCCGCGCGCATCGGGCACGTTCAACTTCGACCTGCGCGAGAACGCGCGCGGCGTGCCCTGCGTCACCGAGATCAACGCGGGGCGGTTTGCGTCCGGCACCAACATCTTCGACCTGACCGGCCGGGTGAATCTGGCGGCGACGTTCGTGCGCGTCGCTCTCGACGAGCCGGTCAAGCTGCGCGAGACCTACGACGCCGCCGAAGGCTATTACTCGGTCCGGGACCTCGATACGCTCACGGGAGTCTTCCACGCCGACGAGTTGTTCGATAAGATCGTGGACGCACGCGAATAGACCTCGCCGTCAAACCCATCAACCCAGGAGGAGCCCATATGCCCTTCAAGTCACCGCCCAAGAAAGGCCAGTCGCGCAAGATCACGCTCAAGTTCCGAACCGATCTCACTAAGAAGCAGCTGGCGAGCTTCAAGAAGAGCGTGCGGGCGCTCGCCAAGCGATTCAAGGCGACGCTCGGCAGGTAAGCATGAAGCGCGAGCGCCCGGAGCGGGTCGATCGTATTCGGATCGTGGGTAATCTCGATCCCCACGACGCGGAGGCGCTCCAGCTGGAGATCCGCCGGCTCGTGAAGCGCTACGGCCGGATCAAGGACCTGGAAATCGAGACGGCGAGGACCAAGCCGGACGGCCGCTCAGCGTAGGTTGTCGAGCGCCGTCTGAGCTTGGGCCGCCCAGGACCGCATCTCGAGCTCGCCAAACAGAGCCGCGGCGGCCCGCAGGTGCTCTTCTGCGTCCGCGCGCTGACCGACTCGGCCGTACCAGCGGCCGAGTCCGAGCCGCGCGTGGGCGACCAGCGGGCGCATCTCCAGCTCGGTGGCGAGCGTCAGCGCGCGGCGCAGCGACTCCTCGGCCTCGGGCACGCCGAGATCCGACCGCAGTGCAATCTCGCCGAGGATCCGCCACGACCACGCCTCGTGGCCGCGCTCCTTGTGCTCGCGAGCCAGGCCCAGGGCGCGCCGGACGGCCTGCAGCGCATCGCCGGCGCGCCCCGCGAGCAGATAGGACAGGCCGAGCGCGGTGAGCACGCGCGAGTGCCAGCCGCCGAGCCGCATGCCTTCCGACTGCTGGACCGCGCGCTCCAGGAGCGCCACCGCGTCGTCGACACGTCCGGACTGCATGTAGCCGATCCCGAGCGCCGACGCGATCGGCGGAAACCAGAGCGAGAGCTTCCAGGTGCGGCAGAGGTCGAGGCCGCGCTCGAGGATCGGCAGCCCGGCCTCGAGATCGCCTTGCCGGATGTAGAGCGCGCCGATCCCGGCGTGCGCCGTGGCGAGCGTGAAGGGATGGTCGACCGATTCCGCGATCCGGATCGCTTCCCGGCCGAGCCTGATGCCGTCGTCGAACTCGCCGAGCTCGGCCAGGCACCACACCAGGCACGTGCGCGAATGCACCGACGGAAACTGCGCGAAGCCGAAGGACTGTAGCTTTCGGTCGCCGTCCAGCATGTCGACGTTGCGGACGAGGAAGCCGGCCGCGCGGCGGTAGTCGCCGAGCGCGTAGTACGTCTGGCCGAGATACGTGTTGGCGCGCAGCCGGAGCACGAACTGATCGACCGCGTCGGCGATCGCGAGCGCCTGCTGGCCGTATTCGATCGCGCGCTCCTGATCGCCCATCAGCCGGAAGTAGTCGGTGAGATACGCGGAGGCCTCGCCCAGACGGCGCTGGTCGCCGAGGCTCCGGGCCAGTCCTTCGGCTTCGCGCAGACATTCGAGAATGCGCCCGAACTCGCCCAGCGGCTGCAGCGTGTTGCGCAGGTCGAACCGCAGATCGACGGTGCGCTCGCTGCGCTCGCGGCTCTCGGGCAAACGACCGAGCGCTTCCACGGCGCGGTCGAAGCAGACCGCCGCCTCCTGGTGCGCGCAGCGCGTGAATGCCTTCGTCCCGGCCTGGTGGAGATACTCGTATGCCTTCTCCCACACCTCGCCCTCGAACGCGTGATGGGCGAGCCGCTCCACGTGATCGGCGAGCCGCCCGGGATACAGACGCTCGATCGCCTCCGTGATGCGCGCGTGCAGGCTACGCCGCGGCTCGGCGAGGAGCCGTCCGTACGCGACCTCGTGCGTGAGCGTGTGCTTGAAGGTGTACTCGGTCTCCGGCCCGGGGCTCGTCTCGTAGAGGAACTCGGCGCCCTTGAGCCGGTCGAACGAGCGCGCGAGCACGTCGTCGGGCAGGCCGGCCACGGCGTGGACGACGGCGAGCGGAACGTCCTTGCCGACCACGGCGGCGACCTCGAGCAGGCGGCGCTCCTCTGGCCTGAGCCGATCGATGCGCCCGCCGAGCACTTCCTCGACCGTGTCGGGCACGGTCATCGGCGTCGCGCCGCCGATCTGCTCGCGGACTGTCCGCGCCAGCTCCTCGACGAAGAACGGATTGCCCTCGGCCTTGGCCACGATGAGCTCGTAGAGCGAGTCAGCGGCCTGATCGGCGCCCAGCACGGACCGCACGATGTGCAGGCTCTCCTCGGGGGCGAGCGGCTGCAGCGCGACCTGGGTGGCATAGGACTTCTCGATCCACGACGGCCGATAGCCGCCGCGATGGGTGCACACCATCAGCAGCCGCGCTCCGGGAAGGAGCTCGGCGAGTGACGCGAGGTATTCCTCGGACGTGCTGTCGATCCAGTGCAGGTCCTCGACGAGAATGACCAGCGGCGCTTGACGGCTCTTCCGCAAGGTCAGCTGGCGGAGGGTCTCGAAGATCCGTGCCTTCGTCACGTCCGGCGTGAGGTCCGCGAAGCGCCCGGCGTCGTGCTCGATGTCGAGCAGGTGCAGCAGATAGGGCGCGCTCTCGATCAGGTCCATGCCGGCCTCGAGTATGGTGGTCCGCGCCTTGTCGGCCATGAGCCCGGGCGCGTCGCCCTCCTCGATGCCGCACGCGGCGCGGAGCACGTCGAGGATCGGCAGATAGGGAACCGCCGTCCCGTGAGGGTGGCACTGACCCTCCAGACACGTCACGCCCTTGCCGGCCAGGCTCTCGCGGAACTCGAAGATCAAGCGCGACTTGCCGATGCCAGCCTCGCCGCTGATGCCCACGATCTGCCCGCGGCCACGCATCGCGGATTCGAGCCGGCTCGACAGAAGCTCCAGCTCACGGTTTCTGCCCACGAACGTGGAGTCGTGGCCCTCGTGGCCGGCCCCGGGTCGCCCGCGCCCGACCAGGCTGTACGCGCGCCCTCGCGCGAATTCCTCGCCGCGCTGCTCCACGAACTCGAACCCGCGCGTGAGGAAGGGCGCCGTGACATCGCTGACCATCACGCTGTTGGCGCCGCCGCGCGCGATGAGCGTGTTGAGGACGGTGAGCGCGGCCTGCTTGCCCTCGAGATCGAGCTCGGGCGCGCCCTGACCCCGCCCGACGAGGATCTGGCTCGTGTGGACGGCCACCTTGATGGCGGGGCCGGAGCCGGCGTCCTGACGGGCGCGCGTGACGGCGTTGACGATCGCCATCGCGGCGTGCGCGGCGCGGCTCGGCGCGTC
>Ga0126369_10000946_pt1 | contig 19671 bp, 28 predicted proteins | sample PanSoiMetaPlot_1_FD_109646 | JGI IMG/M metagenome (GOLD analysis project Ga0126369, IMG submission 109646) | Tropical forest soil microbial communities from Panama - MetaG Plot_1 | ecosystem: Environmental > Terrestrial > Soil > Tropical forest > Bulk soil | place: Panama | collected 2016-02-17 | reverse complement strand
CCCCAACTGTCGATGAAGATTTCGGTGTTGTTGATCATCCCGTTGGGGTCGGCGACGGCGTGCGCCACCGGCATCACCAAGTTGGCACCGTTGGTCTCGCCCACGCCCTGCGTGAAGGTGATCTGGTAGGTCTGCCCCGGAATGTAGCCGATACCGATGGCGTTGATGTGCAGGGTGTCGAGCGAGTTGGCCTGCTGGCCGGTGTAACCCGGCGCGCAGATCATGCGCGGCGTGCAGTACAACGTCTGCGGAGCCTTGACGAAGGCGTGCACACCGGTGCTGGCGATGGCGCTGCCCATGATGTTGGCGATGGTCTGCTGGAGTTTGAGGTTGGCATCGGCCGCCGTGCCGTAGTCGGTGCGCACGATCACCACCTGCGCGCTGACCTCGAAGTCGGCGAACTGGTCGATGATGCCGTTGAGCGCGTCGACGATGTAGCCGTCGGCGTAGATGCCGCCGAGATCATCAGACACGGTGGTGTCGTTGGTGAAGATGAGGACCGGCGTGTTGAGGGGAAACCTCTGCGGATTGGCCGTGGAGCAGGGACCGATGATCCCAATAACATCCATATTAGCTCCATATACAGGCTTCGGCTGGTCGTCGACCTGTATAAACTGGAGACCAAACTTCGGCGGTCCTGCACTGGCAAGGCGCAAGGTGCTATTGAACGCCACGAGCGCCCGCCAAGCACGGTCGTGCATTTCGGTCAGGCTCGTGCAACCGAGAAGGGCTGAACGCATGGTAGTTCTCCTTGTGATGGACTACTAGGCTAAAAGGTAACCCCGGACGGGATGGTGATGGCGACTGACTGCTTGTCGGGCGAATTGACGACGATGGTAAGCGACGGTCGGCGATTCTGCGCGTCGGGCGAGTCGATGTAGACTTCGAGCCTGCGCACGTACATATTGGTGATCGGGTCCGGCTCGATGTCGGACACGTTGATCGAGGTCACGCCGACCAAGCTGAGTTGTTGGGTGTCGATGGTGACGGACATGGTGATCCCTTTAACCAGTGGTGATTGACCAGCTTGGTCCGGTAGCCGAGGCGGCACCCAAAGAGATGGTGATGGTGCCGGTGTTGGTCGTGTTGTGGAGGTTGGACGAGTCCATGCCGAAAAAGACTGCGTTGCCGTTGTCCGCCGACGTCACGTTCAGTGTGCTGACCCAGTTGGTCTGGTTGCGCGAAAACCTCGGGTTGCCAAAGCCGCTGGCGTCCAGCGTGTAGGTCACTCCCGCTGCCATGCCGTTGACCGTGAGCAGGTTGCCGTATGGCCCCTGGCCCGTCGCCGCGCCGGTGATGTTGGCCCCGCTCAGGCTCATGCTTGGCGTGTTCGGCGTCGTGAGCGTCCAGTTCGATGTGTAGGTTCCCAACGTCACGGCGATGGTGCGGACGTTGCCGAAGTTGTTCGACGCGTCCGCGTGGACGGTGAAGGCGGATGGCGATCCAGCGGTGCCCGGTGAACCGCTGCCACTGGCGCTCGGGATGCCCGAATAATTCGAGCCGGTGGCCATGCTGGCCGTGGTGTAGGTCTGCCCCGGCACCGCTGGGCTCACGTTGCGCGATGCCATATTGTAGGTGGGGATCGTCGCCGTCGTGATGGTAAACGAGGCTTGCCCGGTCCCTATCGTCACGGTCGAGGTCGAGGCCACGTTCCACGACGTGCTGGCACCGGCCCGCGCGTAGATCGTACCGCCGACAGCGATGGATGCCGTGGCGGCCCAAGCGCCCGTCCCGGTAGCCGAGACCTGAGGATTGACACCGCCGGCGATGGTGGCCGTTGTCGTCGCCGGAAGATTGGCGACCGGCGAACTGACCGCGATATTCGTCGCGCCAGCTACCTGCAACGGCGGGTCAGTGAAGGCAAACGAAACCACCGGCTCGCCCGCACCGAGGAAACCTTCCGCCGTCGGCAAGGAGCACAGCATCAGGACGTCGTATCGCCGCCGACCACGACCACACCCGTTGCGGTGGCGAGCAGGGAGATCACCGCATACAGTCCGGCGGTCTTGAACTGGCTCTGACGGTTGTGGATCGTCGCGCCGCCGCCCGCCGCAATCGTGACTTGGCCCGCACCGCCTTGGTACACGAGGCAGTTCCAGCCTTTCGGTAGCGTGCTAGGGATCGTCGCCGTGACCGCCGAACCGCTGGTAAACGTGATCGGCTTGCCGCTGTCGGATGTCGCGAACGTATAGGTCGTGCCAGTCTGGTCATTGAAAACCGGCGCGATCTGCGTCGAGTTAATGCTGGCGGCGGCAATCGCCGATGTGACCGAGGCGGGGGTGGCGAAGTCGCTGGCCGGATGGGTCGCGGCATCGCCAAGGCCGAGCGTGGACTGAGCCGCGGCGGCTGTGGTAGCACCCATCAGCCCTTGCATGTAGGTCGAGATGACCAGCGACCCGAGCGTCGAGGTCGAGGTCGCCAACAGCAGCGAACCAGCGGCCCAAGTCATCGCCGCCAGCGTATCCAACTTGGGCGACTGGTTCTGCTTGCTCGCCACCTGCGTGGTGACGAATGAGGTGGTGGCCTTGCTCGCCAAGTCGGTAGTCAAGTTGGTGATGTCGCTCTCGGCCAGCGTCACCACACCGGTCCTGCCGGCGACCGACACCACCGGTCCCGCCGCAATCGCCGACAACGCCGCGTTGATGGTCACCATCGAGGAATTGACCGCTGCCACGTCGTTGTTGCAAGTGGTGGCGGCGGTCTGCGATTGGCTGAGCAAGTTCTGCATTGCTGGCAGCTGCGCCGCCGAGCAGGAGATATACCATTGCGTCGAGGCTTGGGTCTTGGTGCAGTAGACGCAATGGGTGGCGAGGTCGCCGGTCGACGGGGTCCAGCCACCCGCGTCCACCGACACGATGCCCCAGTTGGTGTTGTCGGTGATGTCCTGCACCATCAGGAACGGGGTCGGCGTGAACAAGTCGGCCCCTTCGGTGACGCGGAACCCCTCGGCGTTGCCGGCGATCAGCGAGATCGACGTGCCAATGGACTGGCATTGCAGGAAGCCAAGGTCGGAGGCCTGCTGGATTTTCGCCAGCATCGGCCCGAGCAGGTCGTTGATGCGTTGCAATCCAACCGCAACGAGGTTGGCGACCTGCGCATCGTATATCGTCATGCGCGAGTCGAGGTCGCTGAACTCGCTGAAGATCGCCGAGAACCGCTTGTTGAAGAATATCCGGTCGAGCTGCGTCCGGTCGGACGGCACGAACAGGTCGGTGTTGTAGTTGATCTTCAGCGTCACGGCATCACCGGCGGAACGAACGGCTCCGCTGTCGCGCACAGGTCTTTGAACGCCACACCCTTCAACGACTGCGGCTGCACGTCGTCGGGCAGCGTCGAGTTGTAGATGTCGGTCGACACTAGGATGTAGTCCACGCCGGGGCGATAGACCTCGTTGTAGGCGACGAACACCGCCTTCATAGTGACCTTGACGTATTGGGGATCGCCGTCTGCCATCGCTTCCTCCTTACGTTGCATAGACGATACGTTGCGCCACCACGAACGGCGTGGTGGTGCCGTCGGTGTGGCCGTCGATTTCGATTTGGAAGTTGGTCACGCTCGACACGGTGAAGGTGTAGGTGTTCATAATGTCGCCGTTGTCGAGCGTCTCAGTCACCTGCGAGCCGAACGACACCCGCCCCACGCCCGAAGGCTTGATATAGGGCGTGACGGTTTCGTGCCCGGCATCGAAGGCGTGCAGCTTGAGGATGACCTTGATGTTGTTGGTCGGCGTACCGACCGTGATCATGGTCGAGATGTGGTGGAAGTCCGGCAGCATCCCGCCAACCAGTTTCACCTGGCTGTTGGTGAGGCTCAGTCCCGGCATCAGGTCGGTGGTGCCGACGAAGGTGGCGCGGAACTGATACAACGCGACGTTGCCGGGGAAGGACGGGGTGTCGGGATCGGCCCCGAACTGCGTCCACACGCCGCTGCCGGTCGGCTGCACCCCGTAGGAGAGTTCGGTCGCTGGCGGAACGATGGCCTCGGCCAGCACGTCGACGCTGCCGATGCCGCCCGCGAGCTGCAACGGTTGCAGGTTGATGTCGTAGCGCAGGCCACCAGCGGGCGAGGGCTGGTCACCCCAACGGCCCCAAGTGCAGAAGTGGGCGAGGAAACGCAGCGATTTCGGCACGCCGAGAGTGACGATCATCACCAACCGCGAGCCGTCAGAATGCCACATATGCCCTTGATGGACCTGCAAGGCATCGTCTCGATCACAAATCGAGAACGAGTGGTCGGAGGTCGAATGCAGATGAATGGCGATGCGCTGGCCCGCGCGCAGGAACACCGGCGGGAAGTTGATACGCACCGGGCTCACATACAACGGAATCTTCTGGTAGACGGTCTGGGTGGTGCGGAACGCGCCGGTCGATACGACGACGACCTTCTCGGCCAAGATGTCGCCGGCGAGGATCGGCGTGCCATAGCACGGCTGGATCGAGGTGGCGTCGAGGATGACGCGCCGCAGCCCGTGGCCGTCGTGATCCGGTACGCCTTGGTCGTCGCACCCGGAGACCACCAGTGTCAGCGGCTGAAAGAAGTTCGCCTTGTGCGAGAACACCGTGAGGCCCGACAACCAACCGTCCTGCGAGTTCAGGAACGTCTGCACCACGTGGTTGCCCGAGTGCGAGAAGTCGGTGTGGATTTTCGACCAGTACGGGAGGTCCACCTCGTCACGCCAGAAGAACCGCCAGCGGTCGAACGAGTGACGCGGCCAGTCGACGCTATCTTCGATGTGCTCCTGCACCTCCGCCCATTGCTTGACCTCCCACGGCGTGTCGGAGTCGAACGAGAGGATGCGGATGGTCGGATCGAGCTGGGCCTGATACCACCACACCACGGTGTTGAGGCAGGGCAAATAGTGCGGGCCGCAACGGTGGCGCTTGCGCGACCAGAACAGCTGCCGCACCGTGAACGTCCAGTAGGTGTGGGTGAGGATGCGATCCTCGATCCAAGGGAAGTCGGGGAACGAGCAATCGAGGCGGATGCGTGACCCCGACGGCTTCGGCAGAATGAAAGTGTCAAACGCCTGGATCGTCGGTTCGGTTGGGTTACTCAGTTGCAGGCTGCCGGTCCACCCGGAGCCGCCGCCGGGGAAGTGCAGGCCCTCGTTGATGATCGCCGCGTAGGCCCCATCGAGGGTGGTGCCGACCGCACTCTGCGTGGTGTCAAGATAGTTGTCGGTGCCGTAGTAGATGTAAACGCCCGGCTGGAACACCCGCTTGTAGATCAGGTTGACGAGGTCCACCAACTTCTGGAAATCCGACAGCAGCGTGTAGTTCAACAACTGCTTGGCCAAGTTGGCGAGGTCGGTGCGCAAGGTGTCGATGATGCCAGTGATGATCGAGCGCCAAGAATTGAGGGCGTTGACTGCCCCAGCCACCAGCGCCAAGTTGTCGATCTGCGTGTCGAGGTTCTGGGTGAACGAGATGATACCGGTCGGATCGCAGGTGACGTAGCCGATGAGCAGCACGTTGGCGTCAATCGACGGCGGCTGAGGATCGGCACTCTCGATGCCCCTGACGTAGTTGACGTTGCAATAGCGCGTTTCCTCCATTGCTACGCTTTGCGGTTCGGCCTGCCCGGTGTCGGCGTCGATGACGAAATCGCGCGGCTGAATATCCTCCTGTACCGTTTGACCCCAACAGACGATGGCGAACTGCCGTTTGGTGGTGACCGGCAGGTCGTTGAACAGGTCCATCACCACGTTCTCGTCGCGGGCGTAGACTGCGCCCGCGTTGTAGAGGCGGCCGGGCGAGGTCTGGATTTGCGTCTGCGCCACCTTCGACATCGTGAAGCCGGCGTAGGCCATCTCGCTGTTGATGGCGTCGTCAACGATGTGGTCGAGCGCCTTCTGCGCCCAGTCCTGTTGATTGATAAAGTCCGCCGCTTGAAGCTCTTGATTATCTCTGTACAGCACACGATGTTCCATGTTATGTTTCCTCTAACCAAGAGTTACAGTGGGGTTCTCATGGATAAGTCGCTCAGCTACAACCAGCGTTACTATCGAGAGAACCGCGAGCGGGAATTGGCGCGTGTCAAGACGTACACGAAGGCCAATCCGGAGAAGGTTCGCGCTAGAAACAAACGCCGATACGAGACGCCAAAAGGTAAGGCGAAGGCGATTGCCGATGCGATGCGTTGGGCGAAAGAGAACCCGAAACGATACGCAGAGATACGCCAACGCGCATCACTGACGTATCGCCTCAAGCAGCACGGCCTCACTGTCGAAGATTATGAGGCAATGCTTTCTGCGCAGAACGGATGCTGTGCCGCTTGCAAGAGTCCTGACCCCGGCCTTGGCCGTAATGGCAAACAAGGCGCGAAGCAAAGACTCAAGAAAGGCTGGCCATCTGTTCGCTTGCATCCAACCATCATCATTTGGAACATCGACCACGACCATATAACGGGCAAGGTTCGCGGCCTCCTGTGCCGATCATGCAACATCGCTCTCGGCGCGGTGAGAGACAATCCAGATAGGCTTCGCGCTCTGATTGATTATCTCTCTCCTTAATTCTCTACGAGCTGGCCGACGGCGGTGCGTCCGCTACAGTCGATTGGATCGCGCACCTGGATGACGCGCGTGACATTGGTGTTGATCAGAACCGTGTCGCGCTCTGCCATCGACGCGGTGACACCGCGCCGGATGCGGGCGATGGTTTCGGTGTCCTTCGGGCGGAAGTAGCCGCGCAGGAAACCGTGCGTTTGCAGGAAGAAGCGCTTGTGCTGCGTGCGCACGCGGATCAGCGCTTCGGCCGTGTACTTGTGGATGCCGAACCGCGTGTGGCCCATGAACACGCCACTGACGCGGTTGTCGGGTACCCGGTCGGGGTCGAACAAGTACCACCTGTCGTACAGGTACCTCCAAGCCTTTGAACGCGGCAAGTACTTGAATAGCAGATATTGCTTGCGATCTCGGTTCTGCGGCGGCGGCACGCCCTCGAATACCGAGGTCTTGTAGTAGGCGTGCTTCTCCGACACCTTTTCCGGCAACAGGTCGAGCAAATCGTTGCTCGGCAGGATAGTCTGGTATTGCGCCTTGCCCTGCGTCAGCGGTAGCGGCCCGGAGCGCGAGATGGTGATGGTGCGCAGCGGTAGTTCGTGGCCGAGGAAGATGCCGTGCGGCCAGGCAATGCCGAGACCTTTGCCCTTCTCGCGGATGAAGTAGTTCGGCCGGTGCTGCAACGGCAGGATCACTTGCTCGTCGTACTGCGACACTCCCGGCGTGAACCCCCAACCAGCGTTCTCGCCGGTCAGGATGCGGGCAATCCTGCGCACCGTCAGCGTGGTTTCCTTGAGCGTGCGCGGCTCATAGATCGTCGCCGTGCGCGTGTAGCGACCACCGGCATCTTGATTGGTCGGGTACATCTTCCACAGCGGGCCGAGGAACGAGCCGTTGCGGCCGAACGCTTGACTGCCGTCCGGGTGGTGCAGGTGGCCGACCCAACAGATGTATTTCAGGTTGACCCGCGCCACATACGGATACAGCCGCAGTTGCGGGAACCGCGCCACGTAGGCGGCGCGGTCGGCACTGACCAAATCCGCCCAACTCGGCTGCGGGCGCGAGTCGGTCCACGTCAGCGACTCGTACCACGCGCGAGTGTTCTCGACCGACCTCGGCGCGGTGTACTGAGCGCCCGGTACTAGGCTCTCTAGGTCGCGCAGCACGTCGGAGACTTGCCCCAACGGGAAGGTCTTGGCCGGTGGGACGATGCAGCGCTTGAGTTTGCCGCCGACCGCGCTGATGAAGCGGTCTAGGCCCTTGAGCGAGCCGCGTTCGTACTTGGCGGTCCACTGGATGTCGACCCAGTAACGCTTGAACTCTTCCGACCACCAATTTTCCCACAGGTTCACACCGACCGCCCACGCCAGGTAGGGCAGGTTGCGGCTGCTGATGGCGTAGGGGTCCCACTGGTCCTTGATCAGTTCGGCGTAGGTCCGCGTCAGCCGCCAAGCGTCGACATCGGCCAGCGCCTTCTCGAACCCGGTGGCGTTCTGGTACAGCACTTGGCTGCCAGCGTCGGGGAGCACCCCCGGCCAAACCTTGTCGTTGCCGACCCATTCGGCGTCGAGGTAGAGCGTGCCTTCACCCGCGAACGTGTGCTTGACGTACCAGATCGGGCCGATGGGCACCGGGCCGAAGTACACGAACAGCCATGGAATGTTGCCCTCGCCCGTTAATCGGGCCGAGGCCGGCCATTGCTTGCCCCAGTAACCGGAGCCGGCAAACCTAGCGCTCGCCGCCATCCTCTGGCGCGGTGCAACCGTCAGGCTGCTCGACGCCGGGATGGTGATGGTCGGGCGGAATATCTGCCGGGTGCCGTTGAAGAACGTCCCGACCCCGTTGAAGGTGGCGACGCCGTACCGCTGCGGGCCGGGTGAGGACGCGCTTAAGCCGCCCGCGCCAGCCAGGGTTGCGGAACCGCCGAAGATCGTCACGACTACTCACCCGTGCCAGCGAGGGTGAGCGTGATCTTGTCCACCTTCACCACGCCGGTCTGGTCGACGATGACGTCGGCCGCCGGTTCACTGATGACCGCGTTGTAGACGCCGGCCTGGGCCATCGCGTTCTCAATCGACATGATGGTCAAGTCGGCACCGATCCAGCGAATGTTCTGCACCAACTGCTTGAGTGCTTCCATCACCTCAAGCGGCAACGTGTCTTGGTCGACGCCCGGAAACAGCCACATCTTGGCGGTGAGGTTGGTGTGGAACACCTTGGGCCGAACCACGTTGATCACGTCGGTCAAGCCCTTACGCGCCGTGCCCGGGTCGGTGATGTATTCGTAGGTGGCTTCTATTTGCTTCACTGTCGGCGAGGGATCGCCGTCGTCGAAGGTCTCCCAGTTGCCGGTGACGACGTTCTTTTTGGTGATCGGGTTGGACCAGTCCGACATGATCGGGATGGTCACCACCCCGGTGCCGCGCGTGGTCAGGGCGGTGGCGTGCTTGAGTCGTCGTTCGCCGGTGAACTGCGTCGCGGTCAGCGCCCAGAACACGTAGCTCTCGAAGGTGCCCTGGCCGGGGCCGTTGAGCGACAGGATCGACGGCGATAACCACAAGCGGGTGCGGTAGGAGTCGTCGCTCTCGGTGGCGAACACTTGCGCACCCGCCGCCACGTCGGCGGCGCTGAGTTCGTTGCCGTTCACGTCCCACCGTCGGCGCGGCACCCCGTAGGGGTAGCGCGAGCCGATGGCGTCCATGTCGGAGCCGATGGAGAACGCCAGGGTGATGGCGCGGCAGGCCTGATTGACCCTATCGCGTACCAGCAATTCGAAGAACGAATTGCACTCCTGGTTGATGCGGATGGGATCGAACTCCAATCCACCGACATCGTACTGCGCCGCGTTGGGCGGGTCGTAGTTGTTCCACAGCGTCCTGAACTTGGCCATCCGCGCCGAGATCATGTCCTCGGTCGAGATCGACTGGAGGACTTGCATCGGCGGTAGCAAGTCCGGTCGGATGACCGTAAATCTAGTCGGCGTAGTTGATACGAGGTTGGTCGGGACGGCCATTCTTCTTAACCCTCGTTTCGACGATGATGTAGGTCATGTGCTCGCAGCTGCGGCACCTCCAGGCGAAGCTAGCCTGGTCGATGATGCGCCGTTCGCAACGCACCATCACCACATGCTGACTAGAGCAATGGCCACACAACGGAGCTGGGATGACGACGCGGCTCACGGAATAGCCGCGGGAACGATGTCCCAGAACTGCCCCCCACGTCCAACCAGTCCATAGAACTTGCGCTGATACGGGATAAAGTCGCCCAAGTGCCCGCGCGGGTAGTACACCCCCTCTTGCCGGAAGATCAGTTGGCCGAGGCGGATCAGGTCGGCGGGATTGAGCGCCTGCTGCGGCCACCACTGACCGAGCGATGGCCCCATGAAGTACACCTGCTTGATGCGGTAGCGCGGCTCCCACAGGTCTAGGCTAGTGCCAATCGCCCAGAAGAACCGCGTCACCACTCTTGCCACAATACTCTCCCCGAGCATATGTGGCACGAAGCTGCCGACCCACCGGCGCAGCACGCGCTGGTGGAACGGCGTCAGGAAGATGGTCTCCATCGACTGCTCGGTGTGCCGCCAGCCGGTAATCATCTTGCCGGTCCTGCGGTCGACGCCGTTGCCAGCGGGGGCGATGATGACCTTTTGATTGTACAAGTCGGGCCATATCGCCATCAGCTCGTTGTAGAACGGGCTGTTCCTAGCGATGATGGCCGCGCCGGGCAGGTTGGTGAAGTCGGACGACTCCTTCGGTACGCTAATCTTGGCCGTGACCGTGACGTTGGCCGGAAGGTTAGCCACGTCGCACCTTCTGCGGTTGCTCCGGTTCCGGTTCCGGTTCGAACGGCACGATCACGCCTTGGTCGAGCCAGTACTGCGCCTGCACCGGCAACAGCACGACGTACTTCTTGCCGTTCTCCAAAAAGACGTTGATGCCGCCGAGTTCATTACCTTGATGACCCTCGTCGACGACTTCGTACTTGTTGCTTGTCGGCCCCGGCGCTTTCTGGCGACGGGCCGCGGCTACGTGTCGATTTGATACAGGCATCAATGCCTCCTTCTGTTGCTAACCACCGCCCCCACCACCGCCTCCACCGCCACCTCCACTTCCCCCCTTGATCTTGGTGTCGACCTTCTTCAGTTTCGGCTTGACCTTGATGCGCCACGGCATGTTGACCTGCGGCGGCTTGCCGACGACTTGGAACGGGCCGTCGGTGAAGGCGGTGCCGTAGGTCGAGCCGTCGTTGGCGGCGATCTCGGCACCCTTGTCGGTGGTGTGCGAGTAATTCTTGCCTTCCTTGATGTAGTTGATGATCGAGTTGCCCTTCTCGTCGTGGCGGGTGATGAGCTTGGGGTCGATCTCCTTCGACTGGCCACCCTGGCCGCCGCCCATCATCCCGCCCAGGCCGCCGCCACCAACGCCACCCATACTGAGGCCGCCGCCACCACCACCACCACCGCCACCACCCATGCCAGCGCCGCCGAGTGTCGGTTGGCTCGGCTGCTCCTGATGCTGTTGCTGCTTCTGCGCCTCGAACATGAAGATGTCGTGCATGTGGCCGTCGCTGTCGCCACCACCACCGCCTCCACCACCACCGCCTCCGCCACCTCCACCGCCAGCACCACCGCCGCCTTGCTGTTCGGGCTTGTGCTGGCGCACGCCGACGTTGCCGACCTGGAGCGAATCGCCGTTGGTCTGCGACGCGAAGTCCGGCTGCGGGAACGAATTCGACTGGGCGTAAGGCGAGATGCGCGCCTGGCGGAAGTCGTTGCCCTGGCAGCTGAGGGTGACGTTCTGTCCCTTCTCGAAGAGTTGCTGCTCGCGACTCCCACCACTGTGGTCGTCGCAATGCAGCCAGGGCGACTTGAGCGGAGAACCGTCAGGTCTAATGCCGTAGACCACGCGTACCTTGCGCTCGCCGCTGCCTTGCTTCACCTCGTCGATGTAGCCGTGGCGGGGGCCGCCGCTCACACCGGCGGCGCGCTTGACCTCGGCGAGTTCGAACAGCAGCTTGTCCCACGGACTGAGGAAGAGGGTCATCGCGGTATCGCCCTGAGTTGCACGAGCAATTCGTCCGCCACCTTGCGGCCGAGTTGCCGGCCGTTGAACAGTTGCGGCGGTCCCTCGGCCATGTCACCGGCGCTGATGGGTACTCGCCGCATGCTCTGCCACGGCTCCGGGTGGCAGCGGCAGTTGGGGTGCACGAGGTTGGTGCGCGGCACCGGGCCGCGCAGTTGGTAAGGCGGCTGGTAGTTCGCCCACTTCTCCTGCATCTTTTGGATGTCTTCGAAGGTGTAGGGGTTCTCTTCGATGGCCTGCTTGCACACGTCGCAGACGTCGGTGTCGAACGGGACGATCTTCATCAACGTGTCTTTTTGGAACTCGTTGATGTCGCGCGAATTCCAGTCGCGGCCCTGCATGTCGTCGCCGGGCGCGACCGCACGGGCGTCCATCTCCCACACCAGGTCGTCCGGGGTCGCCTCCCTGACGATGATCAGACTGCCGACGGCGTTGACGTCGAGGCCGGTCTTGTCGGCCAATTCCTGCGCCGTGCCGCGCACGATCTCTTCGCCGTAGGCGTTGAGCGCACGCGCGGCCGCTTGTGGCGTCCGCTGCGGTATCTCTTCGAGGTAGCGACCCCACTTCAGGAGGTCGGAGGTGTCAACGGTAAGTTGGTGCACGCTCAGGTACGATGATGGAAGGCGTGGGCGCTAATTGCGGGTAAGAGCAAGGACAATCCCGTGATGCGAAAAGGACGTAGCGGGCCGATGGAACCACCGGCCAGCAACGTCAGGATGGCGATCAGCACCAAGCACAGGACGATGAACCAGATGCCCTGCTCGACGCGCGCCGGAAGACGATAGATGAACGTGTTGATACCATAGAGCACCAGCCACACGATGGCGGCGAGGCACACGATGCCGATAACCAGCCACAGGATTTGGATTGCGAGGTTGATCATGGGGGTCATCCTACGTAGGGGTTGCCCGCATCCATCGGCTCGATCACCACCTCCGGGTCGAAGGTCAGTTTCTCGAGCCCGGGCGGGTACTCGTTGGTGTCGCTGCGGTCGAGCGGCGGCTCCTCGACGTTGGGGAACGGCAGCGGCGATCCGGTCACCACCAAGCCGTCGCGGGCGTCCGCCGTGTCGAGGCCAAGCATCGCTTGGGCGATGCGCCAGTCCGGTGCGTTCTCTGTCGGTGACACCAAGAAGTTCTCCACGAGACCACCGATGTCGACTTGACCGACAGCGGGCGAGGACTTGCACAGGCGGATGAAGTCCCACACCGGGTTGGTCGGGGATGGCCGCGTGCCGGGCACGAAGTCGTACAGCAGCGGCTCGCACAGGAACACGACGCGGCGGGCGGCGTAGCGGATGCCGGTACCAGCCTGGCCACCACGTCGGCGCGTCATCCGGTGCACCTTGTGGATGAAGCGCTTGAACAGGTCGCCCCAAGCCGAGTTCGGGTCGCCGACCAGCGCCCCCAACGCTTGGCTCTCGATGAGGTCGCAGGCCCATTCCTGACCTTGGTCGGTGGCGGCAAACTTGATGACGATGGGGCCGGTCGGCGCGGGGTCGTGCACCGCCGAGGCCACGCCGATCTCGGCGCTCACCTGGATGCGGCGCAGGCGCGGGTCGTACAGTTCGGCCTTGCCGCCGACGGTCATCATGTCGTCGTTGTCGGTGTACACACAAATGTACGGCTTAGAGGCCTTGCCCAATACCGCCTCGGCCAGCGGAGTCATATCCGAGTCGTAAACGCGCTCCTGCGCCCACGTCTTGTTGCGCAGCGCACCGACGGCGCAGGCACGGATGATGGGACGGATCAGTGACACTTCTTTCCCTTCTTTTTCTTCTTCTCCTTGGCCTTCTTCTTTTTCTTCTCCTTACGCGGCTTCTTCGGCGGCGGGATCGGCGCGTACTCCAAGACCGCATCGGCGATGAGCGTGCCGTGCGGCGGAACGGCGGGTGCTGGCGGCGGCTCCACTGGGGCCGGAGCCATCATCGGAGCCGGGGCCTGCATCGGTTGCTCGGCCTCGGTCTGCACGATGAGCAAGTGGATGTCGGGCCGACCGGTGGCCGAGGGGCTGATGTAGTTGATCTCGAACCACTGGTCGCGCTCGGGCAGGTAGATGCGGTCGTGTTGCTTCCAAGCGAAGATGTTGCCGCCCAGGCGCGCGTCCTGGATCGAAATCCAGCACTCCGACGCGACCTGCTGCGCCCCGTTACGGCTGTAGGAGTCGCCGCCCTCGCCCACCACCTTGGCCCCGGGCCGCATGAACACGCAGGTGGTATTGATCACCGGCCGCGCCGGGTCGGCGGTCGGGTCGCCGGTGACGCTGCCGGGGATCATCGGGTGCAGCTCGACCGGCTCGCCCCAATACTGGTCGACCATGGCGTCGATCTGTTGCTCGAAACTGCGCCACAGCGACATGGGTCACACAATCGCTACGCGGCCACGAGTAGGACCACGCGCCTTCCGTGTGGCCAGCCACTTCTGCCGGTACTCTTTCGAACGCCAACTCTTCTTGGTGGCGTCGCTAATCTTTTCCCGGTAACCCAACTCAGACCACCGTTCATCCGCCGCTTTTTGCATAGTTCGCCGAACACGGGCTTTATAGTTGGGGTCTTCCCACTTCCTCTTTATCGCCAAACCGTGCCGCTCACGCGCACCTGGCTTTGCCCAACGTACCTTAACCGCTCGCTTAACTTGACGAAGCCAGTGTGCGCCATGCGTGACTCTGTTCCAGAGTTGACCCTCTGGATACATAGCAATTCGCCTCCGCTCCAGTTGAAGGGCTTCTCGCATATTGAGGTCATCCTTGACGATGCGATACTCGGTGCACCGGTTCTTCAGGCGGAGTTCGTTGCTAAAGACACGACTGTTGCGCCCCTTGCCGACGTAACGAACAACGCGGTCTATAGCCAACTCGTACACATAGTGATTTTTTGGGAACCTAATCCAGCGCATTTTCACCTCCGTGGTAAACGCGCTAGATTATACAGACTAAACTATCGCAACTCTAGGCACATTCCGGGCGCGCAACATAAGGTACTTCTGTCCATAGATGGTCGCCTCCATCAAACCTTGGCCGGGGCCGGCCGATTGCTCGGCCTTGGAGAACGCCTGGCGCTCGCCGAACGACACCATGCGCTCGCCCATCCTGATTTGCCGCACGTACAGGTCGCTCATGCCGACGGTGGTGGTGCCGCTCTCGCTACTGGCACCGCCGCCGGCACCCCACAGTTCCTCCAACGTCAACCAGTGGGCGGCCAGGTACCAGCGCGCCCACTTGAAGTCGTTCGGCTCCCACATCGCCGGGTCGAGCCAAGCGTCGGCGGCGTCGATCTGGATGGCCACATCGGCGTCGCTGGCCGATGCGAACACCGGGAAGCGGGCGCGGAAGGCGAAGACGTCCTGTGCGGTCGCCATTACTTGACTTCGTGGCACTCGACCAGGCCGGGGTACTTCTTGTCGTAGTAGCCCCACTGGCCGGTCCTGGCGTCCTTGCAACGCAAGAGCGCGTCGGCCGTCGTCGTCAGGACGAGCAGCATGAGCAACGCGAGTGCGAGTTTCATCAGCGCACCTTGTGGCACTGGGTCAGGCCGGGGTACTTCGCCGCGTAGCTGTGCGAGACGTACTGCCCGGTCTTGGAGTCCTTGCACTTGGTCTTGGCTTCACTGGCCGCCGACCAAAGGAGGGTCACCGCTGCCAGGACTGCTACTGCGTAGTACATGCGAGCCTCCTTCTTGCACCGGACGCCGGAAGATCAACCAGCGCGACGGGATTGGGCCAATGGTGGATAGGGCGTAGAACTCCCAGCCGACGCTGGCCTGCTCGTTGAGGTCGTCCTGCATGCCCTTGGGCGAACCGAGACGTTCCTCAACCACCTTGTACTCGTAAGTCATCTTTGCTCTCCTTTTCGCGGGTGCGGGCGTGATCGCCTAGTACCTCAAGGATGCGCCTGAGCAATCGCTCGATGTCATCCAAGCGATCCGCCAGCACCTCGAACTCGGTGGGCATGTAAGGCAACTTACTCGGCCGGCTCGGGGGCCGGAGCCGGAGCCGGCGTGTTGGCGGAAACCGCCGCCGCCAGTGCGTCAGCACTGGCCTTGAGCTTCGCCGCCAGTTCGGTCAATGCCTCAGGGTTGTCCACATGCTGCTGGATCAGCCCCGCCAACTCGGAGATCAGCGCCACGGCGCTGGCCTCGGCGTTGGTATTGGCCTCGACTTGGGTCGCAAGTGCACTTACTGCATCGTCTACCGCTGACATTTTCACCTCCACTTTTGCTGACGCTCCTACTAGAACTTTGAACCCATCGCTCACCTTCGCCAACGTAGCCGTCTGCATGTCCAGCAGACGGCTGACGTTGCGATCAATGCGCGCTACCGTACTGATCAGCCAGTACCAGTCCTGGTCGCCGATCCACAGTTTCTTCGGCTCGTCGGCCATGTCAGGCGACGACCTCGACCCGGCGCTGGTCCTCGACCTCCTTCTCGGTCTTCGGCTGCGCCGGCAACTGGAGCACAGTGGCCGTCTGCTCGGAGACCAAGTGGGTCAGGAGCGAGGTTTCCCCATCGGGGAATTCCAGGGTGTCGTGATGGACCAGCGCATTGTCCTTGTTGACCTGGCGGAAGATCGCCGTCTTGTGCGCGGTCTTCTTGTTGAGCAACATGCCGCCGATCTTGATCTTCTCGTCGAACGCCAGTTCGGTACCGGGCAGCACGCACACTACCGTCGAGCAGTCTTTGACATCGGCGAAACCGCTGGAGCCGCCGAAGCTCTTGGTCACGAGTTTGTCGCCGACCGCTGCCGGCCGGGACTTGACGTGCATCAGGCTGTAGTCACACATGGTCGTTCTCCTTGCTGCAAAAGGAGGCGACCGCGTCCTGCGTGGGGAGGGGGACTTGGAGCGCGGTCGCCCTGACTACGGTGACGATCAGGGGGGATGATCGGAGCGCCGCAGCCAATGGTTAAGCGCGTGCCGCCGCCACCAGCCCCGCCGCCGAGGCCACCACCTTGAGGTCGCCGCCGACCTTCAATTTGAGGATGGCCTTGTCCGGCTCGCCGGGGACGGCGTCCTTGGCCGCGATCTTGGGGTGGCCCTTCTTGGGGGCGCGGCCGAGTGGGTTGCGCGCCGACGGCTCCTCGCCCGGATCGTCCTCGACCGCATCGGCGGCCTCGACCGCCGGCTCGTCCGGCTTGCCGGGGACCGGTTCGATGGTGGCGATGTTGTCGGCCGCAACGTAAAGGGTCTTGCCGTCCTCGGTGGTCACGGCGATCAGGTTAGGCATGTTGGGGTCTCCTTCTAACTGATTGTTGCGATAAAGTTGGTCAGCGCGGTCTGCAAGCCGGCAGTCTGCGCCGAAGTGAACTGCCGCTGATTGCGGGTGCCGTCGGGGTTGAAGCTCTGCGCCTGCAACCACCCGCCGGCGGTGGGGAAGTTGGCGACGATCCAGTCGATGCACGCCTGCCCCGCGCTGGCGCAGGTGGTCATGTCGGCGGACAAGGTGCCGCCGTAGCCCTGCGAGGTGGCGTAGGCGTCGAGGCCGGGAACCGCCTTCCAGGTATTCAAGAACCCGATCCAAGCCTTCATCTGGTCGCAGATGGTGTAGATCGCCTGGGTGTCGCCACCGCTGGCGACCAACTGGTCGTGGATGCCCTGCGCATTGGCCTTGACCTGCGCCGCGTTCGAACGCAGCGCTTGGTAGGTGTCGGCCGGTGTCCATGTGCCAGTGGTCGGGATCGGCATGTCATCCACTCACAAGGTTGAATTTCACTCCATAAAACCCAGTCGGCTGGGTGCCCCAGTACCAGCGCAGCCGCTTGCCGCAGTAGGAGGTGAAGGTACGCTCCTTGCTGCCGTCCTCGAAGTCGAACAGGCGCACACGCTGATAGCCCGTTTCGCCAACGTCGTCGCGTTGCACCACCATTGGGTTAAGATGCCCCTCGACGACCTCGACCGTATAATTTCGATCCGCACAACCCCAGACGAACAGGCGAGCGTTCTGTAGCGGATTTCTAAGCGCCCAGTCACGAGCGCGAGTAGCCGCGTCCTTATCGGGCTCAAACCAGGGCGCTTCTGATAGATTTTGCTCGTAGTCATTGCGCAGCCACCAGGCCGGGTTTTTTTTCAACTCCGGTGGGCATGGCGCGCGGCCGGTCACCTTGGCGTACTTGCAACCTTCCGGGTCCGCCTGCGCGTAGCTCACGTCGTTGAAGAATATCCACCGTTCCGCGCTACACCACGGTGCCAGAGTCATCCAACCGGCACCTTGCCGCCGTAACGCGCCATGTACCAGGCGTACCAGTCCATCGCTCTATCCTTAGTTGATTGCGCCGAACCCGACCGATATAGCCTGCTTGGCCATCCATATCGCCCCCAACCACATCGCGCCGGCGACCACGCAACCCATACCGGCGGCGATGAGAAACAGCAGCACGACGAGTAATCGCTCGTGCTCCAGTACTTTACGTTTGTCGATATGCGCCGCGCCCACCCACAGCAGCAGGCCTGCTGCCATGAGTACGATAGGGCCGAACATGCGAGCCGGCGACTAGGCGCGACCAGCGAATTGCTGGCGCATCTCCTTATTCACGCGACTGCGCGAGAGCCGGGCGAGCGCGTCGTAGCTACTAGCCACTTCGAGCATGGCCATGCGTGCGGTCTTGTCGTTGAACATGGCCGCGACAGCCCGTGCTTCCTCTGCGCGGTTCTCCCAGTGCTCCGGGTTCCAGAGCAGCTTGTGCATCCTACCCACCTCCGAGCGGATCGGTTGCGGTTCGCCGTCGTGCACCAAATACATATCCCGTCTCTCCGCACCATTGCAGTTTCGCTTGGCGGCAAACCCTCAACATAAAGAACTCCTGGTCCGCAGGCGGAAAAGCCGCATGCGGTGGATGCCGTTGACTTCAAGGGTCAACGCATAAGTTTCTGGGCGGGGTATTGCCGCGCTTATACCACCACGCAAACCGATTGCAAGCGGTTTGCAACAAACCCGCGTGGCGCAATGATTTCTTTAGGCGACGCGGGTGCGCTTCTCCACCTTCTCCGACTCGATCTTGTCGGGTTTGTACCCGTTGATCTCTATCGGATGCCGTGGCTTCGGGTAGCCGAAGATGTCGTGCCGGTCGGAACTGCGCTCGCGGTTGAAGTACTCGATGTCGTGCACCAGCATGTCGACATCCTTGAGCGTCTGCCCCGGTTGCAGTTCGTGCCCGACCATGAACCGGTCGATGACGATGTGCACCTGCGGTTTGGGCCGGCCGGTCGCACTCACCTCGGTGTCGGAGGTGTTCTTGACGTTGACGATCTGGTGCGGCATATCCAGCCGTTCCTTCGACGGTGTCATCTGGATCGGCTGGGTACGCGCCCAGGCACGGTCGGGTCTGGCGAGTTTGGCCAGTCCCAGGTCTTGCTGTTCCGGCAACTGGAACGGTTGCTGCGGCGGCGGATAGGCACCCGGGGCAACCCGCCCGGTTTCCTCGGCGACGTTCTTCACGTACTTGTCGGCTTCGTCAGGCATCGAATCGCTCCTTTTCTGCGCAGCGAATGACTTCCTCGCTGAGTGCGTTGAGTTCGTCGAGGTACTGCACCGTCTGCTTGACCAGACGGAGTTGCAGGGCGAACGACTTGTTGTGCAGCAAGTTTTGATGCAGGCTGCTGTCGATCACGCCCATGCTGTTGCGCTCCAGCTCCAACAGTGCATCGAACACCGGTCGCTGCACGTTGAGGCAGGTGCGGACGAGGCCAATGGACTCCATTGCCAACTTGTGGCGCAGCTGCAACGCGTACTGCTGCTGCTCCTTGGTCGGTTGATCGAGTCCGGTTGCTGGATCGAGCGCCATCGACTAACAGACACCGTACTGATTGGAACTTCTTCCGTGCTTAACCATATCGTCACGGTCCTCTTCTCTCGTGGCCCAACGCAGGTGCATTGGGTTGACACATCCAAGATGCCCATTGCCGCAGGAGTGAGCGGCGATGTGCCACTTAGACGGTGGCTTTCCGTGTACCGCTATGCAAACGATACGCTGGACTATTACAGGCTTTTTATTCCTAGAGACCCGCGCATAGCCGTGGTTATCGCGGCAGTACGGCCAAATCAGACATTGCCGTCCACGATACTTGATCGCTTGGGCGATGAACTTGTCTGGCGCACCTTT
>Ga0126369_10000945_pt1 | contig 19674 bp, 9 predicted proteins | sample PanSoiMetaPlot_1_FD_109646 | JGI IMG/M metagenome (GOLD analysis project Ga0126369, IMG submission 109646) | Tropical forest soil microbial communities from Panama - MetaG Plot_1 | ecosystem: Environmental > Terrestrial > Soil > Tropical forest > Bulk soil | place: Panama | collected 2016-02-17 | reverse complement strand
CGTGGCGAGTGGCCCGACATCGATCTCGACCTGCCCAGCGGCGACGAGCGCGAAAAGGTCATCCAGTATCTCTACGGCAAATACGGAGAGCGCGGCGCGGCGATGACCGCCAATGTCATCACCTACCGCAACCGCATGGCCGCGCGCGAAATGGGCAAGGCGCTCGGGTTCGATGCAGAAACACTCGCGAAAATTTCCGCCGCCGTCGCTACCTGGGAATTCCGCGACGAGAACGACGCGCTCGACCGCCGATTCCGCGACGCTGGGCTCGACCTAACGCATCCTCGACTGCGTAAGTATTACGAACTCTGCCTCGCCGTACAGGACATGCCACGCCATCTCGGCCAGCACTCAGGCGGCATGGTTATCTGCCAGGGACAACTCGATTCCGTCGTTCCGCTCGAGCCCGCCTCCATGCCCGGCCGCGTCGTCGTGCAATGGGACAAGGAAGATTGCGCCGACATGGGCATCATCAAAGTCGACCTGCTCGGCCTCGGCATGATGGCCGTGCTCAAAGATTCCATCGAACTGATTCGCGATCACTATCACGAAGAGGTCGATCTCGCGCACCTGCCGCAGGACGACAAGCAGGTGTATTCCACTCTGCAGCAGGCCGACACGGTCGGCATGTTCCAGGTAGAAAGCCGCGCGCAGATGTCGTGCCTGCCGCGCCTGCGGCCCATACGTTTCTACGACGTAGTCGTGCAGGTTGCGATCATTCGCCCGGGGCCAATCGTCGGGCAGATGGTGAATCCATTTTTAGAGCGCCGTCAGGGACGCCAGGAAGTGACCTACGCGCACCCTTCCCTCGAACCCGTGCTCAAACGCACGCTTGGCGTCCCGCTCTTCCAAGAGCAACTGCTGCGCATTGCCATGATCGCCGCCAACTTTACCGGAGGCGAAGCCGAAGACCTCCGCCGCGCCATGGGATTCAAGCGTTCGCAAGCTCGCATGCGCGAGATCGAAGCCAGACTCCGCGCCGGCATGACCGCCAATGGAATTTCTCCCAAGGCACAGGAAGAAATTATTCTCTCGATCACGTCATTCGCACTCTATGGCTTCCCCGAATCGCACGCCGCCAGTTTCGCGCTGATCGCCTACGCCAGCGCTTTTCTGAAATGCCACTACCTCGCCGCATTTACAGCAGCGCTGCTCAACAATCAACCGATGGGATTTTATTCTCCGGCAACGATCGTGAAAGACGCACAGCGCCACGGCTTGAAGCTTCTGCCAATAGATGTGACAAAGTCAGATTGGAATTGCACGTTGCAGCGAGTCCCGAGTCCTGACCCCCGGGTCCCGAGCCCATTGTCCAACACTCAATTCCCCGGTCCCAGCAAAGACCCAGCCGCGAAGCGGCGACAGAATGTAGCCCACGGCGCAAGCCGTGGGATAGCAGCGGTCATTAATGTACAAGCCCCGGAGGGGCGGAAGAATCTCGAGACGCATCCGGATACCGTTCGTATCTCGGGTACGCGAAAGAACATCGAGGAAGATGTGAACGCTAAGTACGAACTCATCCAGTCCTGTCAGGGATGGCATTCGTTAGCCCAAGATGCAAGTCCTGGGAAAGCGCCAGACACATGGAACGAATCTCGTAGGGACGACACCCAATGTGCCGACACCATCGCTCTCCGCATGGGCCTGCGCTACGTTCGTGGTCTGCGCGAAGAAGCCGCTCGCTCCTTGCTTCGCGAACGGATGCTGGCTCCCTTCACCTCCATCCACGACCTCACCCGCCGCGTACCCGAATTGCGCAAAGACGAACTCACCACGCTGGCAGCAATCGGAGCGTTAAATACAGTGGCCAGTGGGCAGTGGCCAGTGAGCAGGACGAATGTTCTCCATAACGTTGTCATTCCGACCCCCGAGCGAAAGCGAGGGGCGGAGGAATCTCTACCTGATGCAGCGGCTCACAACTCGAAACCCAAAACTAGAAACTCGAAACTCCCCCTCCACCGCCGCGACGCTCTCTGGCAAGTCGAACGCGCCGTACGCCCTTCCGGCCCACTCCTGGAAAATCAACCCGAGCCTGACGCCCCATCTCCCCTAACACCCATGAATCACGAAGAGCGCCTGGTCGCCGACTTCCACGGTACCGGACTCACCGTCGGCCCGCACCCCATGGCCTACAAGCGCGCGTGGCTCAGTGCCATGGGAATCCGCCGCGCCAGCGAACTGCGCGACCTGCCCACAGGCAAGCGTCTCCGCATCGGTGGATGCGTAATCACCCGCCAGCGTCCCGGCACCGCCAAGGGATTTGTTTTTTTATCTCTGGAAGATGAAACCGGAGTGGCCAACGCAATCGTGCGCCCAGACTTGTTTCACGAGAACCGCCTGCTGCTCACGAGCGAACGATTTCTTGCCGTCGAAGGAATCCTGCAGAATCAGGACAATGTGATCTCGGTCCGTGCTGAACGCGTGCAGCCACTCTTCGTCACGAAAGCCGAAACCAGTTCACACGACTTCCACTAGCTACATCTCGAAGATGCGGTACACCCGCGACGGACTCTGCGCCTGCAGTAACGAGATCGCCACATTGTGAACCGGAATCCCGCCCTTCGTGTGTCCGTCCAACTTCCCGTGATGCGCATGACCATGCAAAACAAGATCAGCCCCATGACGGTCGATGACCTCAGCCATCCGTGAATTGCCCAGGAACGGAAAGATCTCTCGTGCCTCCCCCTCAACCGTCTCCGCAATCGGAGAATAGTGCACCACGATTACCCGCTTGGGGGCGCGCAACTGGGAAATACCGCGCTCCAATTTCATCGTCTCATCGATCGACGCCTTCACAAAATCTTTGACCTCGCGCTCGCCAAATGCGGTAAGCACTCCGCGCCCAAAGCCTCCCACAAATCCCTTCGCACCCGCGAACCCAACTCCGTCGCGCTCGTAACCACTGCCATCCAAAACCTTGATGCCTCCAGCAATCAGCATCCGCCGCAGTTCTTCTTCTTTGCCGCTTTCGTAGTCGTGATTGCCCAACACCACCACAGTCGGCAAACGCAATCGCACGAGCACATTCAGCAATGGCTCCATCTCATCCGGCTGCCCGTAATTGGTGAGATCGCCAGCCAGCACGAGCACATCTGCATCGTCGCGCACGCGTTCAAACTGATCCTTCAACTTCGCGTAGCTCTGCGGACTGAAATGCAGATCGGCGCTGGCGGCAATTCTCATGCTTGCTTCCTCATCACCTTCTGGCACGAAGCACGGTCGCGCTTCATTTTCGCCAATCGCAACCTGCGGCTTTCCTCCAGCAAATTCGGCAGCCCCCATTCGTTAAGGTCAATGGCAAACATGTTCTCGTCAACCAGACTGCCGCGGAACAAAGCCCTTGAATCCGGATTCTCCACTTCTTTCGTGAAGCGCGTCAGCAACTCGCTCCAGATCTCCGAGGGCACATAGTGACTTCTTGCCGGATATACATAGCGAAACAGAACCAGCGCCCAGAGCAGCATCTCCCAATGCTCACCCACCAGTTCAAGCTCACGCGCCCAATCGAAGCTGTCATGTGCCCCATAGATCACATGCGCAATATCGGCTCCGTCGAACCTCTCGCGTTTGGCCACAAAAATCTTGGATGCCACGAGCTCCTCCGGAGCAAGCACCCGTGTTTTCACTCCATACACAACCGCCGGACGCGCCCGGCCGATCCATGAGTCCTCAACATTGATGATGCCGTTGCTCATGCCCGTAATCAGGTCGACGAAATACCCATCACGCCAGGCCTTCGACAGCCAGACGGGATCGGTGACTTCACATTCCAACCCTACCTTCTGCAGGCACTCCAGCGCGGCAGGCGAGTTCCGTGCAGTTAGGAATAAATCCAGATCTTTGGTGTACCGGCAGATTCCGGTATGCTGGCGCAAAGAAAAAGCGCCCGAGACCGCGTAGGGGATGCGGCTGTCCTCGAGCGCCTGCAATACGTCCCGAAACAACTCAACCTGCTCAGCCCGCCCTTCCAATGGCTGAGAAGATGTTTTCGGCTTTTCCGAATCCCATGGTCGGTCCACCCGTTTTTGGATGTGACCACTTTACTCGCGGGTTGTTAGCTGTTTGTGAAACAACCCTATCGGTTCCGGAATGCCAGATTCACTTCCCCGTGTAGCTGACCCGCCAAATCGAGTTCGACCCGTCGTCACTCACCAACAATGAACCATCCGGAGCCTCGGTCATCCCAACCGGCCGTCCCCAAACGTCGCCATTCGGAAGCACGAAGCCGGTCAAGAAGTCCTCATACTCCCCGGTCGCATGCCCTGTCTGGTGCAGCGGGACCCGAATGACTTCATAGCCCACACGTACCGCCTTGTTCCACGAACCATGCTCCGAGGCGAAAATATCGCCTTTGTACTCCGCTGGAAATTTATCCCCTTGATAGAACGTGAACTCGAGCGATGCATTGTGGGGCTGCAGCAGCACATCCGGAACAATGGCCTTATCCTTCAGTTCCGGATGCTTTCCTTCGTGCCGCGGATCCTGATGAGGTCCCATATACCACCAGGGCCATCCGTAGAATCCGCCCTCTTCAACGTGCGTGATGTAATCGGGCACCAGGTTGTCGCCCAGAGCATCGCGCTCATTCACGGAGCACCATAACTCCCCGGTCTGCGGATTCACTAGAATTCCACCCCCAGCATTGCGAATACCGTACGCGTACACCTTCATTTGGCAGTTCGCCGGATCGCAATACAGAATATCGGCGCGATCCTTTTCTTCAGGATGCGTATCAGGGTCATCCACGTTCGAACCCGACCCAACGGCTACGAACAGCTTCTTGCCATCCTGCGAGAACTCGACCGCTCGCGTGTCGTGTCCGCCACCAGGGAAGTCTGCAATATGCTCCGCCGGACCAGTCGCCTTAATATCGCCACTGTGATATGGGAACCGGACTAACTCGGTTTCACCACCGATATAAACCCACTGCGGGTTGGGACCCGGCGGGTAAAACGCGATGCCGTAAGGGTGTTTAAGTCCACTCGCGAAAACGCTCATCTGTTCCGGCTTGGCATCGCTGGTCATGCCACGGAAAACGCGGATGCGCCCAGGTTGCATCTCTGCCAAAAAAATGTCCCCGTTCGGGGCAGTCCGCATGAGCCGCGGGTTCTCCAGACCGGAGGCATAGAGATCAACCTTGAACCCCGGCAACGCGACGGGCCAGGCATTCTGGGGACGCGCGACAAGGTCCGGACCATTGCTGGAAGATTTTGTTGCAAAAGGCTTCGGCAAATCGTTAACCGTAATCTTGCGGACCGTGCCCGGCTTCTCATAACGGAAATCGGTGAAGGGAGGATTGGGAGCGCTATCTTTCACCTTCGCAGTCTCTGCGCTGGCCGTGGGGGTTGCGCTCCTCGCCTCCGCAACGACTTTCCCTGACACAACCGCCTCTACATAGCTCACCACCTGCCAGCGCTTGTCTTCTGGCAGGAAGGCCCAAGACGGCATTCCACTGTCCTTGTCCCCTTTGGTGATAAACCAAAACACCTCACCCGCAGTAACCCCCTTCAGCTTGCCGTCAGCAAGCGAGGGCACATTACCGGTACCCTGCAGTGTCCTTCCGTGGCACGAAAGGCAGTTTCGCGCGTACACGGTTTTGCCGGCGTCGATCGCGGCTTGCTGCCCTGCCAGTGGATTCTTCATCGCCTTGGCGGAACTCGGTGCGTCGTGAAAAGGATTATCAGCAGCCTGCATGCTCGCAGCCGCCATACAGATAGACAGGACTGCCCAACGAAATCTCGCAGCTCTCACACTCATAGTTATCCCCATTGATAAGACTGATTGCTACATTATGCCCTACCGCCGAAGGATGCGACCGCCCGCTTTCATGACGCAAAAATTGGACGAGGTTCACACTCGTCTCTTTCATTACAGAGGGGCCGGAGTGGGGCAGTTACAAAGCTAGGGAAAATGCTGTAGGAGACCCGTCGTGCCAAGACCCGGGTCACAGAGCGGCCTAGGAAATACTTTGACCCTCTCTCTGTGCCACCAAGCGCAATGTCTTGCTGAGCGGAGTCGGAGTGCAGCGAAGCGGAACTCCGACGCAGTCGAAGCATCCCTGCCTTGGAATAAGTGCCTCGGGGGAAGGATTCTTGCCCTAGAACGTATATTTCAACGCAAATTCCACCTGCCGATTATCTGTTGCCGTGCTGGTAATCGCCGCCGCCCCGGGGAAATCAACCGGAATCTGACCTGCGCCTCCGGGCAGCCCGAAATTCGGATGGTTCAACAAATTGAAGAATTCAGCCCGGAACTGCAACTGCTGCTGTTCGAAGACCTTGAAATTCTTCCGCAGAACGAAATCGAAATCGACCAGATGCGGCCCCCGCAGATTTCCTACCTTCGAGTTGCCGTAGGCGTGCGCCGCCTGCTGGCCGGGCGCGAGAGACGGCGTCACGAACGCCGCCTGATTGAACCAGCAATCCAGCGTCTGATGACCGGGATTCGAGCATTGATAATCCTGCCCCTGTGACGTAGTGTTAAATGAAAAGTTGTAAGGGTTCGCGACCTGGTCAGGTCGGTAGCTGAAGCTTCCTGTATTGCTGAAATCGGCCGACATTACTGCGGTGATCGCCTCGCCCGTCTGCGCCGAGGTGATGCCGGCAACCTGCCATCCCCCGAACACCGCGTCTGCCACTCCCTTCATGTCTCCACCAAAGGGTCGCCCGTGGCCAACAGGAAGCTCATAGAGGTAACTCAACGTAAAGCGCTGCCGCAGATCGGGAGTCACCGGCCCGTGCTCCAGATCGGCGCGAAACGAATTCTGAATGAATCCACCCACGTTGCCGTCCGCGTTACCCAGGTTCTTGGCGAAGGTGTAAGCCGCCAGGAAGTTGAAGCCATTCGCGAAGCGTTTATTCAGCGATGCCTGAAATGCGTTATAGAACATCTCTAACTGGGCATAATCGAGCGGCAGAATCTGCGTCATATTCGGCTGCTGCCCGGTGTAGGGTCTGCCATAATTCGGCTGATCGCAGTTCGACAGATCAGTACCACAGAAGTTGGTATCCAGCGGTTGAGTCGCCTGATTGAGATCGCTGGCTTCATGGTTCCACAAGTGATACGCGCGGGTTCCGACGTATCCAACCTGAGCCATCCAGTTCGACGCGAATTGGTGCTGAACCGAGACATTCCATTCCATGATCCGGGGCATGATGCGCTTCGGTCCGGTCGTCTTTACCGGCCCGAGAATATTTGTCGCCGAGCCAACCGGAACCGCCGCCGGGAATCCACTGGAAATGAGTTGTTGCGCCCCAGGGACAACACCACTCGGATACGTGGCAGCCCAGAACGCAAGTTGAGGAGGGTTCAACCCCAGATCATCAAAGATATTTCCTTCTGACGAATAGAAAATACCAAAAGCACTGTGTACGACAGTGTTCCGCGGTAAAGACCACGCAAAGCCCAGACGAGGAGCCCAATCGCTCTTATCGAACTGAACTCCACCGTGCGAGACGGCTCCCGGCCCATAAGATGTGACGACAATCCCCTTGTTGAAATCGAAGTTTCCAACGCGTCCGTTCGCGGGCGACGCAATCTCATAGCGCAAGCCGAAGTTCAACGTAAAATTGGGGCTGACGTGATAGTCGTCTTGCACAAACTCTGCCAGGTCCCAATAGCGCGTCGGGTACAAACCAGCGAGAAAGTCCTGCTCACTCGAAGCCGTGTATCCAAACAGCAAATCCGCGACGCCACTCCCTCCGGCGGTAGTACTCGGATCGGCACTGTATGCTCCTCCAAACACAAACCAGCCGCGCGGGCTTGACAGTTGGAAAAAATTTCTTTGTTGCCGCCGGAAATCGACGCCAAACTTCAGCGTGTGCTTGCCGTGCATCCAGGTGGCAGCATCTGCCACCTGCACGATGTTCTCGAAGACATGCTCCGGCAACCACTGCGAATCTCCCAGAGAAGTGATTCCCGCTACATCGATATTCGTCAACCCGCTTGAGTTCGGATAACCCGGACGATTCGCATTGGGAATGCCGAGTTGTGTGGCGATATCCTTACCGAAGTTGAACGGCAGCGCGTTGACCGCATACCGGAAATATCCGCCGTGCAAATCATTCAGAAACGACGTTGAGAACGTATGCGTGTAGCCAATCCCCAAATGCTGTGCCCGGGAGTTGCTGATACTAGGGCAGCAATCGTTTCCGCCCCAGGAAACTCCGAGCGGCCCAGGGTTCTGGCTGCGCACATCACCAAAGCTGTACGACGCGAAGATTTGATCAGCCTCGCGAAAACGGTGATCCACACGGACATCAAACGAATCCTGATCATTGACGACATTCTGATTCGCGAGATAGTTGTCAGCAAGCGACGTCGGATCGGTTGGCTGCGGATAGAAATTCGCCACCGCCAACCCGATCGCATCGAGACAACCCCCTCCTGTAGCACTCTTTCCCGTCGACCCGACACAAGGAGGAATAATGTTGTTCGGGATCGCTTGCCGCAACAGGATCGTTTCCCCACTCGCACACGCATAGTTCGACGCTTTAAGCGGATCGAAAATCGTGCCCGTATCGAACGTGTCGGCCGGACTCCCCGTTGCACAGGGGGAGAAAGTACTGCCCGTCAGCCGATCGCTAAAGTCTCCGTTGCGCTCGGCTGGTAGCGGGACCGTCGAAACATATGGAGCACTGTTGCGCAAACGCGATCCCTGGTAGTCGCCAAAGATAAACGTCTTGTTCTTCTTGATCGGCCCGCCCAGGAACGCTCCGAACTGATTCCTCTTGAACGGCTGCTTGCCCACATTGAAGTAATTCACCGCATCGAGCTTGTCATTCCGGATGAACTCGTACGCTCCGCCATGAATCTGATTCGATCCCGACTTCAGCACAACATTCACCGCGGCGCCGCCTCTGCCAAACTCGGCGCTCATCGAATTCTCTTCCGTCTTGAACTCCTGAATCGCATCCGGCGGCGGCAGCACGACGACGCCGCCCAACCCGAACTCGTTGTTATCCACTCCGTTCAGCAGAAAGTTGTTGTTCGACACCCGCAGCCCGTTGACAGAAACCGCTTCGTCGGCACGCTCATTCTCAAAGACTCCCCCGCTGACATTCGATCCCGTCTCACCTCCGTTGGCACCCGGCCCAAGGTAAGCAAGCTGAATGAAGTTTCTTCCATTCAGCGGCAACTCGGAAATCCGCCGCTCCGTCTCGATCGTCCCCAGCGACGACTGCTCTGTCTGCAGCAGCGCAGGTGCCGACGTCACCTCTACGGTTTCGGTAGCCGAGCCGACCTTCAGCACCAGGTCCACTTTCACCGCCTGGTTCACCCCAACTTCGACATTCTGCTGAATGGTCTTCTCGAAGCCCTTCTTCCCTGCCGCGACCGAATACGTCCCGATGCGCAACAGATTCACCGCGAAGCTGCCCTCGTCATTGGTGGTGACGGTGGTCGGTTGGTTCGTCTCGACATTCGTGACCGTTACTTCAGCACTGGCAATGCGAGCCCCGCCCTGATCTGTAATGGTACCGACAATGGCGCCGCGGTCCACCTGGGCTGTTGCCCCAAAGCTGAGTGTGAGAATCAGAGTGATTGAAACAAGGACGACCGGCAAAGCCTGTCGAAGCCACATAGGCGCCTCCGCAGGGCGAGGAAATACGAACAGGGTCAGATCGTGGGAAGGTTGTAAACGCCGATCACAATCACTGTCAAGGGCGTTGCATATGACTGACAGTCGCATTTCTCCACCCGGCTTGTGCATAGGAGCATCCCTGCCGGCGGCAGTCTGTGATTTAAATCACATTCGGCCAAGTTCGCCTCGGCAGACACTGGTCCGCAGGCGTGTCGCACCAAACCGGATGACGGCTCTGCAGTTTTGCGTTACCTTACTTGGCTGACCAAACGAACTCTTCGGAGACTGTCGATGAGAACTGCTCTGTTGTGGCTTCTCGCAGTGCTCTGTGCTGCGACCGCAAGCCTGGGACAAGCCACCCGTCTCGAGCAACTTCAAAACAAAACCATTCTGCTCTTCACCCCACACCCAGACGATGACGTGTTCGGCGCGGGCGGCACCATCGCCCTGCTGAATCGCAATCACAACAAGGTCTTCATCGTGATTTACACGAATGATGACAAGGGATCCTACGATCCCGACATGAACTCTCAGAAGCTCGCTCGCATCCGCCACGCCGAAGAAGAAGTGTCCGAAGGTCTGCTGGGGACTCCCAAAGAGAACATCATGTGGATGGGTTACGACGACGGCATGCTCGAGTATGCACCGCAGCCAAAACTTACCGAAGAGGCAACCGCCATCATCCGCCGGATTCGGCCAGACATTTTATTGAGCGTCGATCCCGGTGAGTGGTACGAGCGCTGGCATAAGACTGATCACCGCATGGCTGCGTTCAACACGATCGACGCCGTCCGCGCCGCCGAGTTCTGGCTCTACTTCCCCAATCAAAAGTTGCAGCAGGGTTTGCAACCCTACAAAGTTCCCGAGATGTATTTCTTTTATCCGTCGCCGCAGGAAGCGAACTATTTCGTCAACATTGACAGTGTCGCCGACCTGAAACTCGAAGCTGCAGCCAAGCAAGTGAGCCAGTTTGAACCAGCAGTTAACAAGTATCGTCCGGACTGGGAACCAGCCGATCTGGAAAAAGCCAAGAAAGAAATGCGCGGCGAGCAGCCGAAAAAAGATGGTCATTACGTGGAAGCGTTCCGTTACGCCACTGAATTCGTCGAGTACTGAGTATGTCTGCCCATTCCTAGCCGCGAAGCGGCGAAAGAATGCAGCCCACGGCGCAAGCCGTGGGTACTAAGCAGGAGACAGGTGCAAGCCCCGAAGGGGCGAAAGAAACGCTACGACACAGACTCAAGGAGATCTCATGTCTGACCTGGCATTGTTCGGAGGCAAAAAGGCAAAGCAGAAACCGTTCCCGGTATGGCCACAGTACGACGACAACGAACGCCGCGCGTTGCAGGACGTTCTGGAGAGCCGCGTCTGGTGGCGCACTCCTGGCACAAAGACACTCGAATTCGAACAGGCCTTCGCGAAATATCATGGCGCTCGTCATGGAATCGCTGTCACGAACGGCACCGCCGCGCTCGAAGTCGCGATGGCTGCTCTAGGCGTCAACCACGGCGACGAGGTAATCGTCCCCAATTTCACGTTCGTTGCAACCGCAAGTGCCGTCCTCTTCGCGAACGCCCTTCCCGTACTCGTGGACGTTGATCCCGAAACACACTGCCTCGATCCGGAGTTAACGGAGGCGGCCATTACACCGCGCACCAAGGCGATCATCGCCGTCCACATGGGAGGCCATCCCGCCGATCTCGATCGACTGCAGGAGATCGCGAAGAAACACGGCATCGCCCTTATTGAAGATTCTGCACACGCTCACGGCAGTGAGTGGCGCGGAAAAAAGATCGGAACATTCGGCGTCGGCGCCACCTTCAGCTTCCAGGCCAGTAAGCTGATGACCGCCGGCGAAGGCGGCATGATCATCTCCAACGACGACAATTTCGAGCGCCAAGCCCGCTCCGTCCATGATTGCGGACGCATGCCCGGCAAATGGTTCTACAGTCACTTCATCTACGGATCGAACTATCGCCTGAGCGAATGGCAAGGAGCGATCTTGAAAGTACAGCTCGGACGCCTGGAAGAGCAGACCTTGCACCGGCATCGCCAGGGCCGCGTGCTCGACAAGCTCTTCTCGCAAATCCCCGGCATCACGCCCCAGAAATGCGACCCGCGCTGCACGCGCAACGGTCAATACGCCTACATCTTCCACGTGAATGGAAAAGAGTTTGCTGACATCTCGACTGAGAACTTCATCGCTGCCCTCAATGCCGAAGGCATCCCGACGCAAGCCAGCTACCCGCCGCTACATGAACTCGACTGCTTCCGTAACGACGAATACCGCAAATGTCTCAGCGGCGCGCAAGCGACGGAAAAGCATGACTTCCTGCAGCAGAAATTCCCGCACACGCAGCGGGCCGCATGGGAGACCGTCTGGATTCCCCAATTCGCGCTGCTCGGTGATGAAGAAGACATGAACGAGATCGCGGGCGCGATCCGAAAGATCCAACGCAATGCCAAGGAGATTGCAGCAAACGCTTTGGAAGCGACCGCAGAAAAAATCGCACGCTAAAACCATTTCTGGGCAGCGAGTGTTGTAGCTGAAACTCGTTGGAGAAAAAACCAGCGGCTTTGAAAGGGAGCGGCTTCAGGCCGCGCCGGAACCGGCCGGAATCAAGGCGGCTTTAGCCGCTGAGGTTCGATGTCTCCACCAGAAACGCCGGTTATGCGACACCATGCACCGAGCTCACAATTTTCGATGTGAAGTCTGTCGTGAACTAGGTCCGGAGGAAACTCAATGAACTGCCACGGCCGTCACCACGCCATACTCATTCTGTCCTTATTCTGCGCAAGCATCCTGTTTCTCCCGGTCCCATCGCCGGCCCAAACCAAGAAGCTGCCGGAAAAAGTTCCTCCCAAACGCACCTCCCAGATCGAAGACGGCTTCGGCCTCAACTCCGATCTTCCCCGCGACCCTTATATTCCCTGGAACCGTTGGTGGTGGACGCGCATGTTCGACGCCGGATTCAAATGGATCCGCATCGGCCAATACGAGAACAGCTCCGACTACACCAGTTGGGACTGGATCGAGCAGAAACGCGGTGTCTATGCCGCTTCGCAGCTGCTCGAGGATTCCGTCGACTCGCTGATCGATAACGGCATGGACGTTCAGGTTCAACTTCTCTATGGCAACCAGATGTACACCGCGCACAGCGGAAAACTTCCCGACGTCAGCGTCCCCGAGCCCGGATCCTTCCACAATGACGACCGCAGTATCTACTCTGTCTACTGGCCACCGCTGACGCCTGAGCAACAGGCTGCCTTCAACAAATATGTCGCCTGGACCGTCGACCATTTCAAAGACCGCATCCATTATTGGGCGCTCTGGAACGAGCAGGACATCGGCTATTGGAATCCGTGGGGCAATGCCGAGCAGTACGGCCGCTTGCTTACCTCATTCGTCGACACAGTTCACAAGACTCCCGGCGCCAAAGTCATCTATGGAGGCCAGGCCGATCCTTCACGAGAATTCACCCGCGTTGCGCTCGATGCTTGTCAATGCGCCTCGGGCATCGACGTTTATGCCTATCACACCTATCCGGGGTACGGCCAAAACATGAATCCAGAAACCATGGATTACGGTGCCTACCTCAACGAGTCTCCTCGCGCCCTGCGTGATCTGGTAAAGAACTATCCGGGAATGAAGAAAGACATTCCGTTCTTCGACGACGAATTCAATTCCATCGGAACGTGGATCGGCTCCGACGAATCCGTCCAGGCGAAATACGTTCCGCGCGGTCTCATCTATAACCACGCCGCTGGAGTGAAAACCTTCGTCTGGCTGCTGACCGCAGGCGTCGACGGAAACGAATACGACGACTTCGGCATCGTCCACGGCCTGACGAATCACGACTACGATTTCACTCCGCGCCCGGTCTTCTACGCCCTGCAAAATACAAACGCGCTTTTTTCCGATACCAAATTCGACGCCTCAATTGAAATCTCCGGCAGCGACATCCCTGCACTTCGTCGCCGCACTGAATTTCCGTTCATGAGCTACGGATTCCGCTCGAAAAGTGGCAAGGCCATCGTTGCCTATTGGCTGGCAGCTCACAGCCTTCCCGGCAACATTTTTCCCAGCTTCTACTCAACGTTTACGCTGAAAAACACAGGCATCAACAACCCAGTCCTGATAAACGTAACGACCGGAGACATTCGTCCACTGAAATGGAAAGAAGGCACCACCGACACGCTGGAATCCTTGCCAGTCACCGACAGCATCATGGCGATCGCGGATTCCGACTATTTCGATTGGCCGATCTTACCCGAAGCGCCAAGCTCGCTCGATGTCGCCATCGCCGGCACGACCGCGAAGCTGACCTGGGAAGTCCACGGCGGCGACCCAACAGGCGTCATCGTCGAGCGTCAGATTGAGGAGAGCGCCGGCGCAAAGGGCAAGTGGGAAGAACTCAAGAAGTTGCCTACGAGTGCAAGAGAATTCAGCGACTCTTCGCTAAAGAGGGGTCAGCACGTTGGCTACCGAGTGCATGCGGTCAGTGACGCCGGTCAGTCAGCATACTCCAACATTGCCAGAGTAGCTGTCGCGGCGAAGTGAGCTTCGAAGAGGACCGCCCTCTGTACCACCCAGAACAGTGTCATGCTGAGTGGAGCCGGACTGCAGCGAAGCGGAAGTCCGGCGGAATCGAACCATCCCTTACCTAAGAACAACTGTTGTGGTAGGGATTCCTCGCTCCGCTCGGAATGACAGTGCAGTAAGACTAAGATAATGAGCCTTGATTGCGCCCGTTTCTAAACTGCCATAACCGCCGCCTTGGTTACTCCCTGTTACTTCCATCCGATTACGGAAGAGCCCATTGACACTGTGGCTTAATACTCCGTAGCATTGGGACCAGCAAGAAACCGTATCTCCCCTGTTTCCTGTAATCACCCACGTTCGTCAAAAGTCAAAAGATCCTCGGAGGTGCAATGCGCCGTCGCTCTTTTCTCCCGTTCGTCTATCCCTGCCTGTTCGTAATTCTTATGGCGCATCAACTCGGAGCGTCTACGCCGCAACTGAACTTTGCCGCACCCGTGCGGTATAGTCCCGGCGCCAACGGTCCGAATAGCGTCGCGATCGCCGACTTAAACGGGGATGGGAAGCTCGACATCGTGGCGGCGGATTGGTGCATCAACAACACGGTTCCCTGTCCGAGCGGCGCCGTAACGGTATTGTTGGGGAAAGGCGACGGACAGTTCGGTGCCCCCACGACCTATAGTTCGGGCGGAGTTTATGGCACCGATGTCGCCATCGGAGACCTGAACGGCGATGACATACCAGACATCGTGGTGGTGAATTGCGGCAATGCTGCCAACAATCACTGCATCGGGGCAGGCGGCGACGCAGGAATTTTGTTCGGCAACGGAGACGGAACCTTTCAACCGGCAGTCCCGATTACCCTGGGTGGAGGCGGGTTCGGAGCAATCGCTGTAGCCATCGCCGATATCAACGCGGACGGAAAGCTCGACATAATTGTCGCGGGCGATTGCTCGAGCGGCGGCTGCGGAGGCGTGCTGCTAGGCAATGGTGACGGAACTTTCAAAGCGGAAATCCCCTTCGACTCTGCAGGCCTGATCGCCTTTTCATTAGCAATTGGAGATGTAAACGGAGACGGCAAGCTTGATGCGGTGATCGGAAATCAATGTGCCACTCCGGCCTGCCAGACCAGCACCGTAGGTGTGTCGTTAGGAATCGGCGATGGTCACTTTCAGCCGGCTGTGGCCTATAACTCCGGCGGAATCTATCCCGATGGAGTAGCCATTGCTGACCTCAACGCTGATGGACAGGCCGATCTTGTTGTAGCCAACAGCAGCACCAGCACCACCATCAACCAAGGCGATGTTGGCGTGTTGATCGGGAACGGCGACGGCACATTTCAGACAGTTGCTGCGTATTCCGCAAGCGAATTCGGCGCCGCCGCAATTAAGGTCGCCGACATGAATGGCGACGGCATTCCCGACGTCGTAGTGGTGAATTGCTCCGCGATCAGTGGAAACTGCAACGGCGGCGGCGGCAACGTCGGAGTGCTTTTGGGCAATGGCGATGGCACCTTGAAGCCGGTGGACACTTTCCCGCCAGGGGGCAACACTCCCTTTGCCGTGGGCGTGGCCGATCTCAACGGCGACAGCAAACCGGATATCGTCGTCGGAAACTGCAACAGCAATGTCTGCGGACAGCTGCCCGGTGGAATTGCGGTATTGTTGAATACCAGCCTCGGGCCGACGACCACCACGCTCACCTCGTCCCAGAATCCCTCCAACTTCGGGCAGTCCCTGACTTTCACAGCTACGGCCGCGGGTGAAGGATTCACGATCACGCCGACGGGAACAGTGACCTTCTTCGACGGATCGACGAATCTCGGCTCCGCCAATCTCAATGCCAGCGCGCAGGCGACACTCAGCACATCTACGCTGACCGTTGGAACGCACAACATCACCGCGACCTACAATGGAGACTCTAACTACGCATCCAGCCCTTCAACGGTTGTGAACCAACTTGTGCAGGGGGCGATCGCGCAGCTATCTCCAACCAGCTTGAACTTCGGCAATCAGACGGTAGGCTTTGTGAGCGCAGCTCAGCCTGTCACCTTAACCAATACCGGAAACATTGCGCTCACAATCACCTCGATCCTTATTACGGGCACCAACGCCGGCGACTTTGGTCGGACTTACAACTGCGGAACGTCTCTTGCGGCCGGCAGCAGTTGCACCATCTCTGTGACCTTCAAGCCGACCGCTACTGGAGTTCGTACCGCGTCGCTAAGTATCTCTGACAATGCTCCCAACAGTCCGCAGACCGTCTCACTCACAGGAACGGGCGTACTGCCGACCGTAACCCTCACGCCAACTAGCCTCACTTTCCCGCCGCAACTCATCGGCACAACGAGCAAGGCCCAGGCCGTAACGCTGAAGAACACTGGCCTTGGAATCTTGAAAATCACGAAAGGCGCGATCACCGGTCCATTCGGCGAAACCACAAATTGCGGAGCAATCGTGAATCCGGGAAGCAGCTGCACGATGTCAGTCACCTTCAAACCAAAAACGATTGGCCCCGCTTCCGGCTCTATCTCGATCACGGACAACGCTCCTTCCAGCCCGCAGACGATCTCACTGCAAGGAACCGGAACCGATGTCCAGCTCTCGCCGCTCAGTCTGAACTTTGGCAATCAGACGGTGGGCACCACGAGCGGCCGTAAGATCATCACGCTGACTAACAAAGGAACTGTGACGCTCAGTATTTCCGGAATTGCGATCACCGGCACAAACCCCGGCGACTTTGCCGAGGGCGATAATTGTGGGACAAGCCTGGCAGCCGGAGCCAGCTGCTCCATTGCCGTTACCTTCACCCCCACAACAACCGGACCGCGATCTGCAAATGTCTCAGTCAGCGACAATGGGGGAGGCAGCCCGCAACAGGTAGCACTGACAGGTACCGGAACGTAATACACCCATGGCTCGGGCTAAACAAACGGAGGTCGGAGTTTCGACCGTCGGGTGCTACCGCGGGACCGTGTTCACTGAGCAGTGTGCTGGCCACTAATCGGTGTGCCCTCGTGTCTACTCCGGCAGTTGCAGTATCGGAGCCTCAGGTCTACAGCACACGCCATAGTGTTGCCACAGCCGGAACCATGGACTATGGGCCAGTGCCTCATCGTGCCTTCGGTTGGCCGCAGAAATATCGCTCGCACTGAATGGCCTGATATCTGGAGATTCAAACATCTCCTCCAGCTGCTCGATTTCTTCGATAATGCGCTCAATGTCCATCGCTGCCAGTATAGCGAACCAGCCTTGCGCGCGCTTTGATTCGAAATGTTTGAAGCTTTCGTTGAACCGGCATCTATAGGGTCTTCAAATATTCGATAATCTGCATTCGTTCTTCTTCGGTCAGCTTGCGGCCGATTATTCCATTGCCCTTCGGACCGTCGTTGAACTCGTGGCCGGCATTCGAATTGCCGGGGAGATCCGTACGAAACTCGGTCGCGCCCTTCAAGGGATCAGTATTGAGGCCGAGTTTCACCGGGTCATATTGCTTACTACCAAGATAAAAGACCTTTGGCCGCTCCGATACCGGCGAGAGCAGCGCATACAAATTTGGTACCGAACCATTGTGAAGATAAGGAGGAGTCGCCCACACACCGTTGTGCGGGCGCGCCTTGTAGGCGAGAGGTGAAACCAATTCGTTGGCGCGCCAACCGTCCCACTCTTGTTGCTGCTGCGGGGAAAGACCTGACTCCCCGTACGCCTGTTCAATGACCCTTTGAGTAATGTACTTCAGCCCTTCTTTTGCAGAGACGACACCTTTCCCCAACGGCCCGCTGTCCGCCGTCCGGCCAGCAAAATTGCGCGCCTCGTTCGGATCGGTTCCAATCTCCTGCAATGGAATCATCGTGACTTTAAAGAATTGCCTGCCGCCGGTATTCGTGAAAGTCGTCCAATGCTCTGGCTTGCGGCCCTCCTCCGAATCCATGGTTGGCTGATGGCAGTGCACACATAATTCCTTGTACAGCTTCTCCCCTTTAGCGGCCTTGTCGGGATCAATCTTCCCCAGAATATCGGCGGGCCATTTTGGAGAGAGAACCCGCTCCTGAAGCGTGTTCCCACCAAGCAGCAGCTCGATTTCGTGAAGATTGTCGACCTCAATTGTGTTTTGAAACTGCTTCCCTGGATAGCCCAGCAGATTGATGCGCGATCGAACACCCAGAGCCTCGCCCACATTTCTTCCCATCGGTTGCTGAATGGACCCGTTGTACTGAACCCAATCCATCCAGGACGCATCCCAGACAGGCGGGAAATTCACAGGGCCATTGCCGATGACAAGGTTCTTGTTATTGTTCAGTTCAGTGCCAAAAACAAAGTTGCCGATTCGAGCTAGAGCGTCCGTGCGACCGTAACCCTCTTCCGTGGGAAATAGATGGCGATTCGCTTTGAATTCGGTGAAACTCGTATCGAGATAGTATTTGAGGGCTCGGCGCAAGAGCTTCTTGTCCGCAGACGACGGATTCGGACCGAGGACCCGCGTCGCGAATCGATCGAAACGAAAAGGATCCCAGTACGTCCACACAACTGCCAGGCCAAGTGCCTCGGTAAATTTCTGTAGGTTGATCATCGACGGGCCGGCATCGATGCGTATAGCGTGACCGCCATAGAAGAGTTCACCCGTATGGCAAGCTGCGCACGATATACCCAAAACCACACTCTTCTGTCCGGTGTAGGGGTCTACGAAACGATCGTCCCGCACGAAGCCGACAGGTACGCCGTCTGGATTGAGCGCGGAGGTCCAATCAGGGATAAACCCAAACCCCTGCAGGTACGAATTGTTTCGAAATGGAGGCGCTCCTTTGATGCTGATGCGAGGCTGCTCAAGCGCGAGAAACCAGGCATAGGGCAAAAGCTCGCTTCCCTGAGCCGTGTGGTAGTAGCGATTGCGCTGCTCTTCGGTCCAATTCTGCTGAAGCCACACGACTTGGTTTGGCCTCGCTATGTCTGGTACATCCAATCGGTGGAAGACAGCGAAAAGCCCAACTACCACTCCACAGACGCCTAGCACAATGAGAATTGCGAGCGCTGAAATTACACTAGGGCGCCTGAGCAGTGGCCGTTTTCTGGCGATCGTTGTCGGGGACTCGACGACAGGACGAGGGGCCAGCTCACAAGTATTTTCCTGCTCGGTCAAATATTGCTTGGGCAAATTCTTGGGCCGATATTCCCCCGCCTGAATGCGATCGAAAACGCTTTGATGGATGTGTGCACCTTCGGGAATCGTCCGAGCTCTCCCAAGATTGAAGCGGATGCCTTTCTTCCAGACCGGGTACGTGCGTCCCGGCACGAAAACGGGATGGTGGTGGAGCTTCGGCCAAATTTCTCCCAGATACCAAAATCCGTGAAGTGACTTATGCAGTTGGCCCACCGAATTGGGCACGACGTATGGCGTCTTCCCGCCCAGCACGTCGTTCACTTTGCCGGGGTCGAACTGCAAGCCCGCCGCCTGTGCTTCGCATAACATCCAGCGCAACGCGATTTTGGACAATCCACTCTCAGCTTCGGCGTAACTGCCTCCCACGTCTGAGTGAACTCCGGCAAACCAAACTTGT
>Ga0126369_10000943_pt1 | contig 19704 bp, 17 predicted proteins | sample PanSoiMetaPlot_1_FD_109646 | JGI IMG/M metagenome (GOLD analysis project Ga0126369, IMG submission 109646) | Tropical forest soil microbial communities from Panama - MetaG Plot_1 | ecosystem: Environmental > Terrestrial > Soil > Tropical forest > Bulk soil | place: Panama | collected 2016-02-17 | reverse complement strand
TTCCACGCGCTCCACGCCGGCATGCTCCTCGAGGGCGTCCACTTCTTCCGGGGCGCCGGCTTCGTCAGCACCGCGCACACGGAGGCGGACGTCGAGCGCACGGTCACGGCATTCGAGCGGACGCTCCGCCGGCTGCGTGCCGACGGCCTGGTCTAGCCTTCGTCCTCCTCGTCGCCGCCGCTCCGGCGGCGGATGACGGCGAGCGGGATGCCGGCGAGCACCACGACGAGGATGGCGAGCGCCACGATGATCGGCACGGCCTGACCGCCGCTCACGCGCGCGCCCTGCGCGGTCTGCCCGGCGTCGGCCGGATAGCCGGCCGAGAAGCAGCCCAGAGTGCTCGACCTCGCGGAGAGGTAGAACGGCGCGGCCGAGCCCGTGTTCCCGATGTTCTGCCAGGGCCCCGAGCCCTGGTACGCGTACATGCTGCTCGGCGCCGGCAGCTGGTCCGAGTACTGCAGGGTCACCAGCAGCTGCTGGCCGGCGGCCAGCGTCGACGTGGCGGTCACGCAGTACACGTTCGTCGAGAGGTGGATCCCGCCGGGATCGGGAAAGACCGGCTGCGGCTTGATGTCGATGGACACGGGCGCGTGGTCGGGCGGCGTCACGAAGGCGCCGGGCGTGAACGAGATCGCCGCCTGCCCGTCCTGCGTGAACACGGTGGCCGGGTCGGTCTTGCCATTCGTGCCGACCTTGACGGACTGGTGGCCGCTGAGCGGCTGCTGATTGCTGCCGCGGAACTGGGGCGGCGGCGAGACCCAGCGGTACGGCTGCGGGGGGGCGATGCCGTCGTAGAAGCCGGGCGCGACGGCCCACGCCGCGAGCGCGTACGCCACCACGGCGGCGACCAGGAGCGCGAGGCGGGCCCTCAAAGCGCGAGGTCCGCGATCACATGGCCGATGATCGGGCCCACGAGGTCGCGCAGCGCCCAGCGCCACGCTCCGAGCAGCAGGCCGGCGGCGGCGACCGCGGGCAGGAACTGCAGCGGGTGCGAGAGGACGTGGGCCGCCGTCCAGCCCGCGGTGGTGCCCACCACCGCGACCGCTGGCCCGAACGCCCGCTCCAGCGCGACGAACGCAGCCCCCCGGAACGCGACCTCCTCCCCCACCGACACCACCACGGCGGCCAGCGCGAACGGGGGCGCCAGCGCGGGGCCACCGGCCCAGCGCACCGCCGCGGGCAGGAGCAGGATGCCGGCCAGCGCGAGGCCGCCGAGCAGCCGTTCGGGCAGGCGCGAGCGGCCGAGGCCCAGCTCGTCGGGCGACCAGCCCAGGCTGAGGAGGCACAGTGCCAGCCCGCCCAGCAGCAGCGTCAGCGCGGGCCACGGCGTGGTCCGGAGCTCCAGCACGCGCGCCCACTCCAGCAAGACGGCGGCGAGAAGCAGCCCGATCGCCCGCACGGGCGCGGGCACGAGCGCGAGGGCGGTGTTCACTGACCGAACGATAGCCAAACGGGTTATACGAGCTGGGCGAGCAGGAAGACGTTGAGCGCGATGATCGCGGTCACGACCACCGTCGCCGCGGCGGTCGTCGACCGCCGGTTGACCAGCTCGCCCATCAGGCGCCGGTCCCGGCAGAACAGCAGCAGCGGCAGCAGCGCGAACGGGATGCCGAACGACAGCACGACCTGGCTCAGCACCAGCGCCTGCGTCGGGTTCAGCCCCACCCCCAGCACCACCAGCGCCGGGGCCATCGTCACGACCCGGCGCAGCAGCAGGGGGATGCGCCGCTGGATGAAGCCCTGCATCACCACCTGGCCGGCGAGCGTCCCCACCGAGGACGAGGACAGGCCGGAGGCCAGCAGGCCCAGGCCGAAGAACAGGTCGGCGTGGTGGCCGAGTCGGTCGCCCAGCTCGCGCGCCGCGGTCTGCAGGTCAACCACCGCCGGCCCGCCGTTCCCGTGGAAGACGGCGGCCGCCGTGGTCAGCATCGCCAGGTTGATCAGACCGGCGATGCCCATCGCGATGATCACGTCCCACCGCTCGAACCGGAAGATGCGCTGCTTCTCTCCGCCGTTGCTGCCCACGATGCGGCGCTGCGTCAGCGCCGAGTGCAGGTAGATCACGTGGGGCATGACGGTCGCGCCCAGGATGCCAGCCGCGGCCACGACGCTCTCGGGCCCCGCGAAGCGCGGCACCAGCAGGCCGCCCGCGACCCCGGCGGCCGACGGCCTCGCCAGCACGACCTCGAACGCGAACGCGGCCACGATGGCGCCGACCATGCCCGCGATGACCGCCTCGAGGCCCCGGAAGCCGCGCGCCTGCAGGCCCAGGATCAGGAACGCGGCGACGCCTGTGATCAGGCCTGCCGCGAACAGCGGCACGCCGAACAGGAGGTTCAACCCGATGGCCGCGCCCACGAACTCGGCCAGATCCGTCGCCATCGCCACGATCTCGGCCTGGATCCACAGGAGCACGTTCAGCGGCCGCGGGAGGCGGGCGCGGCAGACCTCGGGCAGGTTGAGGCCCGTGGCGATGCCCAGCTTCGCGCTCATCGACTGGACCAGCATCGCGATCAGGTTCGCGGCCAGCACCACCCAGAGCAGCGTGTAGCCGTACTGCGACCCGCTGGTCATGTTCGTGGCGAAGTTGCCGGGGTCCACGTACGCGACCGCGGCGACGAAGGCCGGGCCCAGGAACGGCAGCAGGGCCCGCAGGCCCCGCGACTCCCCGTTCAGCGAACGCTGGGCCGCCTCCAGGACGCGGCGCTCGCCGGGCAGCGCGCGCTCGGCCGACCGGTCGACCGCGTCGCGGATGCCCGCGGCTCTCACTCGACGAACACCGCCCGGGCCACGCCCAGCGGAACCTGGCGCCGGCGGCCGCTGACGCGGACCTGGATCGGTCCCTCGTACTCGCTCTCCTCGACGACCTCCAGCTCCACGCCCAGGCGGAGGCCCAGCTGCTCCAGCCGGCGCAGCTTGCCGGGGTCGCGGTCCGAGACCCGGCCCACGCGAAGCCGCTCGCCCGCCCGGGCCTCGACCAGGCTGCGGGACGCGGCCTGCGCCACCTCCCCGCCCAGGGTGGGGATCGGGTCGCCGTGGCAGTCGACGTCCGGCCGGCCGAGCGCCTCGAAGATGCGCTCCTCCATGCGCTCGGAGATGACGTGCTCCAGCGCCTCGGCCTCGTCGTGGACCTCGTCCCAGCCGTAGCCGAGCTTGCGGGTCAGGAACATCTCGAGCAGCCGGTGGTGGCGGACGATCTCGAGCGCCACGGCCAGGCCGTCGGGAGTCAGGCTCGCGCCGCGGTAGCGGTCGTGCGTGACCAGGCCGTGCGCGGCGAGCTTGCCCAGCATCTCGGTGGCCGACGCCGCCGACACGCCCAGGTCGGCCGCCAGCTGCGACGTCCCGACGCTCGTACCGTCGGCGCCGAGCTGGTACAGCGACTTGAGGTAGTCCTCCTGCGCCTGGCTGAGGCGGCGGCGGCTTCGGGTCAGTGCTTGCATCATCTTTAGGCTCGCCTAAATCATACCACCGGGCAAACCTACATCAACCTCTTTCTGCCACAGTTGGACGGGTGGATCCCCTCCGCGTGCTGCTGGACGACGCCGGCTCCGCCGGGGACCTGCCGGCGCCGCTGGCCGCGCTGTACGGCGGCGGGCTGGCCCTGCCCGCGGACGCGGTGTACGCGAACTTCATCGCGTCGCTGGACGGGGTCGCGGCGTTCGCGGCGCCACGGGGGGCGGGTTCCACGCTGCGCGGCGGCGCGAACGCCGACCGCTTCGTCATGGGGCTCCTGCGCTTCCTCGCCGACGCGGTGCTCATCGGCGCCGGCACCCTGCGCGCCGACCGCGGCCACCTCTGGTCGGCCGCGTACATCGACCGCGAGCGCGCCGCCGTCTACCGCGCGCTGGGACGCGGCGAACCCCGGCTGGTCGCGGTCACTGCCAGCGGCGACCTCGACCCCGGCGAGCGGGCGCTGCAGGCCGGCGCGCTGGTGCTGACGAGCGAACGCGGGGCCGCACGGCTCCGCGGCCGCCTCCCCGCTGCGTGCACCCTGCTCGCGCTGGGCTCGGGGATGCTGTCAGCCCCCACGATCCTGGCCGCGATCCGCGCGGAGGGCCACCGTCGGGTGCTGACCGAGGGCGGCCCCACGCTCCTGGGCCGCCTCGCCGCCGAGCGCGCACTCGACGAACTGTTCCTGACGGTGTCTCCCGTCCTGGCCGGTCGCCGCTCGGGCGACGGCCGCCTCGGGGTGCTCGAGGGGGTCGAGTTCCTGCCGGCCGACGGCCGCTGGGCGCGCCTGCGCAGCGTGCGGGCCTCCGGCTCGCACCTGTTCCTGCGCTACGCCTGGGAGCGGGTGGCCGGCGGCGCGCCGCCGGCCACCTCGTGAAGCCGCCTAGCTGCTGAGGATCGTCCCGACCATGTGGTCGTGGATCCGGCACTGATACGTGAAGGCGCCCGCGTTCGGGAACCGGAACGAGTAGCTGTTCGGGAACGGGGCCGGCGGGTTCGAGATGATGCCCGACGTCCCGAACGTCGAGGGTGTCGAGATCACCGTGCTGCCGCCGGGCGCGGGCTCGAAATGCACCTCCAGGAGAGCCGGATTGCCGCAGGGCGGCCCGGTGGTCGGCGGCGTGAACGGGGTGTCACCGCCTGGCGCCTCGCAGAACATGGGGATCGGCTCACCGGGCCCGTCTCCGCTGGGGAAGGTGACGGTGTGCGGGTCCTTGATCGTCTTCGTGACCCACGTGACGGTGTCACCGGCCTGGATGTGCAGATTGCGCGGCAGCATCTCGGCCACCTCGACGAACGGTGTGGCCGTACCCGCCGCCATCGTGATGGTGCGGGTGCCGTCCGGGTTGGGCCGGACGGAGGTCCGCTCTGCCTGCGCCTCGGCGATCAGCGCGCCGACCGTGTCCTGCACTGCCTGGATGCCCGCACGCTCGCGAACGTCCTCGGGCTCGGAGGCCTCCCGGTTCCTCGGCACCACCGTCGCGGTGCCGACCATCCCCGGATGGATCAGGCAGATGAACGTGAGCTGCGAGCCGGCCGGGGCGTCGATGCGGGTGAAGAACCGGCTGGTGCCGTCGGTCGGAAACGCGCCTGAGTTCAGGTCGGCCGAGCCGTCGAACGTACAGGGGTTGGTCGCAGAGTCGCCGCAGCCCGGGTTGGTTGGGGCGAGCACCTGCGGGTTGAGCTGCAGCTGCGTCGGGGAGTTGTCCGCATCCGGGACGACGAACGGGAACTTCTGCAGCGCCTCGGGGACCGTCTCGCCGGTCTGCAGCAGGGTCGCGGTGTGGAGCCCGTCCGGAGTCTGCCCCCATGCGAAGTTGAGGACGTCACCGGTGTGCAGCTTGATCCCGCTGCGCGGGAAGTAATCGACGTACTCGAAGTTGTGGTTGAGCGGCGGGCGGTGGTCGACGCCGACGGTATAGATGGTCGGACCGTGCGACTCACCGTCTGCCCAGACCGCGGCCGGGGCCACGGCGAACAGTGCGAACGCCGCGGCGATCGCCGGCGCCCTGATTCTCGACAGCATGTGTCACCTCATTCGTGCAGGATCCGGTCGAGTCGCGCCGCCAGCAGATCGGGACCGATCTGGCCGGGGACGACCGACGAAACGTGGCCCTTCCTGTCCACCAGCACCGTCACCGGCAGCCCGCCCGCGCTCAATCCGACACCGAAGCTGCGCGCCGCCGCGCCGTCGGGATCGAGGTACGGGGTGAGCTGGAGGTGGAGGTTCCTCCAGAAGCCGGCCACCGCGGGAGCCGACTCTTCATAGTCGATGGGAACGACGGCCAGGCCGTCGGAACGATGGTCCCGAGCCGCGGCGTCGAGCAGCGGCAGCTCGTCCTGGCACGGGACGCACCAGGTCGCGAAGAACGTGACCAGGACCGGCCGCCCGCGCAGGTCGCGCAGCGCGAGGTGGCTGCCGTCGACGCCCGTCACGGCGACGGCAGGCGCCGGGCCGCCGGGAGAGGCGGCGGCCGCCGCCGGCGGGAGTTCGGACCGCAGGCCCGCCGACGGCACCGCCGGGAGCCGCGGGGCGAACCCGTTCACCTCCGTCAGCCGGCCCGTCACCGTGAGCACGCCCATCCCGATCAGGAGGGCGGCCGCGGCTGCGTTGAGGACCGGGTACGCGCCGCGCATCCGGCCGAGCGCGGCGCTCACCGGTTCGATGAACAGCGAAGTGGCAACGAACGGCAGTCCCAGGCCGGCGGAGTAGCTGGCGAGGAGCGCGGCCCCGCGGCCGGCGGTCGCAGAGTCGGCCGCCTCGACGAGGATGGCCGAGAGGATCGGCCCCACGCACGGCGTCCAGCCCACCGCGAAGGTCACCCCGACGAGGTACGCGGCCAGCGGCGTGCGCGGCAGCCGGTGTGCCAGGTGGAGCCTGCGTTCGCGCATCAGCCAGGGCACGCCCGCGACCAGCAGGACGCCGAGGCCGACGAGGACCACCCCCGACGCCGCGACCAGCGCCGGCCGGAACGCCGCGAGGCCGGCGCCGGCCAGTCCCGCGCCGGCCCCGAGCGCGACGAAGGCGCTGCCGAAGCCGGCCACGAACAGGCCGGCGGCGACGACCGGCCGCGATCGCCCACCGGCGGTGGAGACGCCACCCAGGTACGCGACGAAGGCCGGCAGCAGGGGCAGGACGCAGGCGGAGGCGCACGACAGCAGGCCCGCGACGAACGCCAGGCCAAGGTCCCCGGGCACCGGGCTCAGCTCCTGGCGAGCAGCTGGTCGACGGCGGCCCGGAGCTCGTCGGTCGCGGCCGTGCCCTCGAACGCGGAGGCGATGTTGCCGTCGCGGTCGATGAGGAAGACCCACGGCTCCGTCGGCAGGCGCCACTCCAGCACCGTGGGCGAGAGGTGGCGTCGGGACGGATCGGGCTTGAAGTCCCGATAGACCTCGACGTGGATGAACGTGAGCCGGTCGCGGTAGTCCGGCTCGAGCTGCTGCACGGCGTGGACCTCGGGGCCGCACGTCGCGCTCGTGCAGAACGCCGGGGTGGCGAACACGACGAGCGTGGGGCGGTGCTGTGCGATGGCGTCCGCGATCGAGAGGCCGTGCATGTCGTCCGGAGGAACGCCGCTGTCGATGTACGACGCGTCGGGAACGTCGTGGACGGTCAGGCTGCGGCTCCGGGGCGCGGGCTGGCCCGGGCCGGGCACGCTGCCGGCGGTGAGCACGCGGAAGGGCAGCGCGCTGGTGCGGCGCGTGCCGTCCGGCAGGCCCACGCTGATCTCGGCGAGCCACTGGCCCGGCGAGTTCAGTCGCAGCTGAGCGACGTAGACGCCGCGGCCCTCCAGGCCTACCCCGCGGAACGGCGCGTCGGCCTCGCTCCGGAGCTCCACCGCGGTGCCCACCGAGGTGTAGGCCCGCACGTGCACCGTCGCATCGGTGACCGGCGTGTTGTGGTCGAGAACGCCGACCGGAAATCGCTGCGTGCCCACCAGGAGCTGGGACGCGACGAGCGTGGGCTCGAGGGCGTGGCCGGCCGCGGGTGTCGAGGCGGCCGTCGGAGCCGGTCCGACCGAAGAGTTCGCCGCCTGATCCACGCATCCGGCCAGCACCAGAGCGGCGGCGAGCGCAGCGACCGCCGCCGCTCGGCGGTGACGACCGCCGGCGAAAGCCATGAGCCCACGTAAGTCCCTGCGCGGTGCGGATGTAAATGGGACTTGTCTTTCGCGGCGCGGGACAGCTCTACCGGAGGCGGTCGGGAACCGAATAGACGTTGAACCGGCCGCCGCGCAGGAAGCCGACCAGTGTCAGGCCGAACCGGCGCGCAGTCGCTACCGCGAGGCTGCTGGGCGCGCCGACCGCCGCGACCAGCGGGATGCCCGCCGCGACCGCCTTCTGCACGATCTCGTAGCCGCCCCGCCCGCTGACGACCATGACGTGCCCGGCGAGGGGCAGCCGGCCGTCGAGCAGCGCCCGGCCGACCACCTTGTCCACGGCGTTGTGGCGGCCGACGTCCTCTCGGAGCTCGACCAGCTCGCCAGCGGCGTCGAACAGGCCCGCCGCGTGGAGGCCGCCCGTCTGGTCGAAGAGGCGCTGGCGCTCGCGCAGGCGGCCGGGCAGGTCGGCGAGCAGCTCGGGGGCGATGACGGGCCCCGCGGGCACCGGCGCGAAGTCCAGCGCCAGCGACTCGACCGTCGTCGCGCCGCAGACGCCGCACGCGGAGCTGCTGAGGAAGGACCGCTCGGGCCGCCGGCCGGCGGCGGCGGCCAGCCGTACGTCGACCTGGTTCGACTCGATCAGCTCGGCGCTGACCGGCACTGCCGCCTCCACCTCGCCGGCCTCGGCGCTGATCAGCACCTCCCGCACCTGCGCGAGGTCGGTGACGACGCGCTCCGCCCAGAGCAGGCCCAGCGCCAGCTCGACGTCGTGGCCCGGCGTGCGCATCACGACGCTGAGCGGGTCGCCGTCGATGAGCAGCTGGAGCGGCTCCTCGGCCGCGAGCAGGTCGCCGGCCTCTTCCCAGCGGCCGTCGGACCAGCGGCTGGTGGGGACCTCCGGCGCCTGCGGGCGGGGGCTCACCTGGCTTCGGCCACGCGCTCGGCGGCGCGGGTCACGGGGACCGTCCGGACCTCGAAGCCCCGCCACCACGTCAGGCGCGCGGCCACCAGCCGCACCACGGTGCCGTCCTCCAGCGTCGTCATGCCGTACCGGGCTGCGACGGCCCTCTCGGCCGCCGGCTCCGGGCGCAGGCGTCCGCGCAGGCAGAGGCCGAGCATCCTGGTGGCGCGGAAGGGGTGGTGGTGCTCGATCACGAGCGCGGCGGGCGCGCCGCTGGCCGGGGGTCGCGGCGAGTGCGCGGGCAGCCACGCCAGGGCGTCCGGACCGTCCAGGGCCCAGGCTGCGCCGGCCAGCACCGGTCGGCCGCCGGCGATCCAGCAGAGCTGCGCCGTGCGGTGCCGCGCGACTGCGTGCGCGATCTGCGCCGGGGCGCCGGGAACGCGCTCGGCGGCCGCCGCCGGCGGCGTCAGCAGGGGCACCAGCTCGACGTGGTCGGCGACGAGGCGAAGCAGGACGCGGTTGTGCGGCCACCACTCCGAGGGGATGCTGGCGATGTCGAGCAGGTAGCCTCCGATGAAGGCCGCGTTCTTCAGGGCGTAGCCGGCGAGATTGAAGGCGAAGCCGGGACCCTGCAGCACGGCCCGCACCTGGCTGCGGGGCGAGCGGGGATCGTAGGCCTCGAGCATGCCCTGCAGCAGGACGCCGTGCGGGGCACCGCGCCGCTCCGGCGTGACCAGGAACGCGGCCCGGGGATCACGCCGTGCCAGCGTGAGCTTGGCCGCGTGCCGCGAGGTGGTCATCCAGAGGGCCCCACCGCCGAAGTGGAACGCGGCGGGGTTGACGAGGGGCGGCCGGGCGCCGATCGCCAGCATGCCGATCCGCGCCGACGACAGCACCTCCCGCTGCTCCGAGTCCAGCCGCATTGAGTGTGAGCGTACGCGGACCGGCTGCCTTCGGCCGGACTACCGGGCCGCTTCGAAGCGCCAGACCGTGCGGCTGACGTCCGCCAGCAGCTTCCAGCCGGCGTCGCCGCCCGGGCCGTCCGTGCAGATCACCAGCACGTAGGCGCCGCGAGGGCCCTTCGGCACGAGCGCCGCGTCGTTCACGACGGTGTCCAGGACCCCGATCTTGTGGACCACCGTTGTGCCCGCCGGCACTCCGGCCGGGATGCCGTCCTCATAGGACGTGTGCGTGAGGATCGGGTACAGGTACTGCTGCGCCGCCCGGCCCCCCGCCCGCTGCGACGCCTCGTCGACCAGGAGCCGGGCCAGGTCGCTGGACGTCGTCGTGTTGGGGACGTAGAAGGCCGACTCCTTCGCCCCGTGCGACTGCGCGTACTTGTTCAGCGCCGCCGTGCCCCCGGCGTAGCGCACCAGGATGTGAGCGGCGGTGTTGTCCGAGTTCAGGCCGACCCGGTGCTCCAGCTGCGACCGGCTCATGCAGACGCCGTCCTGGTAGTCCCCGTAGTAGCCGTCCTCCAGGTCGGTGTCCTGGTAGCAGAGGCTGTCCGTGCCATGCCAGCGGCCGGCCGTCACGTTCTGCGCCTCCTCCATCAGCAGCGGCAGCTTGTAGGTGCTCGCTGCGGTGAACGGCTCGTCGCCGTTGAGGGACCAGCTCTGAGGATCCGTGCCCCCCAGCTCGGTGAGGGTCACGCCGCCCGTGGCGCCTGCCGCGCTCACCAGCTGCGCCACCGCCTGCCGCAGGCCCTGGAAGGCAGGACGCGTGGCCGCCGCCACGGCCGGTGCCGCGGCCGCCTCGCTCGAGAGGGGGGAGTCGTCGTGGCGGGCCAGCACGAAGCCAGCCCAGAACCCGGCGAGGACGAACAGGACGCCGACGACTGCGGCGGCAATGCCCCCTTTCAGCACAGCGACATGATGACGGGTTTGGCTGAGCCGGTCAGGTTCTCGCTACGGAAAGAATCTGTAAGGAGCCCGAGCTCAGTCCGGCCCCTCCAGCAGGTCGCGCATTCGGCTCAGCGCCCGCTCCAACCGGTGCCGCACCACGCCGTCGACCTGGCTGACCAGGAGCCCGCCCACCGCTCCGCCCGGCGGTTCGTAGCCGATCGTCAGGGTGACCTCTGTGCCGTCTCTCAGCGGCTCGAACCGCCAGCCGCCCGACTGGGCGATCAGCCCCGACTCCGACCGCCAGCCGATCGCACGCGGCTCGTCCCACCGGTCGAGGACCAGCACGTTCTCCAGCGGGATTCCCAGCGCGCGCATGCTCACGTCGAACCGGGCGCCCACGCCAGCGTCGCGGTCACCGAGCGCTTCCCAGCGGTCGACGCCGTCGAGCACGAGCGGGACGTTGTGGGGGTCGGCGACCCACGCGAACACGTCGGCGGGCGGGCGGGCGATCACGATGTGGGCGGAGAAGCGGCGGAATGCCATCGATCGACCCCATGATGGTGCGCGTGTGGCACGTGCCGCCCGTCCATCAGGAGTGCCGGGTCTCCGCGCCCGTCGCGTCGGGGAGGGACCGCCTGCGCGACGCCTTCTTCGCCGACGTCGGCCGGCTGACGCTGGGAACCGTTCGCGGCGAGCGGTGGCGCCTGCGCCTGGGCCCGCTGACGCTGCTGGCGTTCGCCGAGCCGGTGTACGACGGCTGGGCCTGGGCCTGGCCGATCACCGGGGGGCTCCTGGCCCGTCGGCCGGGCGGCACCCTGCGCTACGGCTGGCGCGACGGCCAGCTCGTCGCTTCCGTGGACGGCTACGAGCCGCGACTCCCGGCGCTCCTGTACCGGCTGACGCAGGTGCCGGTGCACCGGCTGCTGACCCGCCGCTTCCTGCTGCACCTGCGCGGCCGAACGCCGGCGCCGGCGCCGCCCGCCGGGCCGGCCCAGCGCCTGCTGACGGCCACCCTCGACCTGGCCCTGTGCGCCGGCGTAACGGCCGTGGTAACGCGACGCCGCCGGCTGCGCACGTTTGCCGCGGTCGCCGCCGGCTACCACCTCGCGTGCTGGACGCTCGGCGGCCGGACGCTGGGCGGGGCGCTGACGGGACAGCGCCTGGTCTCGGTGGACGGCAGCGCGGTCGCGCCCTGGCAGGCACTCGTGCGCCTGGGGGCGCTGCCGAGCGCGCTGCTGACGCTGCGCGCCGTGCACGACGAGGAGGCCGGCACGGAGGTCGTGGAGGCGTAGGCCCAGCCGCCCTGCTGGTCGCCCTCGCCTCCTGCTGGACGGCCCGGCGCGTCACGTGAGCGGCGCCAGCTCCTCCGACTCCGCCTCCTCGCCGTCCTCCTCGGGCTCCGGCGCGGTGGGGCCCTCCAGCAGGGGGAGGAACGCGGCGAACCGGCTGCCGGCGCCGCGCTCGCTCCACTCCAGCTCGACCCGGCCGCCGTGCAGGTCCGCCAGCTCCCGCGCGATGTACAGGCCCAGGCCCGTGCCCGGCACCATGGGGTGGTCCGGGTCCTCGTAGCGGTAGAAGCGCTCGAAGATCCTCTCACCGACGTCGTCCGGCAGTCCGCGGCCGTGGTCCTCGACGGCCAGGCGCGCCTCGCCCTGCTCCGGCCGTGCCTCCAGCTCGATGCGTGCCCAGCGCTGGCTGCCCTCGCGGCCGTACGCCAGCGCGTTGTTCACGAGGTGGTCGACCAGCCGGCTGACCTGCTCGCGGTCGCCGCTGACCACGACCGGGTCCTCGGGCAGCCGCAGCTCTGGCACGTCGTCCGCGGCCTGCGCGGCCTGCTCGACGACCTCGCGCAGGTCGATCGGCTGCGACATGCCCTCCAGCCGGCCGGTCTCCAGACGAGCCGCCAGCAAGAGGTCGTCGACCAGCCTGCGCAGCTCGGCGGCCTTGAGGTCGAGGATCCGCAGCGGCTCGTGCCACCGCGGGGGAGCCGGCCCGAACGCGCCCTCGCGCAGGATCGAGAGGTAGCCGCTGATCACCGTCAGCGGCGTCCGCAGCTCGTGCGCCGCCATGTCCAGGAAGTCGGTCTTGACGCGGCTCGCCTCCTCGGTCCGAGCGTGGAGATAGGAATTGCGCAGCGCCAGCGCGGCCGGTCCGCCCAGCAGCGTGATCGTGCCGACCTCCTCCTGTCCGAACGGCTGGTCGCGGCGGCGGCTGAGCACCAGCACCGCGATCACCTCGCCGCCGTAGACCAGCGGGACGGTCGCGGTGTGGGTGATGTCGCCGAGCGCCCGCTGGAGGTTCACGGGCAGCGACGCGAGGTCCTGCTGTCCGGCCAGCACGGGCTCGCGCCTGGCGACCGCGTCCCGCACCAGCGCCTGCATCGCGATCGGCTGCCGGCTGCCGACGCCGCCGTCCTGGCTGCTGGCGTCGTACGCGGCCTCGGTCACGAGCTCGCCGTCCTGGCCGCCCTCGATTCGGAGCAGGACGCAGCGGTCCGCGCCGGTCGCCACGGCGGCACGACGCACCAGCCGCCGCACCACCTCGCCGACGTCGAGCGAGCGCGCCAGGTCGAGGGCCACGTCGACCGCCAGCTGGAGCCGGGCCATCGCGCGCTCCGTGGTGGCCCGCACCTCCGCCCGCTGCAGCGACAGGCCGACCAGGGCGCCGAAGTCGTCGAGCAGCCGGCGCTCCGCGGCGCTGAACGGCCGCGGCTCGGCCCGGTAGAACACGATCGCCCCCAGCGCCCGGCGCCCGTCGGGCAGCGGCTCCTGGGTGTTCATCGGCACCGCCCGCATCGTCTGCACGCCGGCGGCGACGAACAGATCGGCGCGGCCGCTGGCGACCTGCATGTCGCTGCGCTCGACCACCCGCTTGCCGCTCAGCGCGGTGTCGAGCACGGTGGCCTCCCGCCGGAAGGTCTGGTTCACCAGCGTCTCGGCGAACGGGCCCGCGCCGGCGAGGCAGTGGAACACGTCCTGCCGGGTGGCCGGCACCACGGCGATCATGCAGGAGATGCCGGGGAGGAGCCGGCGGCCCTGCTCGGCCAGGCTCTGTGCCAGCGACTCCAGCCGCCCGCTGCGGTCCAGGTCGGCGCCCGCCGCCTCCACGATGCCGCGAAACGCGGCGCCCAGGCGCTCCTCCACGATCAGCGTGTCCGAGGTCGCCGAGTCGTCACCGCCCGTCCCGATCCAGGGCGTGAGGTCCTTGACGAGCAGCACGACGCCGTCGTCGTCACCGGGGAGCGCCGTCGCCGTCACGGTGGCGGGGAACTCGCCGCCCTCGCGCCGTCGCAGCGTGACCCGCCGCTCGCGCCCCGCCAGCAGCGAGTCGACGTGGATCCCGACCTCGGGCAGGGGGCAGCCCAGCACCTCGTCCACAGGGAAGCCGAGCAGCCGCTGCGCGGCGGGCGTCCAGACGGTCACGTCGCCGTTCCCGTCGAGGACGATCACGGGGTCGCCAAGCGCCCGCAGGATCTGGGCCGAGAGGTTCACTTCAGCGGCGCCCTCGGCAGTCGCAGGGAGAAGCGGCTGCCCTGGCCGGGGATGCTGCGGTCGAGCTCGAGCCGGCCCCCGTGTCGCGACGCCAGCTGCCGGCTGATGTAGAGGCCCAGTCCCGTGCCCGGCGCGCCTGCGGATCCCTGCTCGCCGCGCACGAACCGCTCGAAGATGCGCTCGTGCAGGTCCACCGGCACGCCCCGGCCGCGGTCCTCGACCGTGACCACGGCCTGGCCGTCCTCGACGGCGGCGGTCAGCCGCACCCACGCCGGCTGGCCCGGACGCCGGTACGTGAGCGCGTTGTTGACCAGGTTGTCCAGCACCCTGGCCACGTGCTCGGGATCCGCGCTGACCACGAGCACATCATCCGTGACGTCGGTCTCCAGCTCGCCACCGAGTAAATGCACGCGCGGCTCGGCCCGCCTGGCCGCCTCCTGGACCGCGAGGCGCAGGTCCAGCCGCGTCGGGTGAGCCGGCAGCCGGCCGGAGTCGAGGCGGGACGTGAACAGGAGGTCGTCGACGAGCGTGCCCAGCTCGTCCGCCTTGGACGCCAGCAGCTCGATCGGCTGTCGGAGGCCTGCCGGCGGCTGGCCGAGGCTGCCGTCGCTGAGCATCGACAGGTAGCCCTTGATCACGGTCAGCGGCGTCCGCAGCTCGTGGCCGGCCATGTTGAGGAAATCGCTACGAGCGCGGTGCGCCTCCTGTGCTTCGGCGAAGAGGCGTGCGTTGCGCAGCGCGAGCGCGGCCACGTTGCCGACGAGCTGCAGCGTGAGCGCGTCCTCTCGCCGGAAGGGCTGGTCGTGCATGCGGCTGACGAGCAGCACCGCGATCACCGAGCCGCCGAGCACGAGCGGCAGCGTGAGCGTGTGGCGAAGGCCGGCCTGGCCCCACTCCGACACCGACGGCACGCCGAGCACCTGGTACGAGCCGCTCATGCCCGGCTGGCGCTCTTCCACGGCCTGCTGCACGACCGGCTTGCCGCCGGACATGAGGTGGGCGATCGCGAACCGGGCACCCGCCGGGGCGCTCTCCCCGGTGCCGAGCTCGTCGAACGCTTCCTCCACCACCGCCTCCGAGCCCTCGATCCGCAGGAGCATGGCGCGTCCCGCGCTCACCGAGGCGGCCGCCAGCCGGACGAGCTTGCCGATCACCTCGTCCGGCTGCAGCGTGACCGCGAGCTCGATGGCGACGTCGACGCCGGTCCGCAGCCGCGACGCCGCCTCGGACGCGCTGCGCAGCAGTTCGGCGCGCTGGAGCGAGACCGTGACCAGCCTGGCGAACTCCGTGATCAGCCGGCGTTCGTAGGGGGTGAAGTAGGCGCGGGCCCGGCGGTAGAACGCCAGCACGCCCAGTGCCTGGCGGCCGTCGGGCAGCGGCCGCGCGCTCCAGAGCGGGACGACCCGGCCCATCTGCATGCCGCTCTCCGCCAGCGCCTCGATCGGCTCGCCCAGCTCGCGCAGCCGGGTGCTCTCGAGCGCCCGGCCGTCCTGCAGCGTGCGGCCGGCGAGGGTTCCGGTGCGCGGCCACTCGGTGCCGACCTGCGCCTCGGCCCACGGTCCGGCGCCCGCCACGACCTGGAAGCGCTCCTGCCGCTCCCGGGGCACGACGGCGAGGAGACACTCGGCGCCGGGCAGCAGCGAGCGCGCCTGGCCGACCAGCACCCGGGCCAGCGCCTCCGACGCGTCCATGGCGCTGGGGTCCTCGGCCGTGCCCTCGACCAGGTCCTGCACGATCGCGCCGAGCGTGCGGTGCCACTGGCGGCGAGGCCGACCCGCGCGCTCGACCGGGTCCAGCCAGCCGCCCATGGGACGGATCACCGCGACCGTCCCGGCGACCCCGCCGTGCTCGTCGCGCAGCGGGGTCGTGCTCACCGCGATGAGCGGGCCGCCCTCGCTGAGCCGATGCACCGAGTCGAGCTTCTCGGCGCCGCCCAGGGTGGAGAGCTCGATCGGGTCGTTGCGGATCAGGCCGGCGAAGATCGACGTGATCCGCTGGCCGAGCGCCTTGGACTCGCGCACGCCGAGGAGGCGTTCGGCCGCGGGCGTCCAGCGGATGATCGTGCCCGTCCGGTCGATCGCCACCACGGGGTCGGCGAGCGCGTCCACCACGCGGTCGGCCAGGTCGGGCGGGACGGCATCGGGCCGGGTCACGGCATCTCGTCCCTCCACCCCTGCGGGGAAGGGTTGACCACGCGGGCGAATTCGGCGGGCATGTCGGTCAGGCGCAGCCCGGACGCGGCGCTGATCGCGTTCGCGATCGCGGCCGGACCCGGGACCGCCGGCGGCTCGCCGACTCCCTTCGCGCCGAACGGCCCGAACGGGGACGGCACCTCGACGAGCTCGACGCCGATGTCCGGGATCTGGTCAGCGGTCGGCAGGCCGTAGTCGATGAAGCTGCCGGTGCGCAGCTGCCCCTCGGCGTCCCAGGCCAGCTCCTCGCCGAACGCCCGGCCCAGGCTCTGCACCGCGCCGCCGTGGATCTGCCCGCGGACCTCGGGCGGGTTGAGCGCCCTGCCCACGTCCTGGATCGCGGCGTACGCGAGGAGCCGCCACTCGCCCGTCTCCCGGTCCACCCGGACGCGGGCGACGTGGACCGTGAACATGGGCGACTGCTTGGTCACCACGTGGCGCCCCTGGCCCAGCACCGGCATGTAGCGGCCGCCGAACTGGGCGCCGAGGTCGGCGAGCTGTCCGATGCCCCGCGAGCGGCCCGGCACGCCCTTCACGCGGACCTCGCCGTCCTCGATCACCAGGTCCTCGATCGCCACCTCCAGCTCCTCGGCCGCGATGTCCAGCAGCTGCCGCCTGGCCTCCGCGGCCGCCTGCTGCACGGCCGGGCCGACGGTGTAGATGATCTTGCTGCCGCCGGCCATCCCGGCGTACGGCGCAGAGGCGCTGTCGCCGTGGTCCACGCGGACGCGTTCCACCGGGACGCCGAACGTCTCGGCGGCGATCATCGCGAGCGACGTGTCGGTACCGCTGATGTCGTTGGAGCCGAGGTGGACGAGCAGGCTCCCGTCGGGCTCGACCCGGCAGCCGGCCGCGGCCGGCTCGCGCCCACCTCCCCAGCCGCCGACCGCGACGCCCACGCCCTCGCCCGCGCCCAACGGATCGGTGTAGACCGGGTGGCGCCGAGCGGCCTCCAGGCATTCGATCAGCCCGATGGCCGGGAACAGCTGGCCGTCGGGGCGCCGGTCTCCCTCGCGGCTGGCGTTGCGGAGGCGCAGCTCCAGGCGGTCGATACCCAGCCGCGCGGCCAGGTCGTCCATCGCGGACTCCAGCGCGAAGTACGCCTGTGGCGCGCCGGGGGCGCGGTAGGCCGAGACCGGGGTCTTGTTGGTCGCGACGTCCATCGCGAGGATCTCGTAGGCGGGAACGCGGTACGTGGCGCCGAGGAACAGCCCGGCCAGGCCGCCCAGCCCGCCGTGGCCGGCGCCGTTGTCGAACAGCGCCCGGGCCTTCAGCGCCGTCAGGTCGCCGTCGGCGTTCGCGCCCAGCTCGATGTCGACCATCGAGCCCGGGCCGCCGCGGCCCATCGCGAACTCCTCCGCCCGGGTCAGGGCGAGCTCGACCGGACGGTCGACGCGGCGGGCCAGCAGCGCGACCAGCGGCTCGATCAGGCAGACCTTGCCCCCGAAGCCGCCCCCGACCGTCATCGGCACGACACGGACCTGGTTCACCGGCATCTTGAGCTGGGCGGCCACCGTCTTGCGGGTGAGGAACGTCCCCTGCGTCGGCGACCAGATCGTCAGCTCGCCGTCCGGCTCCGGCCGCGCGATGGCGAGGTGCGTCTCGATGAAGCCCTGGTGGACCGCGGGCAGGCGGTACCGGCCTCGCACGACCGTGTGGCTGGCGGCGAGCGCCGCGTCGACGTCGCCCTCGGCAAAGCGGACCTCGGCCGTGACGTTGGGCGGCCGGTCCCGCACCTCCTGGCCGCCGCCGGTCACGCCGTGGGCGCCGGCGTCCTCCAGGGCCGCTCCGCCGCGGTCCAGCACGGACGGGGCGTCCTTCGCCATCGCGTCGACCGGATCGACCACGGCGGCGAGCGCCTCGTATTCGACGTCGATCAGCTCGATGGCGTCGGCGGCCTGGGCCTCGGTCTCGGCGACGACCGCGGCGACCGGCTGGCCGGCGAACGAGACGTGGTCGGTCGCGAGCGGACGGTCGGGCCCGGTCAGGCCCAGGTCCGGCAGGTCGGCGCCTCCCACGGCCGCCAGCACGCCCGGGGCCTGACGGGCGGCGTCCAGGTCGACGCGGACGATGCGCGCCGCGGCGTATGGGCTCAGCAGCAGTCGGGCGTGGACCAGGCCGGGCAGGCGGAGGTCGGCGGTGAACCGGGTGGCGCCCGTCACCTTGGCCCCGCCCTCCAGTCTTCGATGCGCAACTCCGATCACGGGCATAGCCAGCATCATATGGATGATGGCCGGCTCGCCTGACACACCCACCAACATCGTCATTTTCGGCGCTTCCGGCGATCTGACGCGGCGGAAGATCCTTCCGGCACTGCGCGGAGTGGGCGGCACCCTCCGCGTGCTGGGCGCGGGACGCCGGCCAATGACGCGCGAGGCGTTCCAGCGGGTGGTCGCCGAGGCCAGCGGCAGCGCGGAGCTGGCGGCCCGCGCCGACTGGGTGCAGCTCGACTACGAACGCCCGGACACCTACGAGTCGCTGCGGCCGGCGGTCGACGGCGACGGCCAGCCGATCGTGTACTACCTGGCCACCCCGCCGAGCGCGTTCTCGGCCATCCTGGAGGGGCTGACGCAGGCGGGACTCTCGTCACGCGGCGACAGCCACCGGATCGTGGTGGAGAAGCCGCTGGGCCACGACGCGGAGACGGCGCGCAGCCTCAACCACCAGCTGGAGGAGCTGTTCGACGAGAACCAGGTCTTCCGGATCGACCACTACCTGGCCAAGGACACGGTCCAGAACGTGCTGGCCTTCCGGTTCAGCAACTCGCTGTTCGAGCCGGTCTGGAACCGGACCATGATCGAGAGCATCCAGATCACCGCGGCCGAAGAGGAGGACATCGGCACGCGAGCCGGCTACTACGACGACATCGGCGCGGTGCGCGACATGGTCCAGAACCACGCCCTCCAGCTGCTGGCGCTGGTCACGATGGAGCCGCCGACGACGTTCGACCCGAAGGACATCCGCAAGGCCAAGGAGGAGCTGCTGCGGGCGGTGGCGCCGCTCGATCCGGCGTTCGCGGTCCGCGGCCAGTACGACGGCTACCTGGAGGCGGCGGGCGTGGACCCGGGGTCGCGGCGCGAGACGTACGCCGCGGCGCGGGTCGTGATCGAGAACTGGCGCTGGGAGGGCGTGCCGATCTTCATGCGCTCGGGCAAAGCGCTGCGCCGGCGGCTGACGGAGGTGGTGGTCCGATTCAAGGACGCGCCGCACCTGCGGGTCGGCGGCCGCCGGCAGCGGGGCATCCCGACGCTGCTGGTGATCCGGATGCAGCCGGACGAGGGCATCCTGCTCCGGATCGGCGCCAAGCGCCCGGGCGGACGGTTCGAGATGGTGCCGGCCGGCATGAAGCTGGAGTACAGCCGCCTGGCCAGGCAGGAACTTCCGGACGCGTACGTGAACGTGCTGAGCGAGGTCCTGGCCGGCGGCCACACGGTCTTCCCGAGCGGTAAGGAGATCGAGCGCTCGTGGGAGATCGTGGACCCGCTGCTGCAGGCCTGGGAGGCGGACGGCCACCCGGAGTCCTACACGCCGGGCGCGTGGGGCCCGCGCGCCGCGGACGACCTGGTGGTGGGGTCCGGGGGCGGCCGGTGGATCACGTCGGGGGACGAGCCGGGGACGAGCTGAATCGGCGTGAGGCTTCGTGTGTCTTGGAGACGCGGGGTGTTGGACGGACCGGCGAGCGGGGGGGTGATCGCGAAGTCTGGGTGCCGGCGAGCCGGGCTT
>Ga0126369_10000942_pt1 | contig 19712 bp, 18 predicted proteins | sample PanSoiMetaPlot_1_FD_109646 | JGI IMG/M metagenome (GOLD analysis project Ga0126369, IMG submission 109646) | Tropical forest soil microbial communities from Panama - MetaG Plot_1 | ecosystem: Environmental > Terrestrial > Soil > Tropical forest > Bulk soil | place: Panama | collected 2016-02-17 | reverse complement strand
TGAACCCAGGCGCGACCATCCGATCGCGAACCTCGATTCGAAGCGCCGCGGTCGCACCGGAGAGATCGCCGATCGCAGTGATCTTCTCCCCGCTGATACCCACGTCGGCGACAAACCAAGGTGCGCCGGTGCCGTCGACGACGCGACCCCCGGCCAACACGAGATCGTATTCGGGTGCGGTGCGCGGCGAGGTGGGTTGAACCGGCGTGGTGGAACAGGCCGCCAACAGAGCGCTGACCGGCACCAAAAAGTACTTGAACATGCGGCACTTCTAACCAAGAGCAACGGCCCCGCCAACGCAATCCAGGCGGGACATCGTTCCCAGGGGCGCCACCCAATAAAAGAGAGTATATGTTCCGTTGCGATGGGAAGTGTCTCGGAAAACCCGGAACACCTGCGCGAGTTTCTCTCGCACACCTCCTTCTTTGGAGGCCTGGACGGCACGGTGATCGATCAGGTGATGGGTTTGCTCAAGGAGCACGGCTATCCTGCCGGAAGCGTTGTTTTCGCCGAGGGCGACTGCGGCAGATCGATGTATCTGGTTCGCTCGGGCGAACTGATTGTTCAGCGCTGCTGCCACGATGGCAGCCAGGCGCGGCTTCTGATGATGCGACCGGGAGACCACTTCGGTGTCACCACCCTGATCGACATGGAGCCTCGGCCTTTCAGCTGTCTCGCGGAGAAGGATTCGCTCTTGTACGAGCTGACGAACGCAGACCTGTATCAACTGTACAAGAACAACTGGAAGGCCTACGTATTGTTGCTGCAGAACGTCAATCGCGAGCTGTGTAGACGATTGCACAAAGCAGCCGCTCGAATTGCTGCACTCGAAGACAGACTCCACGAAAAATCAGAACCCCAGACTTGAGCTGATGCTACGGTGCGCCTCCATTCATGGTGGGGGGACTTATGCGCGCACAGCGGGTCAATTGGACTTCGGTTTTTTGTCTGGGTCTGTGTTTTGGAGCGCTATCGGCTTTGGCGGCGCCCGAGAATGAAGGGGACGTCGACCGGATTTTGGAGCGCTCGGAATGGTTTTTGAGCAAGCGGCGACTGCCCGACGGAACCGTCGGCTCGGCGCTGCGCCTCAAAGCCGCTGCTGAACTTCAAGCTCAGCGGAAACTGATGAAGTCCGAGGGAACGCTGGGCGCGGTCTGGACTTCGATCGGACCCAATCCGACGCGCGAGGGTACTTCGATTGTGTCCGGCCGGGTAGTTTCGCTCGCTGTCGATCCCAGGGACTCCAACGTGGTGTACGCGGGCACCGCGACCGGAGGGGTCTGGAAAACCATCGATGCCGGAGCAAGCTGGACCGCTCTTACTGACGATCAGCCGGCCCTGGCGTCGGGTTCGATTGCACTCGATCCACTGAGCCCGGATATCGTCTACGTCGGCACAGGGGAGCTCAGCTTCTCGGGCGACTCGTACCACGGCGCGGGACTCCTCAAGTCCGAAGACGCGGGAGCGACTTGGCGCAACATCCGAGGCCCCTTCGCCGACATCGTGGAGGTGCGACGCGGGACGGCGGCAATCGGCTCTTTGGCGATCCATCCGACTCAGACCAACGTCGTTCTCGCCGGCGCCTACTTTCGAGGGCCCGATAATGAGTACCGCTCGGGCGTTTACCGGTCCGTGGACGCCGGAGAGACCTGGAGCGCAACGCCCGTGCTCCCCGGAGCAGCGGCAATCGACATCGCCTTCGATGCCAGCGGCGCAATGGCTTATGCTTCGTTGGGTTACTACCTTGGAGCCCCGGCCAATGGCGTTTACGTTTCCTTCGACGCTGGCGAGACCTGGACCGCGGTCAACGGGACCCCTCCAGAGGAGTTGCCCAGCGGAATCGCGGTGGGCCGCCTAGCGCTCGCGTTGGATCCCAACGACCCGGCGGCTCAGACGCTATACGCGGCCGCGGCGCCTCCCAACACGTCAGGCTCCCTGCTCGGAATCTTCAGGACGACCGACGGTGGGCAGACTTGGAATCGCCTATCCAACCCGAGCCTTTGCGGCAGCCAGTGCTGGTACGACTTGGCGATTCGCGTGCACCCGAGCGATCCCAACGTGGTGATGGCCGGCGGAGCGGTGCCTCCTCTGTTCATCAGCAGGAACGGCGGACTGAGCTTCGTTTCCGTGAGTAGCCAAGGCGGGGAGAGCATTCACGTGGACCTGCACGTCATCACCTTCTCGGTAACCGACGCCACACCCCGTCTCTACGTGGGCTGCGACGGAGGCATTTGGCGCAACGACAACATCCTCGACACAACCTCGCCCCACGTGGATCTGAATCAGACGCTCGCGATAACCCAGCTGTATCCCGGCCTCAGCATTCATCCAACGGACGCGACGATCGGTTTCGCGGGAGCGCAAGACAACGAGACACAGAAGTACACTGGGAGCTTGCTCTGGGAAGCGGTGACCTGTGGAGACGGAGGTGAGACCGCGATCGACTACCAGTCTCCCAACATCGTCTATGCCACCTGTCAGAACATCGACGTTCGCAAGTCGACCGCCAATGGCAACCGGGGGACCTTCGCGAATGCGCGCACTGGGATCAACACGGCCGATCGAGTGCAGTTCATCCCGCCTCTGACCATCGACCCAATCGAGCCGCAGCGACTGTACTTCGGAACCTATCGGCTCTATCGCACCAGCAACGGGGCTGGTCTTTGGAGCGCGATCTCCGGGGTTCTTTCTGGCGGCACGAACGCGCTCACCGCGATCACCATCGCTCCGTCGGATGCCGATGTGCTTTACACCGGCGCGTTTAGCGGCCGAGTGTATGTCACGTTCAACGCGCTTTCTGACGCGCCAACCTTCGACGACATCAGCGATGGCCTCCCGCTTCGCCCGGTCACGGCTTTGGCCGTCGACGACACGGACCCCTCATTGGTCTACGTGACTTTAGCCGGCTATTCGGGAATTGACGACCAAGACGGGCACGTGTTTCAGCGCAGCAACGGAAGCTGGGTCGATGTCAGCGGCGACCTGCCGAACATTCCCATGAACGACGTGGTCATCGACTCGGCACGCGCCGGACTCTACGTTGCCACCGACATCGGCGTGTATGGTCTGCAATCACCGGATCATTGGGTTCCCCTCGGGAGTGGGCTGCCCATCGTGCCGGTGCTTGGGATGAAGCTGCACCCGACCGGACTCCTCCGGGTCGCAACCCACGGCCGAAGCGTCTGGGATCTGCCTCTCAACTGAATTCGGGGAGGCGCGAAAGGCGCTTCGGCAAGGCAGAAAAGTGAAACTGGACGCTACTTGGCGGCCGGTGCTGGCCTGACTTCGGAGACGCGAGCCGCCGCGGCAATGCTCTCCACCTCGACGGGAGCTTGAGCCGAGGCGGCGGCCTTCGGCGCAGCGGCGACCTTTGTACGTGGCTCCATCTGGACCGAACCCTGGAAGAGCGCGCCTTTCTCGACGGCCAGCGACGGCGTTTCAATCTCGCTGCGCATCTTGGCGGACTGGTGGATTTCTACCGCAGTCTTCGCCCTGACGTTTCCGTTGACTTCGCCGTACACGATGATGGTGCCGCAGGTGATCTCCGCGTCAATGCGAGCGTGTTCGCCGACCACCAGCACGTCGTTGGTGATGATCGAACCGATGAAGATCGCGTCGATGCGCACCGTCCCTTCGAAAGTCAGCTTGCCTTCGAATCGGGCGCCTCGTCCCAACGAGAGGTCGCTCGGGGCGCCGGCATTGTTGGAAGATTCGTCCCGCTTCATCATCGCCATGGAATCGGACTCCTTTTGCTCTGGCGTAACCGGCGCCTCCTTCGCGCTTGGCTCCGCAGTGGGCACCGGCTTCTCAACGTTCATCAACTTCTCGACGCTTCCCCAGAACTTCATGTCACGCAAAGGTCGCATATTCCGGATCCTAATTCGACAGCCGACATCGTTAGCATTGGCCCGACGCGAACGGTTGCTTGCCCAGCGTGCATCGGCTCGAACACTCCTAACACAAGCGAGGACGGGTAAGCGCGCTAGGACCCAAGTAGCGGCTCGATGGCAGGAATCGTGGTGACGTTGTCATTGCGCCAAACTGTGGTGCGCGCACATGGTGATCGCCGCACCCCTGACAGCGACGGAGAGGATTCCATGAAACGTCTTTTTCCAATCACGCTCTTGTTTCTGCTGTCTGCTTTCGCCACTGCGGCAGTGGCAGCCGGTGAAGCTAACACGGAGGCGAAGGCGAAGGGACACTGGGTCTGCCCCTCCTGCGGCTCCCCCTGCGACAAGGAGGTCTTCGATCATCCCGGCGTGTGTCCCACTTGCGGAATGAAACTGGTGGAACAGGGAACGGAGGCGGCGCCCCATCATAACGAGCCCCTTAAGAAGGTGGCGATTCTGATTTTCAACCACGTGGAGATCATCGATTTCGCTGGGCCGTACGAAGTATTCGGGGCCGCGAATTTCGACGTTTATACGGTTGGCGAGACCAAGGACCCCGTGCTGACCGCGATGGGGCTGACCGTCGTCCCACGATATCGCTTCGCGGACGCTCCCCAGCCCGACATCCTGGTCGTTCCGGGCGGCGGGGTCCAAGACGCTGAGAAAAACGGTGCTCTGCTGGCGTGGATCAAAGACAAAGCAGCGCACGGCGAGCACACCATGTCCGTCTGCAACGGCGCGTTCATTCTCGCCAGCGCTGGCTTGCTCGATGGCTTGACCGCGACCACCACTGCTCACAATATCGAGGGGCTTCACCGCAAGTACCCGAAGGTCACCACAGTCAGCGACCAGCGCTTCGTCGAGCACGGCAAGATCATGACCACCGCTGGGCTGTCGGCGGGAATCGACGGCGCCCTCCAATTGGTCAAGGAGATACGCGGCGAGGCGTACGCGCACTTGGTCGCGCTTACGCTTGAGTACGACTGGCGCCCGCAGACGCCTTTCGCTCGAGCCGCGCTCGCCGACAACCTTCTGCCGGATCTGGATGTCCGTGACGACGGCAAATGGGAGCTCCGAAGGTTCCAGGGGGACCGGGACCGCTGGGAACTGGTCATCCGGTCGATCGACCCCAAGTCGAACAACGACGCGGTGATGGAGCACTTCAACCGCGCGCTTGCCGAAGGCAAGTGGACGAAGGTCAATTCGAGCGCCAGCCGAACCGACTGGAAGTTCAGAGGACGCGACGGAAAGCCCTGGACTGGAGTGCTGACGATCGACCCTGCTGGGAGCACGAACTACGACGTGAAACTCACCATCGCGCGCGCCGGGTAGTTGCGGACCCGTTGTCCGATCGGTCGAGCAGACCGGTGGAAGAGCGATCTTCTTGTGAGTCGAGGGGGTGCCGCAGTAGACGTGCGGAGCATGCCTGGTCGAAGATTGGCGCGTTTTGCGCTCCCGCTGGGGGTACTCTACGTGACTGCGACGTTCGCACAAGTCTCACCTCCGCAGCTCACGCTCGATTGGCCCGCGCTGGCGGCGAAGATCGTCGAGCGTCTCGCCCCAGCTCCTGGAGAGAAGATCTTGCTTCTGTGCCATCCGGGAAAATTCGAGGAGCTGGTGCCGCACTTGCGCTACGCAATTCAAAAAGCCGGGGCGGTCGATCTCGGCTGCTTGGACGTTTTGGCCGAGCCGGTTCCAGCATCATGGGATCTCAAGGTGCTCGAGCGGACGGCAAAACCGGCGCGAGAGGTGTTTTGGCGGATGCTCCACGACGTGGACGCTGCAGTGATGATGCCGGGCGCAGCCCCGCGCCATCCGCCCTATGCGGCTCTGCAGGACTTGCTGCGCGAAGAGGGTGGACCCCGACGGACCGTCCACTTCCACTGGGACGGAGGGGGGGCCCCGAGCGCCACCGCACTTCCGGGTCAGCCGCTTCCGCCTTCGTACGTCATCGACGCGCTCTATCAGCGGGCGTTGCTGTCGACCGACTACAACGCGGTCGCCGCAGCGCAACGTCGCTTCCTCAGCGCGCTTCGCAAAGGCGAAACGCGCGTTACCACACCGCTTGGCACCGATGTCAGGTTCCGAGTCGGAGACCGACCGGCGAACATCCAGGACGGCGATGCGTCCGCCACTCGAGCGCGCAAGGGCGTCGTGCTGGTGGATCGCGAAGTGGAGTTACCCTGTGGCGTGCTTCGGATTGCCCCGCTGGAGGAAACGGTGGAGGGAGTGATCGCCTTCCCTCCATCGCAGTGGAACGGGCGGCCCGTCACCGGGCTACGGCTGCACTTCTCCCGAGGGCGGGTCACCAAAGTCGAGGCTGAATCCGGAAAGGACGCCGTCCAGGCAGAGCTCAAGCAAGGCGGACCGGGAAGCGATGCATTTCGCGAATTCGCGCTGGGCTTCAATCCCGAGCTGGCGGTACCCGAACGAAACCCCTTCGTCGCTTACTACGGCTACGGATCGGGCGTGGTGCGCCTCTCGCTGGGAGACAACACGGAACTCGGCGGAAAGGTGACCAGCGGTCGCTCGCGCTGGAACTTCTTCACCGATGCCACGGTGATTGCAGGCGGCGAGCCGTGGGTGCGCGACGGACGGCTCGTGAACAATCCCTGATCAGCAATGCGCAGGGTACCGGCCCAGCGCCAAGCTAGGGAATCTCACCATTGAGAATCTTGACCAGCTTCCAGCTGTCGAGATTCCCACCCGAGACGACACCGACGATCTTCCCCGAGCCAGCCTTCCCGGTGAGAGCCGCTGCGACGGGTGCGGCACCGGCTCCTTCGGCAATCACACGATTGCGTTCAACCAAGAGGCGAATCGCATCGGCAATCGCCCGGACCGAAACGACGATCGGAGGATCCAGTAAGGCGGTCGCCAGCGGCCAAATCTCCTGGAGCACGCTTTTTCCACCGATCCCGTCGACAAAGCTTGGCGTGTAGTTTGCGATTTTAGGCTCGGCGCAGCCCCACGATGCGGCCAGTGGCGCTGCGGTCTCGACTTCCGCGGGGTGGATCTTCACCTCCGGCCTTAGCGCTCGAACCGCGGCGGCGATCCCCACGCTGAGTCCTCCGCCGCCGTATGGAATGACGATGGCATCTACATCGGGCAGCTCTTCGAGGATCTCCAGACCGATGGTCCCGTTGCCGGCGATCACCGCAGCGTTGCTCACCGGGTGAACGAACAAACCCTTCATTCCTTCGAACCGGTGGGTCATCAGAACCTGCCACCACGCGTCGAACGGGACTTTGACGATCTTCGCGCCCAGCCGAGAAATGGCGTCCAACTTCGTCTGGGACGCATGTTCGGGAACCACGGCCGTGCAGCTCAGTCCGAACCGCCGGGCGTTCCACGCGACGCCCTGAGCCATGTTTCCCGCGCTCGCGGTCCACACACCGTCGGCGAGTTGTTCGCGGTCCGCCGAGGCGATGGCGTTTGCCGCTCCGCGCACCTTGAACGAGCCGATCGGCTGCAAATTCTCGAGCTTGAGAAAGATCTGCGCGGGCGTGGGGAAGTTCAGCGGAACCAACGGCGAGCAAATGGCCACTCCCGCAATTCGGCGAGCTGCGGCTTGGATGTCTTCGAGCGCTGGAGCTTGAAGCTTCACGTGCTGCCTATGGTTTGGGCGCCGGCTCGAGCCGGAGGTCGAAGGTGGCCGTGGCTCCGCCTCGGACGACGACGGACGTCAGCACAATGTTCGCCGCCTTCACCTCGATGCCGAAGTCGCCCAGCACAAACGACTGTCGACCGCGAACGCGCAAGGCATCGGGATTTTTCGGATCGGACGATGCGACCAGCTGAAGGCGCGCCGGTCGCGTCACTCCGTGAATGGTCCAGTCGCCGGTAACAAGTACTCGCACTTCTTTTCCTTGGGCCAGCAGATGTGGATCATCGAGAGCCTTCGAGCCGGTGACGCGAAGCTCGATCCGAGGATACACGATCGCGTCGTTTCCGCTCGTCGGCAAGCGGTTCTGACCATCGCAGGCGTGCTCTTTTGGAAATCGCGAGCGCGAGTAGTCCAGACCTAAGGCCTCGCGCATGTGACAGTCGCGCTTCGGATCGTCGCTTTTCAGCTCGGAGATCGACACCCAGAGGTGGCCACCTCGGACATCCACGCTCTCGGGATCGAGCTCAACCTCGCCCTCTACGGCCTTCGCAGCCACCTCGTGAGTGCCGAAGGTGTACGGGATTTCGACGGTAATTCCCTTGCCCTCGGGGTTGGGGACCCCCGCATATTGGCGAGGCCCTCCGAACGCCCCGAAGCTGAATATCGACAACAATAGTGTACACCCGCGCGCATCCACGGCGGAGCGCACGAGAGCACAAACGCCTCTCGCTTCCTACTGGGAACGCCAGCCGCGACGCTATTTAGTGTCCAACCATTGATCCACCCCGCCGTGATGCGAGCATGCACCGGTGTGGTTGGCGCTGTACGAAAACGTCCCGTCCTTGCAGCGCGCGGTCGGCTTGGCTGCTTTCCCGTCCGTTGGCTTCGCTTCTTTCACGTCCTTGGAGCTGGGGGTTCCAACGTTGCCTGGAGAAGTCGCTCCCGGATTCGGGGTCGGGGTCGTTACCGCCGATCCTCCCGTGCCCTGGCTTTTCCCTGCCGTCCCTTGGCTTTTCACATCTGCTGCGGGTGCGGGCCCGGCAACTCCGCCGTGGTGGGAGCAAGCTCCGCTGCCTTTCTTCGAAAATGTTCCGTCTTTACACTGCACCTGATCGGTGTTCGTTGCCGCGGCGTTCTTCGATTGGCCAAACGCATACGAACCAATGAAGGCCGATGTCAGCAGGAGCACCGGGACCAATGAGAGTCTCGCGCGATTCATGCCGCCTCCTTCCCCCCCGGAGGAAGGTAGGACACCTTGCTTAGGTCTCAAGGGGCACGCGCTATCACCGGCGCTCGGGTAGCGGATGAGTGCACGAACGCAGGGCAGGCGTCGAAGCGGACGGATACGCGCCGCTTGTGAACGTCCCCTCCAGACACCAGCTTAGGTCATACCGACTGGAGGATATCTATGGACTGGAAACAAGCTATTGGGATGGCCGTCGGTTGCGCATTGATGAGTGCACCTGCGTTTTCGCAAACCGGAGCAACTACGGGAACCGGCGTCCGACCTGCCGTGAACGACCCGTCAGCCCCGCCGGGCACTTCGTCAACACCGACCGCGACGGAGACGCGACCGAGCCACGAGGCGATGATTCTCGCACGCATCCACCACGACAACCAAAATGAGATTGAAATGGCGAACCTGGCAATACAAAACGCCAGCTCGAATGAGGTGAGAAAATTCGCGGACCGAATCTTGACCGATCATTCGAAGGCCGAGCAACAGGTGCTGGCGTTCGCTAGGTCTCACAACATCGATCTCCCCGTGGCCGAACAGAGGGCAGCGCTGAACCAGATGCAGAGGGATGAAGCCCGCTCCAAAGCGGCTGGCAGCGCGGCTGGCGAATATACCCGCAGTACCAGTGGCACCGGGGGAGCAGGAACACAGGGGGCTGGGCAGGACGAGCATGACTCAACGATGGCGAAACTTCGCAACCTCAAGGGCGCGGAGTTTGACCGCGAGTTCGTCAATGCCATGGTGAGCGATCACCGGAAGACCATCGCCCGGCTCACCAGTGCCCGTTCGCAGTTCAAGGATCCCGACACCATCGCGCTGGTCGACAAGCTTCTCCCAACGCTCCAGCAGCACTTGAGCATGGCGGAGAAGCTCCAGAGCAATCCGAAGTCCTAAAAGCGCACGACGCGCTCCGAGAGGCCGGTGGTGGCAGCCTGGCCTCTCGGCGCGAACGTCGGTGGGACTCAGTTAGGAGCGGTAAGTCGGGTCTAATCGGTCCAGCTTGCGCAGCAGGCCCGGCCACGCCAGGGTGCCACCCGCGGACCGGGTGACCTTTTTTGAATTCGCCCTCGCGCCGGCGATGATTTTAGGATCCACCTCGATCAGTTCTTCGCCGGAGGCCTGGGCTCGAATCTGGATCGCGCAGGTGACTTCAAACAAATACATGAAAAGATATGCGTCTGGAATCGAATCGGCGACCGTCAACAGTCCGTGATTTCGCAGCATCAGAAAATTGTTTTCTCCAAGGTCGCGCACCAGCCGTGGCTTTTCGTCGTCGTTGAGCGCGATGCCCTCGTAGTCGTGATATCCGAGCGAGGGCAGCACCAGCGTGGACTGCTGCGAGATCGGCAACACCCCGCATTTTTGGCTCGACACCGCAATCCCGTTGGTGCTGTGCAAATGCAGCACGCAGCGCGCATCCTCGCGAGCGGCGTGAATTGCGCTGTGGATGGTGAAGCCCGCCGGGTTGATGTCGTAAGGACTGTCCATCACTTTTTTCCCCGCGAGATCCACCTTCACCAAGCTGGACGCGGTGATCTCCTCGAACAGCATCCCGTACGGATTGAGCAAGAAATGATGCTCGGGCCCGGGCACTCGAGCCGAGATGTGCGTGAAGATCAGGTCGTCCCAGTGGTTCAGCGACACCAGGCGGTAACAGGCCGCAAGGTTCACCCGCTGCTCCCATTCCGCAGCGCTGACTCGCGAGCGGACCGCATCGGTCCCCAACGGTTGCACCACGTTCATCGTCAAGCCCTCCATCTGCTTCCGATCTCGCCCAACCAGAACGATTGTGCAACTACGGGGCGAACCCGATCAGGTGGCCGCGGCCGCGCCCCCCTACGCCGAGGCGACGCTCACGAGCGCCAGCAACGCTTCCTTCTGGTCCTGAGCCCAAGGTCTTCCGGCGCTCCGACCGGCCTGCTGAAGTTGCCGCCGCAGGGTCGCCTCAGGGCTTCCCTGCGCCTTTGCGGCGCGCGCGTAAAGCTCTCCAGCCGGGACCATCGACGCCGGCACTCCAAGCGCCTCGCTCGCTCGGAGGATCGCACCGCGAAACAGCTCGCCCTCCGCGGCGTGAATCAGCGCGTGAGCGGCCAGGATTTTTTCCAGTGGCGATGTGAGAGCACGGTTTGCTCCAATCAGCGCAGTCGCCACCACGTCGTGGCCGCGTTCCCGAAGCTCGCGGAGAATCTTCGAGAGCGACTCCTGGGCTCGCCGCTGCGCCATCGCAGTGGATTCCTGGACAAGTTGCTTCGCCGCTTCGAACGGGAGCTTCGAGGCGGCGTGGTAGACGAAGCGGGCTGCATCGGGATCATGGCCTTCGATCATCTCGACGCGTCGACGATCCACGACGGTAAGCGCAGGCAGTCGGACCGGCAATTCCGCCGCAAGCAGGGCCGCCCACCCAGTGTGTACCCGAAATCCGAGCGCGACCCGCCCCATCAATCATCACCTTTCAAAACCCAGCCTCCTCCATTGGACCTGCGGAGCTTTTTCGCGCATTTTGAATACGCTGGCGACCCACTCGAGGAGCAATGCAGAAGGCGGTGGCACGCTTCCTGGCTTGAGAAGTGGAAAAGTCGCCGCGCGGCGACTTTTCGGATTCCTAGAGTAAATACATGAGCTTAGGCTTGAACCTTACCCCCCAAAATGAGCCTTTACGAACGGCCATGCAGGCAGCGGCGGGAGACATTCCGGTTGGTCTTAGATGGATGACAGGTTGGCGTCACGTTCATGGACAAGGCTCGCGCGCAGATTCGTGGTTGGTCCCATGAAGCACAGCGACGCGACCGGGTTTTCTGAACCCTGGGATGTGATCGTCCTCGGTGGGGGCAATGCCGGCTTGTGCGCGGCGATTACCGCCCGTGAAGCTGGAGCAAGCGTTCTGATTCTCGAGTGCGCGCCAACGGACTTTCGGGGTGGCAACAGTCGGCATACGCGCAACCTCAGATACGTGCACCCGAACACCGACGGAATCATGACCGGCCCCTACCTAGAGGACGAATTCTGGGAGGACCTTCGGCGCGTCACCAACGGAAACACTGATGAGACGCTGGCACAGCTGACGATCCGCGATTCGGCCGACTGCGGCGAATGGATGCGTCGGCACGGCGTCCGTTTTCAGCCGCCGCTCGGCGGAACGCTCCATCTGGGGCGAACCAACGCGTTCTTTCTCGGCGGCGGAAAAGCGTTGGTGAACGCCTACTACCGAGCGGTGGAGCGCCTCGGCGCCAAGGTTACGTACGACGCGGAGGTGCAGGAGCTGGAGATCCGCGACGGCGAGTTTTCCGCCGCCGTGGTGGCTTGGCGAGGCGTAACGCAGAGGGTGAAGGCGCGAGCCGTCGTCGCCGCGTCCGGTGGTTTCGAGGCAAACATCCCGTGGCTCAAGGAGAGCTGGGGCGAGGTGGCGGACAACTTCATCATCCGGGGTACTCCGTACAACACGGGCCGAGTGCTGCGGGTGCTTCTGGATCGCGGGGCAAAACAGGTCGGCGATCCGCGACAGTGCCACGCGGTCGCGGTGGATGGCCGATCGCCGAAGTTCGACGGAGGGATTGTCACTCGGGTGGACGCGGTCCCCTTCGGCATCGTCGTCAACCGGCACGGCCAGCGTTTCTACGACGAGGGCGAGGACTTCTGGCCCAAGCGCTACGCGATCTGGGGGCGACTGGTGGCGCAGCAGCCAGGGCAAATCGGGCACGTGATCATCGACTCGAAGCCGCTGGGGCGATTCATGCCGACGGTGTTTCCGCCCACCGTCTCAGGTTCCATCGGCGAGCTCGCCGTGGCGCTAGGGCTCGATGGGGTCGCCGTCGAGGAGACGGTGAAGAAGTTCAACGCCTCGGCCCGGCCGGGAACCTTCGATCCTCTTTCACTCGACGACTGTCGCACCGAGGGGCTCACTCCGCCAAAGAGCCACTGGGCGGTACCGATTGACCGGCCTCCATTTTATGGCTACTCGCTTCGGCCGGGCATCACCTTCACGTACCTCGGGGTCGGAGTCGACGAGCAAGCGCGCATTCTCATGGCCAAGGGTGCGCCATCGACTAACATGTTCGCGGCCGGCGAGATTATGGCGGGCAACATCCTCGGACAGGGCTACATGGCCGGGTTCGGGATGACCATCGGAACGGTGTTTGGGAGGATCGCCGGCCGTGAGGCGGCGAAACTCGCACGACGGCGTCCGGTCCTCTCGAGCGAGGAGGTCTCCGATGCCATCCACTGATCTCCTCAAGGAGGCCGAGCGGTTGATGGTCATCTGCAACGCGTGCCGCTACTGCGAAGGCCACTGCGCCGTCTTCCCGGCGATGGAAATGCGGCTCACCTTCCCCGCTGAAGATCTGCGCTACCTCGCCAACCTCTGTCACGGCTGCGGATCCTGCTTTCATCATTGCCAGTACGCGCCGCCTCACCCGTTCGACGTCAACGTCCCACGGGTGTTCGATGGGCTGCGACGCGAAAGCTATGCGCGCTACGCGTGGCCGAGGTTTCTGGGGCCGATGTTCCAGCGCAACGGACTGGCCACGGCTGTGATAACCGCGGCGAGCTGCGTGATCTTCACAGTGGCGGGCACGGTGCTCGTGGGCCCGGATGCGTTACGGCGCCACCTCGGACCGGGCGCCTTCTACAGAGTCGTCCCCCACTGGGCGATGGTGCTTTTGTTCGGACTGTCGTTCGCGTTTGCGCTGCTCGCGCTGGCAGCGGCGGTTCAAGCCTTCTGGCGCGACTGCGGAGTGCCCGGACGTCAACTACCAGCCTCGGTGCACAACCGAGCAACTCGGGACTCGATGATGCTGCGCTACCTCGATGGAGGGGGGGACGGCTGTACCTATCCGAACGAAAAGCCCTCGATGAGCCGCCGCTGGTGGCACCACTTCACGTTCTATGGATTCTTGCTGTGCTTCGCGGCCACCTGCGTCGCCGCTGTCTACGACTGGCTAGGTCATCCGGCTCCGTACCCGTGGTTGAGTGCTCCGGTCGTGCTCGGCACAGCGGGGGGCATCGGCCTGGTGATCGGCACGGTAGGTCTGCTGACGATCAAAGCCGAAAGCGATCGCGCGCCATACCCACGCACCGGCATGGACGTCTCGTTTCTGTTCTTGCTGCTGCTCACCTCAGTGACTGGATTCTTGGTTCTGTTTTTTCGCACCACCGCGGCGATGGGAATTTTGCTGCTGATTCACCTCGGGGTGGTGATGGGCCTGTTTCTCACCATGCCTTACGGGAAGTTCGTCCATGGTTTTTTCCGCTACGCCGCCTTGGCCCGATACGCAGTCGAGCGACCGAAATCAGCCGAGCAGGCGTCCTCGGAGGTCGTCTAACGGGAGAAGTCGATGAACGTCGGAGTGGACCAGAGAAGAATTCGTCGGGCGAGCTACGCCGCCGTAAGCGCGATTTTGCTTTTTGCGATTCAACCGGCAGTTGCAAGAGCGGAGCAAGCGGAGATCACCATCGCTAAGGAGTTTGGCATCGGCTACCTGCCCTACATGATCATGGAGCACGACAAGCTGATTGAAAAGCACGCCAAGCAGCGCGGACTGGGCGACCTCAAGGTGAACTGGAAGACCTTTGGCGGGTCTGGTTTTCAGCAGAGCGCGATCATCGGTGGCCAGCTCGAATTCACCTCCAGCGGCGTCCCTTGGTTCTTGCTGCTCTGGGACAAGATGAACGGCGTAGTGAAATCGGTTGGAGCACTGGACTCGATGCCGCTGTACCTAAACACGCGTGACCCGAAAGTGAAGTCGCTCAAAGACTTCGGTCAGACGAACAAAATTGCAGTACCGGCAATCAAGTCGTCGGTCCAGGCGATGACCCTGCAGATGGCCGCGCTCAAGGTCTTTGGGCCGGGCCAGTCCAACAAGCTCGACACCCTGACGGTGTCGCTGAGTCATCCGGACGCGATGACCGCCCTTCTCTCCGGGGCCGGCGACATCGACAGTCATTACACCTCGCCGCCGTTTCAGGATCTCGAGCTCAAGGACGCGCGAATCCACCGGGTGTTGAGCTCTTATGAGGTGCTTGAGGGTGCGGCGACCTTTATCATCACCGCCACCACGACGAAGTTTCAGAAGGCCAATCCGAAGACCTTCGATGCCTTTGTGGCCGCGCTCCAGGAGGCGCAGTCCTTTATCAACTCAAGTAAGCGCCAGGCCGCTGAAATCTACCTCGGCATGTCTGGAGACAAGAAGCTGTCGCTCGAAGATTTGATGAAGATGTTGAACAATCCAGATTACCGGTTCACCATCGTTCCGGAGGGCGTGATGAAGTACGCCGCGCACATGGCGAGCAACGGAGTGATCAAGAAAAGACCCGGCAGTTGGAAGGAGCTGTTCTTTTCTAACGTGCACGATCAGCCCGGCAGTTGATACACCGAAATGAAACGGGCGCGTCCTCGTCGACCTTCGCGAGAACGCGCCCGCCGCTACCGCAACAGCGACGTCTCTGGATTACTTCTCCTTCCTGGGAGAATCGACCCCGGTCGCTTTCTCGTCGGCCATGGCCACCCCTTTGGCCTCGGAGTCGAACCGAACCAGCGAGGCCTTTCCACCCGTCCGGCTCTTCACCACCGTGGAATAGACCGCTTTAACCTCGAACTGCCCATGGTGCCCGGCAGAGGTATGAACGATTTTCACCTCCCCAGCGGCGTCCTTGGCGTCTGCTCGCGCCGCTTCGACGCTGCGCAGGAAAGCAGCCTTCTCGCTCGGCGAATCGAGCCTCTGCTTGAGCTGGACGGCCTCATCCACCACGCTGTCGGGGATCGCCGGCCAATAGACGCCCTCGGTGATCACCTCGCCATTGCTGTCGAAAGCTGCGAAGGCAAACGAGCCCTCCACCGGGATTCCCTGGATCGACCGCTCCAGGTGCGTGGTGTACCACAGCAGCTTCGACGGAGAGGACATCGCTGCGGACTGGGTTGATCCGCCGCCCTTCATCGTGGTGGTGACGTGCGTGCCGCTCACCTCGGCCGCTGGCACACCCGCGCGGATCAAGTACTCGCGCACTATCCCGCTGTGCTCGTCCGGGTCCTGGGTCAACGGCTCAGGAAGAAGGTCCGGAGAAGGGGGAGCGTTTAGCGTGGCCAAAGTCGCCCCGGTGACGGTGTCGACCATGAAGGCGCCACGGTCGCCGCGCAATCGCTGATAAGGACCTTGGACCTCGAGATGTCCACCGGCACCGACGTTGAACTGCGATTTGTCGGCTAGGTGCTCGTACTGGATGCCTCCCGCGTTCGACGGCGATGTGCCGGCCAAGGATCCGAAGAGCAACATCAAACCAAATGTCTTGATTTCAGTTTTCATGATTAGCCTCTCAATTTTCGAGCTTTGGATTACCAAAGGATAAAGGGGTAAGTGTTACAGTCGTAGTTACAGGTATAGATCCACGCCATCCATCCCCAGCCGATCGAGTCGTTCCCGTCGTCTCGGAGTTGGATCCAGTTTTCGGTGCCGTTGGCCCACTCCGCGCGCGCTTCATTCACTTCCACCGAGAGCGCGATGTGCGCGCCGCATCCGTCGATGCCATGGCCGCCGCCGCCGAAGAAGCAGTTGCCTCCGCCGGTGACCGAGTTGATCGCATCGGTCCACGATGGGCCGACCGCCGACCAGGGGTTGGCGACGTATCTATCAGCCAATGCGCGACCGCGATTGGCGACATCCGCGGTGTCGTCTCCGACGCGGGTTGGCATGATCAAAGCGATGGTAGAAACGCCGGCAAAGGCGTTGAGCGTCTCGGGGACGTACAGGTCGGGGGTGATTCCGCAGCTGTTGTCGATCACCGCGAGGTTGACTCCACCGTTGAGTGCGGCTCCAGCCCAATCGCCGGAGCCCGGGTCCTCACCCCAGCGAACTGCGTCGGTAGAATAGTTGACCGACTGGCATGAGGTTCCAGTGCGATCGACCACGATGCTTCGAGGTCGAGAGTAGACGCAGCGCCCCTCGGGGAACCACCAGATGTAGTGGTCAAGCAGGCACCGCTTATCGGTACCGGCGATGTCCGGACACTCGGCCGTGGAAAAGCAGACCGTGTTGGTCTGGTCATCGCAGGTCCCATGGCCGCTGAAGTAAGCGATGGCGTCGCCGGGTCGATCGAAGTTCCAAGTGTCCCCGCCGTCCGAGGCCACGTCGACGTCTGTGAAGTCCGTCGGCCAGACCAAGCCGTTGGTGTAGCGAACGCCGGCGTTGTAACCGCCGATCGAGAGCATCCGGCTTCGGAAGTTGTCTACGTTGGCGATGTTATTCGACAATGCGCCACACGAATAGGCATCAACCGCCTCAATGGTGATTCCCGTCTCCGCGTCTGCCCACGCGGACAGCGGACACAAGCAAAGAGCGGCGGCGATCAGCCCTCTGGTACCTCTCCTCAAGAGTTCCATGATCCTTGTTCCTTTGTTTAGGGGTTGTAAGACACGTCCAAACTGAGACGACGTGGCTCTTTGCACTGGCCATGCCGCTGCGCGCGACCTTGAATTCCCTCGGCGGAAGTAGCCGCAGCGGGCACGAAACGCGCGCAGCCTGTAGCCAGCGAGGCTACTGGTGTTGTGACTGACGCAACGATGGCCGGTCGAAGCCTCGCGGAGCGGACGTTTTTCGTACGTTCGGAAACGCGAAGGCGCGCCCTCGCGAACCTCCGCGAAGACGCGCCTTGTTTTAGATCCGACCTATCGGGCGGGGTGATTAGTACGTGAAGGTGGCGATCGTCCTTCCCGCGCCCGCACCCCCATGATCCGGGTCAGTTGCTTGGGAAAACGCGCCATTGATGACGCGCGGAGCTTGGCCCTTCACGTTGATCGTCACGACATAGTTGGTCGTTAGCGACGCGGGAGGGCAATTGGCCCAATAGTCCACTTTGACCGTGTAGGTGCCGTGGGGAGCCCGACCCGCCGGCCAAGTGATGTTCTCACTGCGTTTGTGGTCGAGCGCGCAAGCCGCGTCCGAGTCCAGATCGAGAGTCCCACCCGTCGCCGAGTCGGTCCGGTTGCCGTAGTAGATCTCCAGGTTGCTGGGGCCAATCACGTGGAGATCCAGATCATTGTCGAGGTCCCAGCTCACGTTCACTTGCACATCGCCGGTTCCGACGGCGGTGAGATGGATGGGGACTGCCTGAGCAGCGCCATAGCTGGCTCCGTTGCCTCCGGCCACCTCGATGCTAAAGTCGGTCGGTGCGTTTTGAGCAATCGTCGCGAGCAGCGTCAGCGCGCCGCCATTGAGTCCGGTGATCTCGTAGTAACCGTCGTCTCCCGAGACAGACACCACCAGCGACGAGTAGTTCGCCGTCGAGGTTACCTGAATCTGCCTAGATCCACCCGGAATGGTCACGCCCGAACTGGCGGTCGCGGTAATCGCCGGCCCATTTCCGCTCGGAGGACTGCCCGACCTGTGCGTCGCATTCACCGGGGTTCCGTTCACGAGGGCCGAAACCTGAGTGATGGTGTCGGCCACGTTTCCCCCGCCGCTGCCGCCGCCGCACCCAACGAGCGCCGCTGCAAGGAGACTGCATCCAAGCAACAGCCCTCTGGCAAAACTCCTCCTAAAGAGTTCCATGATCGTTGTTCCTTTGGTTAGGGTCGGTGGAGCGCTTTGCACCGGCCATGCCGCGGTGCGCGCCCGCGTGTCTTCGGGGCGAACCGGCCGCGGCGGTGGCGAAGCGTTGCCAACCTGCAACCGGCGGCGCTTCGATGTTGCCACCGATGCAACCATCGCCGGTCGAAGCGTCGCGAGGGAGCCTTCGCATCATTTCGGGTGCGCGCTTGTAGGGCTGCTGATTAGTTAGCGGCTTGGGGTACGGGGAAGACTCGGGACCGAAATTTACCAAGCAGTTAGAGAGAGGAGCCCGTCAAATGGCATTCATTAATGTAGGCACCGAAAATTCAGCGAGCATCGACCTGTATTACGAGGACCATGGATCCGGTCAGCCGGTGGTCCTGATCCACGGGTACCCTCTCAATGGAACGTCGTGGGAAAAGCAGACCGCGGTGCTGCTCGCCGCCGGCTACCGGGTGGTCACCTATGATCGCCGAGGGTTTGGTCGCTCCAGCCAGCCCACCAGCGGGTATGACTACGACACCTTCGCAGAGGACCTGCGCAAGCTCGTCAGGAAACTCGAGCTACGGGATTTCGTCCTCGTCGGCTTCTCGATGGGAGGCGGCGAAGTCGCGCGCTACGTCGGCAAGTTCGGCTCGCAGGGCGTGAGCAAGGCCGTGTTCGCCAGCGCGGTGACGCCGTACTTGTTGAAGGCCAGCGACAATCCGGATGGAGTAGATGTCGCTGTGTTTCAGGGTATTGAGCAGGCGGTAGCGGCCGACCGCTACGCATTCTTCACGGAGTTCTTCAAAAATTTCTACAACACCGATGTCACGCTCGGTAAGAGAATCAGCGACCAGGCGGTGCACGCGAGCTGGAACGTTGCCGCCGGCTCGTCCCCAACCGCCAGCTATGCCTGCGTGCGCACTTGGTACACTGATTTTCGCAAGGACGTGGCGCGCGTCGATGTCCCCACGCTCGTGATTCACGGAGACTCGGATCGGATCGTTCCCGTCGAAGTCGCGGGCGCCAAAACGGCGCAAGCGATCAAGGGTGCCCGGTTCGCCAAGATTCAGGGAGGACCGCATGGGTTGCTCTGGACCCATGCAGAGGAAGTCAACCGCGCGCTGTTGGAGTTCCTTGGAGCCACGCAGCGCTAGAGCGACTCGCGTCTGGAGCGCCGGCGAATCCGGGCGATCTCGGCTGCGGGTAGCCCCAGCGATTCAAGGAAGTCCTGATGAGCTTGAGGCGCCATCCGCTCAAACTCCACGTGCCAGCGCTGCATCGCTGCCTCGTCCAGGCCGGCGGCGCGAAGGATCGCGACCCACCGACCTTTGTCGATTGCACGTGTCCCGCGCAGCTTCCTCGGGTTGGCCAAGAGGTGAACGATGATTCGCTGCTGCTCCCGCAACCGCGCAATCTCCGAGTTGAGTTGGTCAAGGCGCGCTTCAAGGAGCTCGGCC
>Ga0126369_10000941_pt1 | contig 19716 bp, 13 predicted proteins | sample PanSoiMetaPlot_1_FD_109646 | JGI IMG/M metagenome (GOLD analysis project Ga0126369, IMG submission 109646) | Tropical forest soil microbial communities from Panama - MetaG Plot_1 | ecosystem: Environmental > Terrestrial > Soil > Tropical forest > Bulk soil | place: Panama | collected 2016-02-17 | reverse complement strand
GGCCTGCACGGGGAGGTCCCGCAGGTGGACATCGCCGCCGTGCTCGCCAACGCCAGCCGCGTCGCCGGCTACGCGCACGAGGAGAAGCGGCTCGTCGATCGCCTCCGCGGCAGCGGCGTGGAGGTGGTCGAGCAGGCGGGCCCGGCCGCGTTCGTCGATCCGCGGACGGTGCGGACGCCCGACGGCCGGACGTTCGGCGGGGATGCGGTCGTGGTGGCGGTGGGTGGGCACGCCGGCACGCTGCCCGTCCCCGGCGCAGACCTGGCCCTGACCTACGAGGACGTCCCCGGCCTCACGGCCCTGCCCGCGTCGGTCGCGGTGGTCGGCGGCGCGGACACCGGCTGCCAGCTGGCGTCGATCCTGGCCGACTTCGGGGCGCGGGTCACGCTGGTCGAGGCCGCGGCCGCGCTGGTCTCCCGCGCGGACGCGGATGTCTCGGCCGGGCTCGCCGAGTCCTTCGGTCACCGCGGCATCCGGGTGCTGACCGGCACGTTCGTCGAGCGGCTGGAACCGACCCCGACCGGCACGGCCGTCCACTACCGGTCGGGGACGGAGAGTGGGCGGCTCGACGTGGAGCGAGTGTTCCTCGCGGTCGGCTGGCCGGGCAACGCCGGCACGCTGGGTGCCGAAGCGGTCGGGATCGCCACCGAGCGCGGCTACGTGCGTGTGGACGACTGCCTGCGCAGCAGCCTGCCCCACGTCTTCGCGGCCGGCGACGTCAACGGCCTCAGCATGCTCGTGCCCAGTGCCCGCCACGAGGGACGCATCGCCGCCCAGAACGCCGTGCTGGGCACCCGCCGCCGGTTCGACCACACGGTCGTCCCCACCGGGAGCTTCACGGACCCGGAGTACGGCAGCGTGGGGCTGACGGAGGCCGAGGCCCGCGAGCGCCACGACTGCGCGGTCGGCGTGGCGCGCTACGGGGACCTGCTCCGCCCGGTCGCCGACGGCCGTCCGGAGGGGTTCTGCAAGCTGATCGTCGAGAGCCACCGGCGGTACGTGCTGGGCGCGCACGTGCTGGGCGAGTACTCGGCGGAGGTGATCCAGATGGCCGCGGCGTGCATGGCGGCCAACCTGCGCGTGGAGCAGATCGCCGAGCTGCAGCCGGCGTTCCCCACGTTCACGGAGGGCGTCGGGGTGGCCGCGCAGAAGGTCGTCCGCGACCTCGGGGTCACCGCGTGGGCGCCGCCCTGGAGCGACCTGCCGCCGGCCGACGGAGAGTAGCCTCTTTTGAGGCTACAATGAGGCCATGCTGACGATGGGCGTGCGGGAACTGAAGGACGGGCTGAGCCGAGCACTTCGCCGGGTCGAGCAGGGCGAGACGGTCGAGGTGACCGACCATGGCCGTCCGATCGCAAGGATCATCAAGGCCTGGCCGTCACGCTCTCAGCAGATGATTGCTGAGGGCCGATTGGTCGCGCCCGATGCCGAGGCCGACCTCCTCGACCTCTGGCCGCCCCCGCCGCTGGAACCGGGCGAGAGGCTCGGCTCCGAGATCCTGGCGGAGCTCCGTGCGGACGAGCGATAGGTACGCATACCTCGACACGTCGGCGTTCGTCAAGCTCTGCTGGCCGGAGCCCGAGTCCGAGGCGCTCCACAGCTACTTGAGTGGATGGCCTCAGCGGGTCTCGTCGGTGCTGCTCTGCACCGAGGCACTCAGGGCGGCCCAACGACAGCCTGCGACGCGGATCGAGCGCACGCAGCGCCTGCTGGAGCGGATGCCCATGGTGGAGGTCGATCGCTCGCTGTTCCGCCAGGCCGGGCTCCTCGGGCCTGCCACCATGCGCTCCCTCGACGCGGTCCACGTCGCTTCGGCACTCGCGCTCGGACCGGATCTCGGCGTGGTGATCACGTACGACGAACGTATGGCTGTCGTGGCCCGGCTGTTCGGTCTGGACGTGGCCTCGCCGGCTTGAGCGGGCCGGGCCGCGGCCGACAGGGATTCGTCCAGGTCCGCCCATCGACGCCAGTACGGTAAACGCCACGATGCCGAAGGCGGGAACGCCCGCGGCGACGCCGTGCTGTGACCGTTCTTCAGGGCGACGAGGCCGGCGATGACGGCAGCGGTCAGCAGCGCCAACTCGGAGCCCGCGGCGTGCGCTGCGGCCATCAACCCTCCGGCGTCGCCGCGGCTTGCGCCGTCGCCTCCTGCCCGTTCTTCCGCGCACGTTCGCGGTGGTCGCGCGTGTCGCCGGCGCCCGGGCCGCCCTCCTCGATCAGTGCCACCCGGATGTCAGCCAGCTCGCGGACCTTCTCCGGGCCCACGGTGGGATACCGCGGGTCGATCCGCATCAGCTCGTGCAGGATCACCGCGCCCGCTGCCAGCCGCGCATACCATTTGCGATCCGCCGGGATGACGTGCCAGGGCGCCCACTCGGTGCTCGTGTTGCTCAGCACGTCCGAGTAGGCGCGCTGGTAGTCGTCCCAACGCTGGCGTTCCCGCGCGTCGGCGGCCGAGAACTTCCAGTTCTTCTGGGGCGTGTCGATGCGCTGCAGGAAGCGGAGGCGCTGCTCCTCGCGGGACAGATTGAGGAAGATCTTCACGATCCGGATGCCGTTGTCGACGAGGTAGTGCTCCCAGTCGTTGATCTCGCGGAAACGGCGCTTCCAGATGTTCCCGCTCCGGCTGCTCGGAGGCAGGCTCTGGCGGTCCAGGTTCTCGGGATGGACGCGGACGACCAGCACCTCCTCGTAGTACGAGCGGTTGAAGATGCCGATCCGGCCCCGCTCCGGCAGCCGCCTCGCGTACCGCCACAGGTAGTCGTGACTGAGCTCCTCGGCGGAGGGGACCTTGAAGCTGGTGACCGCAACGCCCTGCGGGTTGACGCCGCTCATCACGTGCTTGATCGTCCCGTCCTTGCCTGCGGCATCCAGGGCCTGCAGCACGACCAGCACCGCGTACGTGCTCTGCGCCGCGAGCCGGTCCTGGTACTCGGCGAGCTGGGCGATGCCGCTGGCCAGCTGCGCGGCGGCGTCGGCCTTGGTGCCGTACTCGCCTCGGAAGCCCGGATCGAAGTCCCTGGGCAGCCTGACCGTAGCGCCGGGCTTCACCCGGAATGGCTCGATGATGCGGGTGATCCGCGGCAGGGTCTGCGCCTGGCGCCGTGGCACGTCTCAGCCCTTCTGCGCCGCCGGTCGCAGCTCGGCGGCGGCCGCGGACTCCGGTTCCTGCTCGGGCCGGCGGCGCAGGACGACCTTCCAGGCCTCGGCGAAGACGACGATCGAGAAGGAGATGCCGAGGCAGATGCCCCACTGGCCGAGATTCAGGCTCGTGGTCTTCAGGATCGCCTGCAGGAGCCGGGACTCCGTCGCGAAGAGGATCGACAGCACCGTGAGCCCGGTGGTCTTCAGCAGCATCGTGTTCTCGAGGATCAGCGACCCGAAGATCGTCCGCCGTTCGTCGGCGGTCTCGAGCGAGAAGAACAGGTTGAACAGGGCGAACGTCGTCACCGCCATGGTGTGGGCGACGACGCTGTTGTCGGACGCGGGCGCCCAGTAGGCGACGCCAAGAGTGCCGACCGCCATGATCAGCCCGAAGACGGCGAGCTCTATGAGCCGGCGCCGCGGCAGGATCGGCTCGTCGGCGGCTCGGGGACGCCGCTCCATGAGTCCGGGGGCCGGCTTGCCGAAGCCGAGGCCGATCGCCTGGAACACGCCGGCGGTGAAGTTGATCCACAGCGTCTGCAGGGGCAGGAACGGCGTGCCCCCCAGGATGTTGAAGATCGCCGCGCCGATGAACGTGAGGATGAACCCGAACAGGGTCCCCATCTGGTAGCGGATGTAGCGGAGCAGATTGTCGTAGATCGCGCGGCCCTGCTCGACGGCGTTCACGATCGTGGCGAAGTTGTCGTCCGTGAGGATCATCACGGCCGCTTCCTTCGAGACCTCCGTGCCCGTGATGCCCATCGCGACGCCGATGTCGGCCTTCTTCAGCGCCGGCGCGTCGTTGACCCCGTCGCCCGTCATCGCGACGATGTCCCCCCGCTTCTTGAGGATGTCGACGAGGTGGACCTTGTCCTCGGGGGCGACGCGCGCGATCACGCCGATTCCGTCGATCTGCCGCTGCGCCTCCGCGTCGCTCATCGCGGTGAACTCGGCGCCGGTGATCGCCCGTCCCTCGATGCCGAGCTGCCGGCCGATGGACTCCGCCGTGACGGCGTGGTCGCCGGTGATCATCCGCACCTGGATGCCGGCCGCCTTGGCCCGGGCGATCGCGTCTCCGGCCTCGGGCCGGGGCGGGTCCATGATCCCGACGAGCGCGAGCAGCGTGAGGCCCTGGAGCCGGCCGAGCAGGTCGTCCGCCGGGTCGAACCGCGCCGGGTCGAAGTCCTTGCGCGCCGTGGCCATGACGCGCAGACCCTGCTTGCCGAGCGCCTCGTTGGCCTCGAGGTAGCGGGACCGAGCCGCTTCGACCGGGACGTCCTGCCCGTCGGGATCGTGCACCGCGCCGGCCCGCGCGAGCAGCTGGTCGGGCGCTCCCTTCACGAAGGCTCGCACCACCTCACGGCCGGCGCCGTCGCTCATGCGGTGGAAGGTGGCCATGAGCTTGTAGGCGGCGTCGAACGGGACCTCGGCGATGCGCGGGAACTCCCGGCGCGTCTCCGCGGCGTCGATGCCGCCCTTCGCGGCGAGGACAACGAGCGCGCCCTCGGTCGGGTCACCGACCAGCTTGCCGTCGCGGACCTCCGCGTCCGAGGCCAGCACCATCGGCAGCAGGTACTCCTCGAGCGAAACCGGCTCGAGCCCGCCTGCGTGGGTGATCTGGCCGTCGGTCGAGTAGCCCTGGCCGGTGACGGCGTACCGCCGTCCGACCACGCCCATCTGGACGGCCGTCATCTGGTTCAGCGTCAGGGTGCCGGTCTTGTCCGAGTTGATGGCCGTCGTGGATCCGAGCGTCTCCACGGAGCGCAGGCGCTTCATGATCGCGCCGTACTGGGCCAGGGTGGACGTCCCCTTGGCGAGGACCGTGGTGACGACCGCCGGTAGGCCCGTCGGGATCGCGGCGACGGCGAACGCGACCGCCGTCAGGAACAGCGTGCTGAACTTGTTGCCCCGCGCCAGGCCGAGCCCGATCGAGATGACCAGGGCGACGCCGGCGATGACCAGGATCTGGGACGTCAGGCGGTTGAGCTGGCGGGTCAGGGGGGTCGCCACCTCCCCCTGCGTCTGGAGCATTCCCGAGATCCGCCCGACCTCGGTGCCCATCCCGGTGGTCGTCACCAGCAGCCTTCCCGCGCCGCGCGTGACGGCCGTGTTCATGTAGGCCATGTCGGTGCGGTCGCCCAGCGGCGTGTCCACCTTCAGGACGGCTTCGACCGTCTTCGGCACCGGCGTGCTCTCGCCGGTCAGCGCGGACTCGTCGATCTCCAGCGCGGCGGCGCTGATCAGCCGGCCGTCGGCCGGCACCAGGTCGCCCGCCTCGAGGGCGACGACGTCGCCGGGCACGAGCTCGCCCGAATCGACCTGGTGCATCTGGCCGCCGCGGGTCACCCGGGCCTTGACGATGAGCATCTTCTCCAGGGCCGCGACGCTCGCCTCCGCCTTGCCCTCCTGGTTGAGACCGAGGGCAGCGTTGAACAGGGTCAGGAGGATCAGCAGGATCCCGGTGGCCAGCTGCTCGGGGAGGAACAGGCTGACGCCCCCCGCCACCAGCAGGACGATCTGCATCGGATCGCGGTACTGGCGCAGGAACGCGCGCCACTTCGGCTCGGTCTTGGCCGCGGTCAGCTTGTTCGGCCCGACGCGAGCCAGCCGCGCCGCGGCCTCGGCGTCGGTCAGCCCCAGCGAGGGATCGACGCCCTGCGCTTCGAGCGCCTGGGTGGCGGTGAGCGTGTGCCAGGACGGACCCGCCGCTGACGACTGACCGTCGGACCTCGCCGCCGAGCTGCGCTGGTCTCGCCCGCCGGGCGGGGCGACAGCGCCGGTTCGGGAGGGAGGTGTCGTCTCCATTGCGCCATTGCAACCGCGAGGTGCCCGACCTGTGCATGCCGTTGGGCCGAACCTTCGATGGATCCTTGTGGCGACCGGAGGCGGTGGCCGACTCGCGATTTGTCTGAGATGCCGGTGGCGGCTCCGAGGATTGACGCCGGTTGACGGACCGCGGGCCCTTCGGGCACGCTACCCGCAGGAGACGGGCCGAGATACGGTCCCGAGACGGTGAGCCGAGATGGCTCAAGGGGGTGGAGATGGCCTTGGACACCCGGGCACTGCGGAGCAGCTTCAACCTGGCGCTCGAACGCCAGCCCGACCTGACGCACGTCTTCTATGAAGAGCTGTTCACTCGCCACCCGGACGCCCGGCCCCTTTTCGACGGGGCCGACATGGCCAGCCAGGAGCAGATGCTGGCCGAGGCGCTGGTCGCGGTCGTGGACCACCTGGAAGACGTGCCGTGGCTGCAGTCCACCCTCGCGGGCCTGGGCGCGAAACACGCCGGCTACGGCGTCACGAGCGAGATGTACGACTGGGTGGGTGAGGCGCTCGTCGCGACGCTGGCCACGGCCACCGGTCCGGACTGGACGGCCGGCGTCGCCGGCGCGTGGCAGGACGCCTACGGCGCGATCGCCGGCATGATGCTGGCGGGGTATCCCTCCACCGCGGCGACCGACGGCGAGGACGCGTAGCGTGCGGCGCCTCCCCCGCGTCGGATCAGCGCGGGGGACGGCGCCGACGGCCGCGGGTATCCGATGCGAAGTCTCCTCCAGTCATTCCTGAACAAGTCGGGAGCAACGAAGATGCCGGAGGCAGACGACGACTCGACCACCCGCCGCATGCCGATCGCCAGCGGCGACCGGATCGACCAGTACCACCTGGAACAGCTCCTGGGAACGGGGCACACGTCGATCGTCTACTTCGCGACGGACGACCGCCGGCAGGGGTTCGCGGTCAAGCTGGTCGATCCTGACCGGGTGCAGCGGCCGAACTTCCGGGAGCGTCTCGAGGCCGACCTGCGCACCGTCGCCCGCCTCTCGAATCCGCACATCCTGCCCGTCTATCAGTTCGGGATCGAGCAGCACGGCAAGATCTTCGTGGCCATGGCGTTCGCGCCGAGCGGCACGCTGAAGGAACTGCTCCACCACGGTGCGCTGAACATCGCCGACGCGCAGCCGGTGCTCGAGGCCGTGGCCGCCGCGCTGCAGGGCGCCCACGAGGCGGGCGTGGTCCACCACGACGTCAAGCCGAGCAACGTCCTGTTCGACGGGTCCGGCCGGCCGCTGCTGGGGGACTTCGGCATGCCGCGGACCAGCTACGGGGTCCTGGGAACGCCCGGCTACATGCCGCCGGAGGGGGTGCTCGGACTGACACCAGACCGGCGAGCGGATGTGCACGCCCTGGGCGCCCTGGCCTTCGAGATGCTGACCGGGACGCGTCCGTATCTCAAGCCCACGCCGACCGAGACCATCCTCGCCACCATGCAGGAACCGGTCCCGAGCGCGTCGCAGCTGAACCCGCAGGTGCCTCCCGAGGTGGACCAGGTCCTCGCCAGGGCCATGGCCAAGATGCCGGAGGAGCGGTACGCCACCGCGGCCGAGTTCATGGACGACCTGGCGCAGGTCGCGTCGGGTGCGGAGCCCCGGCTGGCGTGGGGCCTCATCCCCCACATCACGGAGGCGATGCGTCCCGGGCCCAGCCGCAGGGAGCAGTTCGAGCAGTCGGCGGCGAAGCTGCAGGAGATCCTGGACCTGGCGCTGACGGCCTCGGTCATGGTCGACCAGAACAGCTACATCGTGGGCTGGAACGCGCTGGCCGAGCAGACCTTCGGCTGGACCAGGGAGGAGATCGTGGGCCGCAGCCTGGTCACGACCCTGATCCCGCCCCGCTACCGGGAGCCGCACGAACGCGGGCTGAGCAAGTACCTGGAGACCGGCGAGGGGCCGGTCCTGGGCCAGAAGCTGGAGCTCTCGGCGCTGCACCGGGACGGCCGCGAGCTCCCGGTCGAGCTCTCCATCACCGAGGCGGTGCGCTCCGAGCAGAGCGCCCGCATCCTCGCCTTCCTGCGCGACACCTCGCGAGAGAAGCTGGCCAAACGGATGGCGGCGGTGCAGTCGGCGGTGCTGCAGGCGATCGAGGATGCCGGCAGCCTGCAGGCGGCGGCGTCCAGGGTGCTGGAGGCGATCGGCCGGCACCTGGACTGGAACGCCGGACTGCTCTGGCTGGTGGACGGCGAGCGCAGGGCGCTGCGGCTGGAGCGGGGCTGGCACGCGGACGGGACCGACGCCGGACGCCTGGAGGAGGCGGCGGCGGCGGCCGAGTTCGGGAAGGACGAGGGCGTGCCGGGCCGGGCCTGGGCGCGGGGCGAGCCGGTGTGGTTCGAGGACCTGCTGGCGGGCGAGGACACGCCCCGGGTGGTGGCGGCGCTGCGCTCTGGGCTGCGGACGGTGGCCGCGCTGCCGGTCCTGCACGCGGGCGAGGTGCGCGGCGTGGTCGAGCTGTTCTCAGCCACGGCGCGCCCGCCCGACGACCTCCTGCTGGACGGCCTCTACGAACTCGGCCGGCGCCTCGGGCGAGTGCGCCTGACCCCGGACTGAGCGGGCCGCCTCGCCGGCGTGCCGCGTTTGGGCGACAACTGTGCCACACGCAACACGACTGTGACATCGTCGTCGTGGGGACAGGTCGCTGGACCGCGATAACGTCACCCTCCCTTGTGCGGGCACGGGCGTGCGCTATCCTGCCAGCGTGAAGGCTGCCGTCCTCTACGCCGTCAAGCAGCCGCTCCGCGTCGAGGACGTCGATCTGGACGCGCCTCGCGACGGTGAGGTGCTGGTCCGGATCGGGGCCGCGGGCGTCTGCCACTCGGACTACCACTTCATGAACGGCGACCTGCCGATCGGCCTGCCCTGCGTGCTCGGCCACGAGGGTGCGGGCGTCGTCGAGGAGGTCGGCCGGGGCGTGACAAAGGTGGCGCCGGGCGACCACGTGGTGCTCCTGTTCCGGCCCCACTGCGGGTACTGCGAGTTCTGCAGCCAGGGCCGGCCCGCGCTGTGCTGGATGGCGGCCCAGCTCCGCAACACGGGCCGGCTGCTCGACGGCACGAGCCGGCTGAGCCGCGAGGGCGAGGAGATCAAGCACTTCCTCGGCGTGTCGTGCTTCGCGGAGCGCACGGTGGTGACCGAGCAGGGCGTGGTGCCGATCCCGAAGGACGTCCCGATGGAGGTGGCCGCGCTGGTCGGCTGCGCCGTCATGACGGGCGTTGGCGCGGTCATGAACACCGCCCGGGTCACGCCCGGCGCCGCCGTCCTCGTCGTGGGCGCCGGCGGGGTGGGCCTGAACTGCGTCATGGGCGCCGCCCTCGTGGGCGCCCACCCCATCATCGTGGCGGACCTGGTCGACGCCAAGCTGGAGACCGCCATGGACTTCGGCGCCACCCACGCGGTGAACGCCAGGACGCACGACCTCGTCGAGGGCGTGCGCGAGCTCACGAACGGCGAGGGCGTCGACTTCTCCTTCGAGGCGATCGGCAGCCCGAAGGCCATGGCGCAGGCGTTCCAGGCGCTGCGCCGGGGCGGCACGGCGACCGCAGTCGGCATCGCGCCGGCCGGGAGCGAGCTGTCCATCAGCGCGGGCGAGCTCGTCTACCAGGAGAAGACGCTCAAGGGCAGCTACTACGGCTCCACCCGCCCCCAGGCCGACATGCCCCGCCTGCTCCAGCTGTACCGCTCGGGCAGGCTGCCGATCGACCGCCTGATCAGCCGGCGCTACCCCCTCGACCAGGTCAACGAGGCCTACGATGCCCTGCTCGCGGGCCAGGTCGCCCGCTCGGTGCTGATCCCCGGCTGACCGTCCGCGACCCGGCCGGCACGAACTTTTTCGTCAGCTCAGAATCCGTCCGTCCAGCGCGCCCGGGAGCCCCCAGACTTAGGAGTAGGCGATCTTTCGCCGGGCAGGAAACGATGGCTGAGCGGGCTGATTCAGCAGGCAGCGAGCACCCCGAAATGCCGCCGGAGGGGTCGGCGGGCCTCTCTGCGCTGGTGCTCGTCCACCGGCGGAGCCGGTGGGCGACCGGCGAGCGATGGACGGCTCGAGATCCCGCCGGCCGAACGCTGGACGTCTGGCGTCTCACCCCCGAGGAGGATGCGCGGCGACGGCAGTGGATCGAGCTGGCGCCCGAGCTGGTGCGGTTTCGGCACCCGAACCTCGTCCCGGTCGTGGCCGGCGGGGAGCGGGACGGCGCCACCTGGATCGTGTCGGAGGCGGACGGGGGCTGCCCGCTGCGCCGCCTCCTGGTCGTCGCCACCCTGACCCCCGAGCAGGCGGCGCTGATCACCGCCGGGGTCCTCGGCGGGCTGCGGGCGCTCCACCAGGCAGGGCTCTGGCACGGCGGTCTCGACGACCGGACCGTGCACGTGGGCGAGACCGGCCAGGTTCGCCTCGGCGCGTGGAGCCTCAGAGGCGACATGCGGGATCCCGAGGCGCGGCGCAGCGCCGACCGCGAGGCCGCGGTGCGCCTGCTGGGCCGCCTCGGCCGGAGCACGCGGCGGCCCGGCCGCCGCCCCGCAGACCGGGCCTCAGTCATCCTCCGCGCGCTCGAGGCATGCGGCGCCGAGGCCGGCGAGATGGCCGTGCTGCTCGACGAGGCCGGACAGGCCGCGGCAGCGGTCCTGCGGGAACCGGCGGGCGAGCGCGCCGCCGGCGAGCTGGCCGCGCTGGTCGGCATGCTGGACCGGGACTCGCTGCCGCGCCCGACGCCGGCCCAGGTGCCGGTCCCGGCCGCGCCGCCACCGCCGCGGCACGCCCTCCGGTCGCCGGCGGCAGTCTGGGCGCCGGCGCCCCACCCGGCGCGATGGGTCGCGGGCGGCCTGGCGCTGCTGGTGATCGTCGCCGCGGCCGGCGCCCTGCTCGTGGCCGCCCGGAACCCGCACTCCGCCGCGGTGGCCATCGTTCCGCGGCCCGGCCGGTCGGCGAGCCCGCCGCCCGGCACCGGCCTGCGCGCGCCCACCCCTTCGCCCCTCCCGACCGGGCCCCGGCAGGTGCCGACGCTGGCACCGGCGGCGGCGGGACCCATCACCGGCATCGAGATCCAGCCCCTCGAGGGCTCCTGCCAGCCGAACGCGACGTGCCCCGTCCAGGTGACCGTGCGGCTCGCGCCCCAGCCGTCCGCCGAGCAGGTCACCTGGTCGTTCCACGTCTTCGATCGGTGTACCGGGACGACCAACGTGCTCCCCGGCACCAGCGTGACCGCGCTGGCGGGCTGGGCTTACGTCTACGGAACGAGCTGGCCCGAGCTGTCCGCCGGCCACCTGCTGGCCCTGGTCGCGGTGACCGAGAGCCCCGCGGCGGCGGCCTCGCCCGCCGTGCTGGCCGGAGGGAGCAGCCCCTGCTGAGAACCCACCGTGCTGACCCTGGAGACCAGACACCGCCGCCGCGACCGGCATCGCGAGCGCTCAACCGGTAGCGGGATCGACCCGCTCGCCCTCCTCGCCGTCGCCGCCCTGGTCGCCCTCGGCGAGCTGAACCTGGCGGCCATCGGCGATCGCGCGCTGGCGATCCACCAGCTCGGCGCGGTGGTCGGCGGCGCCGTCCTCCTCGTCCTGCTGCTCCGCGTCCGGGCGGCCAGCCTGCCGTTGCTCGCTTGGGCGCTCTATGCGGCCGGGGCGGTGCTGCTGCTGGCGGTGGAGGTCAAGGGCCGCGGCGCGTACGGCGCGCAGCGCTGGCTGACCCTGGGCCCGATCGACCTCCAGCCGTCCGAGCTCGCGAAGCTCGGGCTGCTGCTCCTGCTCGCCCATCTCCTGGGTCAGCGCCGCGTCGACGCCCGCCGGGCGCTCGTGGCGATCGCCGCCGCGGCCGTGCCGATCGCGCTGACCCTGCGCCAGCCCGACCTCAGCACGGCGACCATGCTGGTCCTCCTCACGCTCGTCATGCTGGTCATCGCCAGGGCTCCGATCGCGCTGGTCGCCGGCATCCTGGGCGCCGGCGCGGCGATCGCGCCGCTGGCCGTCCACTTCCTCCGGCCGTACCAGCTCGCGCGCCTGGACACCTTCCTCTCCGGCTCGTCGTCCGCCGGCGGTCCCGGCTGGGCCATTCTGCAGGCGCACATCGCGGTCGGGTGGGGAGGGCTGTTCGGCCAGGCGCGGGACCCGCTGCACCTGCTGCTGGCCTCGTACCTGCCGGCCCGCGAGTCAGACCTCGCGTTCGCCAGCCTGGTGGAGCAGTGGGGCCTGGCCGCCGGCGCACTCGCGGCCGCGGCGGTCGGCCTCCTGCTCTGGCGGCTGGTCCGGGCCAGCCGCGCCGCCCGGACCCGGCAGGGGACGCTGGTCGCGGCCGGGCTCGCCCTCCTCCTCGGATGCGAGACCGTCGTCTCAATCGGCGGCAACCTGGGCCTGCTGCCGCTGGCCGGAGTGCCATTCCCGTTCCTCAGCTATGGCGGAACGGTCGCCGCCGTCCACCTCGCCGCCCTGGGGCTGGCGCTGGCCGGCCCGCGCGAGGCGCGCCGCCGGCAGCTCTGGATGCCGCCGCGCCGGGTGCGCCAGCAGCCGCGACTCCTGCGCCTCGGCGCGATCGGCCTGGCGGCCCAGCTCGCCGCGCTGTCCGTGTTCGCCTGGCACCTCCAGCAGGCGAGCGGCGCCCACCTCCGCGATGCCGGCCAGTACCAGATGTCGCGGTGCGCGTCGATCCCCGCTCCGCGCGGCATCGTCACGGACCGGCACGGCGTGCCGCTGGCGACCGACGTGCCGACCGACGAGGTGCTGGCGGCCCCGGGTCTGCTGCAGCGCCAGCCGCAGGCCGCGCAGCGGCTCGCCGCGCTGACCGGGATCGCGCCCGCAAGCCTGCAGCGGCTCCTCGACCAGCCCGCGGACGGCCCGATGGTGCCGATCGGCATGGTGCCCGCGGCGGTGGCGGACCGCATCCAGTTCAGCCAGCTCCCGGGCGTGGTCGTGGCGCAGGCGCCTCGCCGCGCCTACCCCTACGGCGCGCTGCTGGGACCGCTGCTCGGGTACGTGGGCCTGGCCAGCCAGACCGACCTGGGCGGGCGGCCGGAGCTGGGCCTCAACTCGTACGTCGGGCGGGCCGGGCTGGAACGGCAGTACGACTCGCTGCTCCGCGGCATCGACGGCTCGGAATGCTTCTACGTCGACCCGGCGGGACGGACGGTCGCTGCGGCGCAGTACACCCCGCCGCTGCCCGGGAGTGACGTCCGGCTCGCGCTGGACCTCGGGCTGCAGCAGGACGCGACGTCGTCGCTCGCGAACGCGCTGCGCGGGGTGCCCGGCCAGCCGCGCGGCGACCAGGGCGCTGTCGTCGTCATGGATCCGCGCAGCGGCGCGATCCTGGCGATGGCCAGCCTGCCGTCGTACGACGACAGCGTCTTCGGGCCGCCGGGCGACCCGGCGGCGATCGACCGCGCCGGCCAGGGACCGGGCAATCCCATGCTGGAGCACGCGACCCAGGTCGCCGTCCCTCCCGGCTCCACGTTCAAGCTGGTCGTCGGCGCCGCGGACACCGTGTACGGCGCGATTCCTCCGGGCCAGGTGATCCCGACCGGCTACACCTTCAGCCTCGGCGACCACACCTTCCACGGCTGGGGTCCGCTGCCGCCGCAGAACCTGTCGCAGGCGATCGGCTGGTCCAACGACGTGTACTTCTACAAGCTGGCGCTGGCGCTGGGGCCCGACCGCATCCACGACGTCGGCAGCCTGCTGGGGGCCGGGTCGCCGGCAGGCATCGATCTGCCGGGAGAGAGCGCCGGTCTCCTGGGCACGCCCGCCTCGGTCGAGCGCGCGGGCGGCACCTGGTACCCGGGCACCAGCGTCATCCTGGGGATCGGGCAGGGCGAGGTGGAGGCCACCCCGCTGCAGGACGCGCGCTGGACGGCCGCTGTGGCGACCGGCCAGGTGGTGACACCGCACCTGGGCCTCGCCTTCGCGTCGGGCGGACCGGCCACCGCGCTGCCGGCGCCGGCCCCGGTCGCGCTGCCGTTCGCCGCCGGTCTGGGCCCCGTGCGGGACGGCATGCGCCTGGCCGTCTCGCAGGGAACGGCGACGGTGCTCGGCGACCTGACGGTGCCGGCGGGCGCCAAGACCGGGACGGCGGAGGACCCGTCCACGCCGAGCGGCGGCGAGGACGCCTGGTTCACGACGGCGGCGCCGATCGACCACCCCGAGGTGGTGGTCACGGTGATGGTGCGGGGCGGCGGCGAGGGCGGCATGACATCGGGCCCCGTGGCCGACCAGGTGCTGCACTACTACTTCGCGCACCGCGACGCGATCCTGAGCACTGCCCCGTACTCGCCGCTGCCGGGCGGGTAGCGTCCGGGCGTCGGATCCGGACGTGGTGCTGCCGCAACTAGAAGTTGTTGCAGTACGCGGCCAGGACTTCGGGGTGGGCCAGGCACGCGGCGGCGCCCTCGGCCACGCACGTCAGCGGACGCTCGACCAGGTGGACCCGGAAGCCGAACGCCTCCTCGAGGAGTGGCGCGAACCCCCGCAGCATCGTGCCGCCGCCGAAGGCCAGGAGCCCCTCCGCCATGATGTCGCTGACCGTCTGCGGGGGCAGGTCCTCCAGGCAGCTCGCCAGGGCCTGGATGATGCCGTCGCTGGTCGGCTGGATCGCCTGCACCACCTCGTCCGTCGCCAGCGTGACCAGCCGCGGCCGTCCGCTCGCGGCGTCGCGGCCCTCGACCACCAGCGAGGTGCCGTCCTCCCCGTCGGCCCCGACCCGCAGCTTGATGTCCTCCGCCGTCAGCTCGCCGACGACGATGCCGTGCTCCTGGCGGAGGTACTGGTACAGGGCGATCGTCATCTCGTCGCCGGCCACGCGGCACGAACGGTGCGCAAGGATGCCCCCGAAGCAGAACGCCGTCACCTCGGCGGTGCCGCCGCCGATGTCGACCACCAGGTGCGCCCGGGGCTCGAGCGGGTCGACCGAGGAGCCAATCGCCCCTGCCACCGGCTCGGGGATCAGCGAGGCCTTGCCGATGCCGGCCTCCTCGGCGGCCTCCACCACGGCTCGCCGTTCCAGCGACGTCGCGCCCACCGGGACGCCGATCACCGCGCGGGGCCGGACGCGCTCCCAGGGCCGGCGCGCCACCAGGCGCAGGATGGCCACGATGAAGGCGCGCGCCGACTCCAGGTCAGTGATCACTCCGTCGTGCAGCGGGCGCACCGTCACGATGCCGACCGGCGTCCGCCCGATCAGCTCCCGAGCGGCGTGACCCACGAGCAGCGGTCGCGGCCGGCCTTTGCCCTCCGCCCGGACGACCATGACCGACGGTTCGTTGAGGACGATGCCGCGCCGTGGATGGCACACCACGGTGTTCGCCGTCCCCAGGTCGATCCCGAAGCCGCTGCCCAGCCAGCCATCCATCAGCCCGCCTCCATGTCTGATCGTACGTGCTCCCCGGGCTCGTGACCGCCCGGATTCATTCGCCCTCGCGCCACTCCGGGTGCCTGCGGAACAGCCCTCCCCAGCCGAGGTGGAACCAGTGTTCCTCCCGATAGGCAGGGAGTGCGGCGACCTCCGAGTGCCGCAGGTCGGTGTGCACGCCGGACGCCGTGATCCGGGCGATCCGGGCCGCGCTCACCTCGACCACGTGGCCGCCGGCCGACAGCTTGACTGCCAGCCCGTGAAAGATGTCCGCCCCCTCGTCGCCGAGGAGCGACTCCGCCGTGCCGAACTTGTGGCCGCTCGCGTCCAGGACCGGAGCCCGGTACGGCGTGGCCCGCCAGGAGAGTTGGTCTTCCATATTGATCGATGATCGGCTCGGGAGCGCTCGCACCGTCAGAACACGGTGCGGTCGCCGGGCGCCAGGACCCGTACGTCGACTGACGGAGCCAGGTCGTGTGCGTGCCGCCGGAATGCCAGCGCCGGCTCAACCCGATCACCGGGAGCGGCGCGCCACCACAGCGGGGCGAAGGTGCCCCAGTGGATCGGCACGGCCACCTCCGGCCGGAGCAGCCGCAGCGCCTCCGCCGCTCGAAGCGGGTCGAGGTGGCCGGGTCCGACCCTGGGGCCCCAGCCCGAGACGGGCAGCAGCGCGAGGCTGAGCCCGGGTGCCAGGTCCGCCATGCCGGCGAACAGGTCGGTGTCGCCCGCGAAGTACACGAGCCGCGGGCCGGCGATCACGTACCCGAGCGCGACACCGCCCTCACGCCCGCGCCAGCGGCGGGCGAACGGTGCGAACCGGTGTCCCGCATGCTCCGCATGCGTTGCCCGGACGGCGACCGCGCCGATCCGCACCTCGTCGCCTGCGCGGACCTGGTCGACCCGGCGGAAGCCGTGCCGGCGGAGCGTCGACCCCGTTCCTTCGGGGACCACGATCCGCTGGTCGCGTCCCAGGCGCGCCAGAGAAGGCGGGTCGAGGTGGTCGAAGTGCGCATGCGACACGAGCACCACGTCCACGCCAGCCGGGAGCGCGCCGAGCGCGGGCAGGCGCCGCAGCTGGGCGACGCGCCCCCGCAGCACCGGGTCCGTGAGCAGGCGCACCCCGCCGAGCTCGACGAGGACCGTGCTGTGGCCGATCCACGTCACCACGCCCGCGCCGGACTCCGGTCCCGGGGCCTCAGGCAACCGTCGAGTCCCCCACCTCCACCGGGCGGACCGGCGCCGGGCCATCCTGGAGCCATCGACGCCATCCCGCGAGCAGGTCGTGAAGGCAGGCGGCGCCGACGATCGGCTGCGCCGGCGCGGGAAGGCTCGTGGGGTAGAGGACGAACGGCCGGGTCTGCTCGCCCCCCAGGCCGCCGTGGAAGGAGATCAGCTCTTCGAACGCGCAGCCCTGGTCACCGGCGCCGTCGTAGAAGCTGTTGACCAGGATGTCGGGGGCATGCGCGAAGCCGTCGGTACGCAGCAGGTGCGCGGCGGCGTTGGGCGAGAAGGGCGCCAGCGGGTCGTCGCCGTCCACGCGCTGCTCGGCCAGGAAGCTGGCCCCGCCCGCGCCCATCGCCACCGGGCCGTGCGACGCCGAGCGGACCAGCAGGAAGCCCACGTGGGGGTGCGCCCGAAGAGCCGGGATGAGGCGCGGGTGGCGCTCGTCGATCTCCTCCAGCGTCAGGCGGCGCGGCTCGTCCATCAGGTAGACCAGCCCCAGGTTGCCGGAGCCCAGCACCACGACCGGGCGGTCCCCCACCTCGCTCTTCGCGCGGTTGGACGCACCCCGGCCGCCGGTCGCGTCGGCCACCGCGTGGCCCACCGCGACGTCGTTCTCGTCGCCGCCGCCCAGGCGGGCCACCGACGCGCCGTCCAGCGAACGCTCGACCAGCGTCTCCAGGCTGTAGCCGTTGCGCTGGAGGAAGGTCGCCCCCTGCGTCTGGCCATGGTCCGACAGCACGACCAGCTCGTACGGTCGGGGTGCGTACGGGCGGGCCCTGGCGATGCGACCGAACTGCTCGTCGAGCTTGCGCAGCGCCTCCAGCGTGTCCGAGCGCTCGAGACCGGAGTGGTGGGCGACCTCGTCGTAGCTGGCGAACGTCGCGTACACGGCCGGCCGCCCCCGCATCATGTCGGTCAGGACCCCGAACACCACGAGGTCGCGGACGATCACGCACATCGTGGCCCGAAGGAACGGGTACTTGCCGCCGCGGTGGCCGCGGGGCCGCACGTCGCGCCGGACCTGCTGCAGGTGCGCCACCAGCTCGATGACGACCTCCCAGAAGAAGAGCACCAGCACCCGTGTCACGTTGAAGCCGTTGGCGAAGAACGCGCGGTAGCCGGGGTTCGACCGCCGCTCCTCGGCGAGACGGCTCACCGTGAGGATCACCTCCGCCGCCTCGCCCGAGAAGAGGTTGCCGCGGCTGGCACCTCCCCCGATCAGCAGGCCGCCGCCGGTCGCGTGCCGGCGCTCGATCTCCCGGCAGTCGGCCGGCGACGAGCACGTCATGACCCGTCCGGTCTCCTTCTCCACCCAGCGGAACGCCGGGATGTCCTCGTTCGACCCGAGCAGGATGCCTGCCTGGCTGGCTCCGGTCTGCGACGACAGGTCCGGCTCCCACTCGACCAGCCGGTGCGCGCCCTCCTCCAGCCAGCTCGCCAGGACGGGCGCGCTCCCGTCCCGCATGGCCCGCTGCAGGACGGGGAGGGCCAGACCGTCGATCTCGAGAAAGACGATGCCGGGCGCGCTCGTCCGCTCGGTCTCGCCCATGCGCCCCGCGACGCGCCGGATCACCCGCAGGTTGTAGGTGTCGTCGTCGTTGGCGCCGAGGATCGTGGTCAGCACGACGCTCGCGACCGCCATGATCAGCGCCGCCAGCAGCGCCCACAAGAACGAGTCGACCTGGAGCGCTCGCGGGTCGATGCGCGAGGCGAGCAGCAGGATCGCGGCGTCCACCGCGAGGGTCGTCACGAATCCCAGCGCCACGGTGAACGGCAGGCGCAGCGCCGCCAGCAGAGGCGGCAAGAGCGCGTTGAGGACCGCCACGATGAGCGCGGCCACGATCGCGTCGGGAACGCTCGGGATGTGGACCCCGGGCAGGATCGCCGACGCCAGCAGCAGGCCCCCGACCGCGACCAGGCCCGACAGCACCATGCCGGCGGGGTCGAGTCGCAGACGAGCGGGCCTCCACTCGGTCAGCTGCGGGGGAACCGTCGGGGCGACCATCGTCCTCATGGTGGTCCGGTCGGATCGTGTCGCCAGGACGGCGACGGCCCGGACGTGGACAAAGGGCTCACGTCGGAGGCCATTCAGTCCAGTACCTGACCATCCAGCCTGGACTTGACCTCTGCGTGCCCGGACGCTAGCGTCGCTTGGGGACACCTCGCCGTGCGCGGGCCCCGCATGGCCGCCCGAGGTCCCCGTCCATCGTCCGAAGAGAGAAGTTCAGGAGAACTGCGAATGAGACCCAGCTTCAGCCTGCCCTTCGCACGGTGGCTCGCCCCGCCAGTGGTGGGCGCCATCGCGGTCATCGCCGGCTCGACGGTCGCGCTCGCGAGCACGCTGACCGCCGGCTCCGTCGTGCGCGTTCCCGACAACCCGCTCGGAGGCGGCGCCACCTGCGCGGCGCTCGTCGCCCAGCAGGAGGCGCTCGGCAGCAAGAACTTCCCCGACGCCGAGGTCGAGCCGTACACCTCGGTCGACCCGACGAATCCGATGCACCTGATCGGGAGCGTCCAGCAGGACCGGTGGAACGACGGCGGCTCGAACGGCCTGACCAACGTGGTCTCCACCGACGGCGGTGCGACCTGGAGCCTGGCCGCCGGGCAGCCGCAGTTCAGCGTCTGTGCGGGCGCCCAGTCCGGCTCGGCCGGGTTCTTCAACCGGGCCACCGACCCCTGGACGAGCTTCTCGGCCGACGGCAAGGTCGCCTACTCGATCAGCGACTCGTTCAATGCCAACGGGCCTGGATTCGGCGGCGCCAGCTCGATCGTCGTCAGCCGGTCCACCGACGGCGGGAGCCACTGGCAGGCGCCCGTCACGGCAAGGCTGGACACCTCGGTCAACGTGCTCAACGACAAGGAGTCCGTGACCGGCGACCCGGTGATCGCCAACAACGCGTACGCAGTGTGGGACCAGCTGGTCTCCCCGAGCGTGAACGCCAACCCCAGCGCGTTCCTCCACAGCATCGCGTTCCGCGGGCCGACCTTCTTCTCGCGAACCACCGACAAGGGCGTGAGCTGGAGCAACGGGCGGGTGATCTTCGACCCGGGCCAGAACGACCAGACGATCGGGAACCAGATCGTGGTCCCGACGGCCGGCCAGGCCGCGGGCGTGCTCATCGACGGTATGAGCCTGATCACCAACCAGGGCGGCAAGTGCCCGTTCAAGAGCGCTGGAAAGTGCGGCAAGGGCTC
>Ga0126369_10000940_pt1 | contig 19732 bp, 25 predicted proteins | sample PanSoiMetaPlot_1_FD_109646 | JGI IMG/M metagenome (GOLD analysis project Ga0126369, IMG submission 109646) | Tropical forest soil microbial communities from Panama - MetaG Plot_1 | ecosystem: Environmental > Terrestrial > Soil > Tropical forest > Bulk soil | place: Panama | collected 2016-02-17 | reverse complement strand
TGACGATGCTGCCGCCCCGGCCGCGCTCGATCAGGCCGGGGATCGCCGCGCTGCAGGTGGCCCAGACTCCTTTCAGGTTGGTCGTCACGACCTGGTCCCACTGCGCCTCCGTCAGCTCCCACAAGCGCCCGAAGCTGATGACGCCGGCGTTGGCGCAGACCACCTCGAGAGCGCCCAGCTCCTCCGTGCGCGCCACCGCCCCGGCCATCTGCTCGACGCTCGCGGCGTCCGCCGTGACGGCGACGCAGCGCCGGCCGGCGGCGCGCACGGCGCGAGCCGTCTCCTCCAGGTCGGCCGCCGTCGCCAGGTGGTACGGCACCGTGGGCTGGTCGGCGGCGAGGTCGCACGCCACCACGTCGGCGCCGGCCCTGGCGAGCGCGAGGGCGTGCGCCCGGCCCTGGCCGCGCGCAGCGCCCGTGACCAGGGCCACACGGCTCATCGGCCGTCGCGCCAGCGGTCGAGCAGGGGCAGGAGCTCGGAGAGCCGTCCGATGGTCGCGTCGGGCGTGACCGGCGCGCTCGGCACGACGTCGTTGGGCAGCAGCACCGTCCGCATGCCCAGCGCCTGGGCGCCGCCGATGTCGTCGAAGGGGCGGTCGCCGACCATGACCGCCTCCCCGGGATCGACACCCAGGGGCGCCAGCACCGCCCGGAACGCCTCGGCGTGTGGCTTGGTGTGGTGCAGCTCGCTGGTGTAGACGCGAACGTCGATCAGGTCGAGGACGCCGTCGCGGGCGAGGATGCGCTCGTGCCACTCGCGCGGCCAGTGGGTGTTGGAGAGCAGTCCGGTGCGGATGCCGCGCTCGCCGAGCGCGCGGAGCAGCGGCGCGGCCTCGGGGTCGGTCAGCGTGTGCGGCGTCCACGCCTCCAGGTGCGCCTCGAGGGCCTGGTCCCGCACGGCGTCCTCGAAGGCCAGGCCGGTGCGCTCCGTCGCGCGTGCCAGGAGGTCGTGCAGCGTCGTGCTGGCCATGCCGGCCTGGCGCGCGACCCGCTCCCAGGACTCGCGCTCGGCCTCCAGCAGCGCGGCGGTCAGCTCGCCGGCGCGGTCGGGGGCGAGGATGCGCGCGGCCACGGACCACAGGTCGGCCAGGTCGATCGTGTGGAACGGCGTCAGCGTGCCGCCCCAGTCGAAGACGACGGCCCGGACCGCCTCGGAACCCACGGACCGTCAGGCTACACTTCCCGCGCCCCTGAGCCCGGATCGGTGGATCCGGGCTTACACTGACCTCCATGAGCCTGGACACCGTGACGGAGCCGGTCGGCGTGGAGGACGAGGAGGACTTCGGCGCGGACCTGAGCGACGACGAGCTTGGTGAGCTCCTCGTGCGGGAGATCACCATCGACGGGATGTGCGGGGTCTACTGAGCCGCCGCCGGCCGTAAGTGAAGCGAAGCGAACGGGTCCGGCTTGACGACGCGGTCGCGCTGCGGCCCGAGCGGTTCGGCGCCCTCGCCTACAGCTACCGCGACCGCCAGCTCTTCTTCATCGATCAGCGCCTGCTGCCGTTCGTCGAGTCCGACGGGGCGCGTCCGGTGGGCGAGATCGCTGACGATCTCGTCGCGCGCGGTGAGATCGAGGAAGCCGCTCTGCCCCGCCTGCTGACCGTGCTCGAGGGCCTGCGCCGAAAGGGGGTCGTCCATGTCGTCGTATGACGTGCTGCGGGAGGGCCTGGCGGCCCCGATCTGCCTGACCTGGGAGATGACGTACGCGTGCAACCTGCTGTGCGTGCACTGCCTCTCCTCGTCGGGCCGGCGCGCGCCGGACGAGCTGACCACCGCCGAAGCCAAGGCGCTCCTGGACGAGTGGGCCGCGATGAAGGTGTTCTACATCAACGTCGGCGGCGGCGAGCCCATGACCCGGCCCGATTTCTTCGAGCTGATGGAGCACTCGCTCGCGCGCCGGATCGGTGTCAAGTTCAGCACCAACGGCACGCTGGTCGACCGCGCGGCGGCCCGCTGGATCGCCTCGTCCGACTACCTGGACGTCCAGATCTCCGTGGACGGCGCCTCCCCCGGCGTCAACGACCCGATCCGCGGCGAGGGCTCGTTCAGCCGCGCCCGCCGCGCGATGGAGCTGCTGGCCGAGGAGGGCTTCCTTTTCAAGGTCAACCACGTGGTCACCCGACGCAGCTTCGGTCAGCTCGACGACCTGCACGCGATGGTCACGGGCATGGGCGGTCACCTGCGCGTCACGCGGCTGCGCCCCTCAGGACGGGGCCGGGCGGTGTGGGACGCGCTCAAGATGACGCAGGAGCAGAACCGCGGCCTGTACGCGTGGCTGCGAGCCCACCCCGACGTGCTGACCGGCGACTCGTTCTTCCACCTGTCCGCGCTGGGCTCGCCGCTGGACGGGCTGAACATGTGCGGGGCCGGGCGCATCGTGTGCTGCGTCGACCCTCGCGGCGACGTCTACGCGTGCCCCTTCGTGCTCGCGGACGAGTTCAAGGCCGGCAACGTGCGGGACTCGTCGTTCGCGGACATCTGGTCCGAGGCGCCGCTGTTCGAGCGGCTGCGCGGCTGGGAGGTCGGCGGCCAGTGCCGGACGTGCGGCGCGTACGGCCGGTGTCATGGCGGCTGCATGGCGGTGAAGCACTTCACGGGCACGCCGCTCGACGACCCCGACCCGGAGTGCGTGTTCGCGCCCGAGAGCGGGCCGACGACGACAATGATCCCGCTGGCCCTCAGCCCGCGCCCCATCCGGCCCGCTGTCAGCGCGCCCTCGTCGCCTGCTTGATCTCGGCGAAGGGGACTTCGAGGAGTCTGACCTCGACGTCCTTTGCCCCGGCGATCGCCGCCGCCTGCCGGCGCTGGTCCAGGACGGCTGGCTCGCTCGCTGCCCTGTCCTGGGGCGTCTTCCAGGCGGTCGATACCACGCACCGCCCCGTCATTCGGTTCGCGCCCATCAGCAGCGACTGATAGCCCTTCAGCGCTGACACGGCGGGAACAACCCTGTCGCGGACAAACGCGATGGTCTCGTCGATGCGCTGGGGGTCGGCGTAGAGCTGATTGACCCGGCTGAAAACCGGCGTCGACGGCTCGGCGGCGCGGTGGACCAGGACCATCTCGAACCGATCGACGTCGATCACCTCGGCACCGATGGACTCCCTCGTTTGCCGCCGCCCTTCCTGGCCGAGCTGCTCGGCGGCGTTGAGATCGGCCAGCGTGTCCCAGTAGGTGACGCCGAACCCGTCACCCGAGTCCCGGTCCACCAGCATGGCGATGCCGGCGTATCCCGGAGCGGCGCGCACCATCGGCGCCACCCGCTCTTTGAAGCCAGCGATCCCCTGCTCCACTCTGGCGGGATCGCTCCTGACCGCTGTCACCCGCGCGAACATGGCCACACCTCTCTGGTAGAGCCCGTGACGGCTCACCGGTCACTGCTGCCTCCCACGCTGATCTCCAGAGTTCCGCGACGTCAAATCTGAGTTGCGGAGCATCTTTTCGCGGGCGGCGGTCAGCCGCCGGCGCCCAGCAGCGTCTCGCCCGTCCGCGCCACGTAGTCGACCAGCGCCGTCTCGTCCCGCTCCCGCCGGGGCAGCAGGACCAGGCGGTGCACGCCCAGCTCCGCGAAACGGGCGGCCGCCTCGCGGTCAGGCGTGCCCCGGGGCGTCACGCTGATCTCCAGGTCGCCCAGCTCCGCCGGCCGTGCGTACCGGTTCATCGCCTCGCGCAGGCCCTCCATCTGAGCGGCCGTCGCCGCCAGGTCCAGCCCGAAGCCGTACCATCCGTGTCCCTGCTCGACCGCGCGCCGGTGCGCCGCCGGTGTGTGGCCACCGACCACGATCGGCACCCGTCGCGGTCGCGGGTGCGCCTGCACGCCGGAGAAGCGCACGAACCGGCCCTCGTACGCCGGCCGCTCCGCGTACCACAGCTCCCGCATGGCCGCCAGGAACTCGTCCGTCCTGCCGCCGCGCTCGCTCATCGGCACCCCGATCGCGTTGAGCTCCGGCTCCAGGTAGCCCGCGCCGACGCCGAGGATCAGCCGCTCCCCGGAGACCGCGTCGAGGCTGGCGACCTGCTTGGCGAGCACGAGCGGGTTGCGCTGGGGCAGGATCACGATGCCGGTACCCAGCAGGACCGTCTTCGTGTGGGCAGCCAGGAACGCGAGTGAGACCAGGGGGTCGAGGATCGGCTCGCCTGGATCCATCGGCGACGGCGGGACGCGCGGGTCGGGCAGCACGACGTGCTCACCGGCCCACAGCGAGTCGAACCCGCAGGTCTCGGCCTGCCGGGCGACCCGGGCCGCGGTCTCCGGGCGGCTGCACGCGTACGAGTTCACGGAGAAGAGGCCAAGCCTCAGTCCAGCGGACATTGCCCGATTGAACCGTATCGGCCGTCCCCTCCGTAGAGCACATCGACCGCCGGCGAGGCGATGCGGACGGCGCGCAGTCCGCACCGCCCGGCCGGCACCACCCACTCACTGGAGGACCTGACATGACCCGGATCGTGCGACGGCCGGCCAACCCGCTGGTGGCGATCGCGCTGCTGGCGACCGGGGCGCTGCTCGCGATCGGCCTCAACGCCGCGCGCGGCGTGAACGCCCAGGCCGGCGGCAAGCCCGACGTGGCGCACTTCCAGCTCGTCGCGAACCCCAAGTTCGCGAGCTGCCTGGCCCGCTATCCCGGCGATCCCAGCCGGCCGCCGCAGGCGGACGTGACCGTCCAGCGCGGTGAGCTCAACGACCTGCTGACGCTCCGCATCCACGACATCAAGCCGAACCTTGCGTTCGACCTGTTCACGGTGCAGCACAGCTCGCTGCTGGCCAGCGGCAAGCCCGACCCGGCCTTCACGAACTTCGGGATGGCCTGGTACCAGTCCGACGTGCAGGCCGACAAGAACGGCAACGGGACCGTGCGCGTCCGCACGATCCTGCTGGACCAGATCTTCGGCTTCGATCCCGCCGCCGGCCTCGCGCCGACCAACACGTTCGAGCTCGGCTTCTGGTTCAACAACCCGAAAGATGCGACGGCGTGCGGCTTCGACCCGACCAAGCCGACCCCGTTCAACGGTGAGCATCGCGCGGGACCGCTCGCGATGATCAGCCTGCCCAGCGCGAAGACCGGCCTGGGGCCGCTCTGCATCAACCCGGACACTTCGGTGACGCCGGCGCGCTGCAACCCCTAGCGACACTTCCCTTCCCCCTATCCGCGGGCGGTGGACCGGGTCCGCCACCCGCCTCTCTATTCGCTCGGCGGCTCCTCGATCTCGCCCGCGGCCGGCACCGCCTCCGGGGCGGCCGCCTCCAGCTCGGCCAGGATCTCCACCTCCCGCTGCTTCCAGATGTCGACCGTGTCCTGGACCGCCTTGATGTCCGTGTCGCCGAGGATGCAGGCGCCGGCGGGGGTGACCGTCACCAGGCGGGTGGCGCCGCCGAGTCCCAGGGCCGCCGTCGCGATCGCGTTCTCCACCGTGCGGTACGCGAACGCTTGCGCCTGGACCAGGCTCAGCGAGGGCAGCCGGTAGTGCTCGATGCTCCGGTAGGCGTGGACGGCGTAGATGGCGCCCGACCCGATCGCGGTGAAGTGGCCGCGCTCGCACCACTGGCGGACGCCGCTGGAGTCGATCTCCAGCAGGAACTGGCCGGCCACCCCGTAGCCGCCGAAGAGGTAGGCGCTGGTGCCCTCCTCCAGGGGATCGCCCAGGATCTCAGCGGCGACCTCCCGCTGCACGGCGCTGACGCGCGTGTGGATCCTTCGCGCGCCCAGCTCGTGGCTCTGTGAGAAGGCCCGGACGATGTCGCCCGCGTGCTGGGTGAGCACGTGCTCGACCCGCTGGATCGCCCCGACCGTGCCTGCGCCGGCCCAGGCGATCCGGTCGCCCAGGACGTACAGCTTCTCGGTGTCCTGCTTCGTGTACTGCCCGGGCGTGAGCAGCGTGGACTGGCTGTCGGCCGCGAAGACGATGCCGTCCCGGCAGCAGATGGCGAGCGCGAGCGTCAAGGTCGCTGGAAGACGGAGTTGACCGCGAACTGCGGATACAGGCGGTAGACGTCGTGGAGCAGCGTCCGGAACGAGCGCTCGGTGACCCAGTCGCGCAGCGAGCTGAGCAGGGCCAGCCGCTCGGGCGGCGCCGAGTGCCGCAGCCCCTCGACCGCCCGGACGCCGGCGCCGGTCAGGGAGTAGCGCGGCGAGGTGGACGCGGCCTCGACTTCGAGCCGCAGGAGGCCCTCGTCGACCAGCCGGTCGAGGTCGGGGTAGATGGCGAAGCTGAACGGACCGTAGTGGTAGGGCACGAAGTCGTACTTCTCGCTGCCGAGCGCCTTCGAGCGCTCCGCGAACAGGAAGAGACTCTTCTGGATGCGCACGCGGTCCAGCGGCCGCTCGGCTCCGTCGAACAGGAGGAGGAGCCAGTCGCGCGGCTGCAGCCCGACGCTACCGTCCCCGTCGCGCGTGTCCATTTGACAGATGATACGGTCGGCGGGCGTGTCAGCAACCGCCTACAATAATCACCGTGACTAGTCAGCCTAATCAGCATAGTCAGGAGTGGGGCATCGCGGATGCCAAAGCGCGGTTCAGTGAAATGATCGAGCGTGCTCTCACGGACGGGCCTCAGATCATCACCCGCAATGGCCGAAAGACGGTCATCGTCGTCGCGGCCGACGAATGGGCTCGTCGGAGCAGGCGCCAGGGGAACCTTGCTGAGTTCTTCGCCTCGTCGCCGCTTCGCGGCTCGGGCCTGAGGATCGAGCGGCCGACGGACGGCTCGCGAGAGATCGACCTCTGAGCTACCTGCTCGACACCAACGTCGTATCCGAATGGGTCAAGCCCCGCCCTGATCGGAACGTCGTCGCCTGGCTCGGCGCGGTAGACGAGGACGAGGTCTTCATGAGCGTGGTCTCCCTTGCCGAGCTCCGTCGTGGCGTCGAGCTGCTCCCTGCTGGACGGCGGCGTGAGGATCTGGCGGCGTGGATCGCCGGCGAGCTGACCGAACGGTTCCACGGACGGATCCTCGACGTCGACCGCCGCGCCGCGGACGGCTGGGGTCTGGTGATGGCCCGCGGGCAGCGCTCAGGAAGGACGATGACCGCGATGGACGCGTTCTTTGCCGCGACCGCCGAATCGCACTCCCTGACTCTGGTCACGCGCAACGCCCGAGACTTCGAGGGCCTTGGCGTGCCCCTTTTCGATCCCTGGGAAGCGGCGTAGCCGCGTTCAGCCCGCGGCCGGCCCCCAACGCCCTCCGGCGCAGCGTCGCCGGCCGGCGGCCCAGCCGATGATCCGCCGGCCGTCACGCCTGGGTGCGGGCACGCGGTTCTGAGTTCCAATCGAGAACCGCCCATCTCGCCTCTCGAAGGCCGAATAGCGGCGATCCCTTGGGATAGGCCGCCGCCCCACCTTTTCGGCCGCGTCTGTCGGCGATCAGGGCGACGGACTCCAGGTTGTGGCCTTCGACCGCGGTCCGGGTCCACCATTGGCGGATGGACGACGACGTGCGCGAGTACATCGAATCCATCGCGCCCGAGCACCGGCCGCTCTTCGACCGCCTCCAGCGGCTCGTCCTGGAGACCCACCCCGACGCCACCGTCGTGCTCTCCTACCACATGCCGACGTTCCGGGTGGGCGGCCGCCGGCTCTTCCTCGGCGCCTGGAAGCACGGCGTGTCGATCTACGGCTGGGGGCGGGGCGGCGACGCCGGCTTCACGGACCGCCACCCCGGGCTCAAGACCGGCAGGGGCACCATCCAGCTGCGGCCCGAGGACGCGGCCGCCATCGGCGACGACGAGTTCCGCGACCTGATCCGCGCCGCGCTCGGCGGCTGACCTGCGGATGCACGCTCGCGCCGAGCACGTCGGCAGCCTCCTGCGACCGCCCGCCCTGATCGCGGCCAGGCAGGAGTACGCGAGCGCGCGCATGGACGCGGCCGCGTTCAAGGCGGTCGAGGACCGCGCGGTCGACGAGGTGGTGGCGCTCCAGCGGGAGGCCGGCTGCCCCGTCGTCACCGACGGGGAGATGCGGCGGGAATCGTTCCAGAGCGAGCTGACCGCCTCCTGCTCCGGCTTCGCCGGCGTGGGCATCGACGCCTGGCTGTGGGGCGACTGGCACTCGGACGACGCGGGCATCGGGGACGTGCGCATCGAACGGCCGCCCGACCTGGCGGTGGTCGCTCCCATTCGCAGCCGGCGGGGGCTGGCCGCCGAGGAGTTCACGTACCTGCGTGCGCGGGTCGGAGCCGGCGAGGTCGCGAAGGTGACGCTGCCCAGCCCGACGCTGTTCGCGAACCTGTGGTCGCCGCAGCGGTCGGCCGGCGCCTATCCGACGTTCGACGCGTTCATGGCCGACGTAGTGGACGTCCTTCGCGAGGAGGTCCGCGAGCTGGTCCGCCTGGGCTGCACCTACATCCAGCTCGACGCGCCGCACTACCCGCTGCTCGTCGACCCGGTCTGGCGCGCCTTCTACGAGGACCGCGGCTGGAGCCTCGAGCGCTGGCTGTCGTATGGCGTCGAGCTCGACAACGCCGTCATCGACGCGGGCCGGCCGGCCACCTTCGGCTTCCACCTGTGCCGGGGCAACCAGCACAGCCGCTGGCTGGTCGCCGGCGGGTACGACGCGATCGCGGCACCCATCTTCGGGCGCATCCGGGCGGACCGCCTGCTGCTCGAGTACGACGACCACCGGTCCGGCACCTTCGAGCCGCTGCGGCTCGTGCCAGACGATCGCACGATCGTGCTCGGCCTGGTCACGACGAAGCGGTCGACGCTGGAGTCGGACGCCGAGATCGAAGCACGGCTGCGCGCGGCGGCAGCCATCTCCGGCATCGACCGGCTCGCGGTCGGCACGCAGTGCGGGTTCGCCACCTCGGTCGGGGGCAACGACATCACGCCAGAGGCGCAGCGGGCGAAGCTGGCGCTCATCGTCCGGGTCGCCGACCGGGTGCTTGCAGGCTAAGCGCCGCTCAGCTGCGCCTCGATCCCGTCGAGCAGGCAGCTCAGCCCGATGTCGAAGTTCTCGTCGGGCGTGAGGTCGCGACCGTCGAGCATCTCCCGGACCAGCCGGCCGAACGTCGGGTACCGGCCGCTCGACTCGACCTGCTGCAGGTAGGCCCGCACGGCCGCCCGGTAGGCGGGGTCGTCAGCCGCGCCCGAGGCAGGGATCTCGGATGTCTCCCGGAGCGTGGCGCCGACGACGTAGTTGTTCACCAGCCGTCCGATGGCGGCGGCATGCCGGACATCCAGTCCGAGCGGCTCCAGCGCGGCGAGGCTGAACTCCAGCGTCGGGATCCAGCGCGGCGCGTAGAGCACGGGCGTGTTGCCCAGGAGCTGGGCCAGCCACGGATGGCGCCGGCACACGCCGCGGAGCTGCCGGGCGGCCAGCTCCAGGTCGGCACGCCAGCTCCCGGTCCGCTGGCCGGGCAGCTCGATCTCGGCCAGGGCCTCGTCGAGCATCGCGGCGTGGAGCGCCTCCCGGTCCGACACGTACCCGTAGAGCGTCATGGTGCCGGCGTCGAGCTCGGTCGCGATGCGGCGCATCGAGGTCGCCTCCAGCCCCTCGGCGTCGGCGAGCTTCATCGCCGCGCGGACGACCTCGTCGCGGCTCAGGGGTGACTGACCGCCGCGCCGGACCCGCCCCGACCGGCGGCTGGGGAGCAGGTCGACCAGGGAGCGCAGCTCCGGGTCGGGAGAGGATTTCGGAGTTGACATACGTACAACGTACGGGATATGCTGCCGTACAGCGTACGGTACATTCCACGGAGGAGATGGAACCTATGAGCCAGTCGACCACGCTGACCACCGAAACGACGTCGAGCGGGCCATCGGAGCGGGCGACCACGCGCCTCCTGCTCGCCGGCGGCACCGTCGCCGGCCCGCTGTTCATCGTCGCGTCGCTGGTCCAGGCGTTCACCCGCCCGGGCTTCGACATCAGGCGGATGGCGATCAGCATGCTGACCCTCGGCGACCTCGGATGGATCCAGCGCACGAACTTCGTCGTGTCCGGCCTGCTGGTCCTCGCCTGCGCGGTCGGGCTCCGGCGGGCGCTGCGGGCCGGGCGCGGCGCGACCTGGGGCCCGGTCCTGCTCGCCGGCTACGGCGTCGGCCTGGTCACGGCCGGCGTCTTCACCCCCGACCCGGCGCTGGGCTTTCCGGCCGGCGCTCCAACCGGCAACCCGACCTCGTACTCCGGACACGCCATGCTGCACACCGTCGCGTTCTTCGTCGCGTTCATCTCGCTGATCGCGGCCTGCCTGGTGCTGGCTCGCCGGTTCGCGGGCGCCGGCCGGCGCGGCTGGGCGGTCTACTGCGTGGCCTCCGCCCTGCTCCCGGTCCCCCTCATCGCGCTGAGCATGGCGCTGGGCGGCTCGGGCGTGCCCCTGATCGTGATGGGCGCGATCACCTCGGCCTGGGTGGCCGTGCTTCCGGCCAACCTCATGAGGGAGCAGCGGCACTGATCCGTCTCCCGTCCACCACCCGGCACCGCGGTGGCTTCCCGAGCCGCCGCGGTGCCATGCTAGGGTCCTTGTCGCTCTTCCAGGACACGCTCATCCGCTTCGCAGGCTTCACGGAGCAGCGCCTGTCCGAGCCGTGGCGGTGGCCCGGCCACGAGGGCGGGGGCCTCGAGGTTCGCGATGCGCTGCTCCGGTCGCTCGAGATCGAGCTCGCGGCACTGGCAGCCGCCGGGCCGGGCGCGAGCGAGGCGGCCCGGGCGACCGCACTCGCCCAGGCCGCATTCGGCGACCTGCGCGGCCTGCTGTGCGGCCGGCCCGATGGGCTGCTCGACGAGGAGCCGGGCGCCGGCGAGTGGACGATCCGCCAGGTGCTCCAGCACGTCCTCTTCGTGGAGCGCCGGTACCAGGTCCAGACGGCGTACGCCGCGCGCCGCTCGGACGACGACCCGGTCCGCGTGGAAGTGGAGGTGCCGCTGGAGGACGCCGCGACGGTCTCCGCATGGCTCGGCCGGCTCTCGGCGGCACGCGAGGAGGGGCGCCGGACGCTGGTCTTCCCGGACGAGCGGCTGGGGCGGCCCACGGTCTGGTCCGGCTACGCCGTCGACGTCCGCTTCCGGCTGCATCGTTTCTCCGGGCACCTCGCCCAGCACACCGTCCAGTGCGAGAAGGTGCTCGCACGCCTCGGCTACCCGGAGCACGAGGCGCGGCGCCTGGTGCGGCGGATCTCGGCGGCGCGCGGCGGCCACGAGTGGCTCAGCGATCCGTCGGTGCTGTCGGACCTCGACCGGGAGCACGCGACGCTGGCGGGCTCGATCGATGCATAACCCGCCGCGGTACTCCCCGCAGAGAAGACTATGCAGAGGCTCCTCCTGACGGTCGCCGCCGTGACGTTCCTCGCGATGACCGGCTGCGGCCAGTCGGCCGTCGCGGCGAAGCCCAGCGAACGGACGAGCGCGCCCGCGTCTCAGGCGCCGCCGACCTCGACCCCCACCGTCGCGCCTCCAACCGCGACGCCCGCCCCACCCACCCCGACTCCGACACCGGCACCGCCCGCGCCCATGATCTCCCTCGCGTTCGGCACCGGCACCGTGACGGTCTCGGTCGCCGGCATCGCCACCGGGGCGCACCAGGTCCACGTCCACCGCGACTGCACCGGTGACCCGAACCTGCACATCACCACCCTGGGCGACGTGTTCGTGAACTCGGATGGGTCCGGCTCGCGACCGTTCCCGCTCTCGACGTCGCTGCGGGGCCGCGGGTTCGACCTGCTCGTCTACCCGCTGGGCGCCTCGCAGGGACCGCCGACCCTCTGCACCGCCATCTGACCTAGTCGGCGGTGAGCCTGACGACCGGGATCTCCCGGTCCGTCTTCTGCTGATAGCCGACGAATCGCGGCGACTTCGCCGTGATGGTGGCCCAGGCCCGCTCGCGCTCCTCGCCCGACAGCGAGGTGGGCGTGACCTTCAACCGCCGGCCGTCGACCTCGATCCAGGCGTCTTCGGGGTGGCGCGCCAGGTTGCCGAACCAGGCCGGGTGCTGCGCCGCGCCGCCGAACGAGGCTACGACGAGCCAGGCCGAGTCGCCCTCCGGGAAGGACATCACCGGGTTCGTCCGCAGCTGTCCGGAACGGGCGCCCCGCGTCGTCAGGAGGACGACCGGCTGGCCGTCCATCCGCTTCGAGCCGAAACGGTACGAGGCGCGCATGAACCGGCTGAGGATCCCCATGAGCGGCCCGGGCGGTCGCGCCTGCCCACGGGTGCCGTTCGGCGTCATCTTCACCGACATGACCACTCACTGTACGGTCGTGTCACTACCACGTGGTTGTGGCCGCCGAAGCCCGAGCGAACCCGGGCCTCGCCGCCGTCGAAGCCGCTCCCGTCGAGCAGGGCCGTGAACGTCGCCGGCGGGAAGTAGGAGGCGCGGAAGCCCATGTGGTGCCCGCTGATCGCGTGCGGCGCCGGCGAGAAGCAGTCGGCCACCAGCAGCCCGTCCGGCGCGAGACACGACCGCAGCCACCGGAGGTGGCGGACCGTGTCCGGCTTCGGCAGCCAGGAGGACAGGCCGACGAAGAGGGCGAGGTCGAAGGGCGCCTCCCGCGTGAGCGCCTCGCGCAGCGACGGGGTTGTCAGGTCGCCGCGGTGGAATCGCAGCCGCACGCCGAGTTCCGCGGCCGCCTCGCGCAGGTCGATCTCGATGTCGCCATCCGGGTCCAGGTCCGCGGCCACGATCGTGACCCGCTCGACCAGGTCCGGCCGTTCGGCCGCGATGCGGCGCAGCGGCCGGAGGAGGTCGAGGGCGAAGCCCGAGGGCGCGGTCGCGATCGTCACCGGACCGCGCTCCAGCCGCACCCGCAGCGCTGCCTCGACCTCCTCGGTCAGGATCCGCAGCCGGTCGCGGGCCGCGCGATGCAGTGGGTACTCGAGGAACACTCGCTCGGCCCAGCCCGCGCGGCCCGGGTCGCCACGATAGATCGCGCGCATGACACCGGCCGAGTAGCCCTCGCGGATCAAGCGCCGGCCGGCGCCCGAGAGCGGGAAGCACAGCTCGCGCCACGCCCCGCTCGGCGCGTGCAGGGCCAGGTGGCCGAGGCTGTACCTCGGGTTGCACAGCCGCGCGAACGCCTGGACCGCCGCCGAGACGCCTGTGCTGCGGTGGAGGGCTCCGGCGCGTTGGGGCGTGCCACCGGTCGGGCGCGGGACCAGCGGAGTCAGGAACTCGACGACGCGCGCAGCGACCTGGCTCGGGGTCAGGCCATCGGCGGGCAGCACGAGCACGTGCGCCCCTGGCCGGCGGGCGCGGAGCAGCGCGACCGCGCGGGCGTAGCCGCGGCGGGCAGCGGTCATGTCGGCGACGTTCTCGTGCCGGTCCGCCCGGCCTCTCCGGCCGATGCGCCGCAGCGCCTCCCCGGGCGACACGTCCAGCACGACGACGACGTCGGGCAGCCACCGGTCGAGGAACGGGTGCATGGTGTCCGGCGGACGCGATCGGTAGTTCGCGGCCCTGGCCAGGCAGGACAGCGGCAGGTTGCCGTCGGAGACCATCACGTCCAGGCGGTGACGCCGGGCGACCCGCCGGGCCGCGTGTTCCTGGCAGGCGAGGTGACCCACCTTCAGAACTGGGTACGCGAGCCGGCTGGCGGTCGCGCGCTTGGCGGCGCCCCGCAGCAGCCGCGCCAGACGCAGGCTGAAGGGGACGCCGTCCGGCTCGAAGCCCGGACCGGCCAGGTCCCGGTCGGGCTCCGCCACGACCAGGTGGTCGCCGAGCGCCCCGGCGCGGCAGCCGGTCTCGGCCGCGAGCAGCGCCGGAAGGGAGGCGGTCAGCGTGCTCTTGCCGCTGCCGTCGATGCCGAGAATGGCGACGTGCACGGTCATTTCGAGGTCCCTCCGGAGGCGAAGTGGATGAAGCCGGGCAGGTCCAGCAGCAGGTCCCGGCCGCGCTCCGGGTCCTCGTCCAGGAAGCACTCGGCGGGCGCTCCGTCCAGCATCCGGAGGCGCACCGGCGCGGCGCCGGGCCGGAACGTCCAGGCCAGCCGGGGCCGGCCCGCGCCGGGCCAGGGCAGCACATAGAGGTCGAAGCGCGGCTCGGCCAGCGCCGGCGGACGCACGCCGGGCAGGCCGCGGACGGGCAGGTTCACGACGCCCATCGCCAGCGGCCGGAGCCGGGTGGTGCGCCCGCCGGCGGTCAGCTCGACGGGCCTGAGGCAGCGCGGGTCGGCGAGCGCCTGCAGGAGCCTGAGCGCGAAGAACGTGCGGTACTCGAGCTGGTTGAGGTGCTCGATGCCGACGGCGCGTCCCAGCCCGCAGCGCGCGCGTCCCGCCGCCCGCCGCCAGCGCGCGATGTCGCCCGGGACCAGGCCCCAGCGCGCGAACCCCGCCATCGCGAGCGCCAGGTGCTCCCGGCCGTCCGCGCGGCAGCGGATCAGCGGGACCGCCACGGTGCGGCCCGCGCCGTGGGCGGCAGCCAGGCGCTCGAGCGACTGCACCGGGTCGCGGCCGGCGCCGAGCGCCCTCGCGACCACGTTGCCGGAGCCCAGGCGCAGCGCCGCCATCGACAGGCGCTGGGGCGGGGCCGACCGACGTCCGACGGCCCGCCAGGCGCCCTCGGCCGCCGCACGCAGCGTGCCGCCGCCGCCGGCGACGACCAGCAGCGCGGACGGGTGCGCGCGGACGAACGCCTCGGCCGCGAGGGCGGCCGTCGGGTGGTCCTCGACCTCCCGGATGGTGGCCGGCAGGCGGCGCGCGAGGACCGCGCGCAGGGCCGCGGCGCATGTGGGCGCGGCGCCCGTGCCGGAGGTCCGGTTCAGGATGAGCAGGGCGCTGGCTGCGGTGTCCATGCCCGCAGCCTGCCGCGGGCCCCGTCTCACCTTCCGTGTCGGACGGGTCTCAATCGCGCTCTCGGAACGCCCTACCGGCCGCGGTCGAGCCGAAGGCGTGGACGCCGGAGTGTGGCGCGCGGTGAGCCGGACGGACAGCGGCGCCGGACGCCCGCCAGCGGGTACGACCTCCACGGGGGGCCGTGACGCCGGCCAGCAGCACCTCCTGGAAGCGCCAATTGGAGTACAAATAATTGCAGCAGCAAATTGATTGGGGGGTCAGGCCGACGAGAGCGCCGCCTCCCCATTCCACACCAGGAGGTGTTTTTCTCCATGGCCGACTGGAAGTTCGATCCGTACCACACCCAGGTCGAGTTCTCCGCCAAGCACCTCGGCATGATGACGGTGCGCGGCCACTTCGCCGAGGTCACCGTGACCGGCGACGTCTTCCCCGACGAGCCCCATCGCTCGAACATCGAGGTCAGCATCAACACGACGAGCATCCGCACCCACAACGACACCCGCGACAACGACCTGCGGTCCTCCAACTTCCTCGAGGTCGAGAAGTTCCCGACGATCACGTTCAAGAGCACCGACGTCGAGAAGACCGGCGAGGATCGCTACAGCCTGACCGGCGACCTGACCATCAAGGACGTCACCAAACCGGTGACGCTGAAGGTGATCAAGTACGGCGAGTTCAACGACCCGGCCACGATGGGCCACCGGATCGGGTACGCGGCGGAGACCACGATCAACCGCAAGGACTTCGGGATGCGGTTCGACATGATGCGGGACGGCAAGTTCATCGTGAGCAACGACGTCCAGATCAACATCGAGGGCGAGCTCGTCGAGCAGAAGCAGGCGGAGCCCGCCAGCGCGGGCTGATTCGTCAGCGATTTGCCCACGCGGCGGGCCGCACGCCGGCCCGCCGCGTGAGCGCCGCTCGCATGATGCCGAGGGAGTGACGCCATGACCGATCGGGCGCGATTTCGCGGGGTGATCCGGTACTTCCGCCCCGAGCGGGCCGGGGGACTGTGCGTCGTCGACGTCCCCGGCGACGTGGCCGCCGAGCTGGGCGGTCTCAAGCAGATGCGCGTGCGGGGAGCGCTGAACGGTGCCGAGTTCAGCTCGAACACGATGCCGGCCGGCGGCGGCGTGCTCGCCCTCAGCGTCAGCAGGAAGCTGCTCGACGCGGCCGGCCTGCGCGTGGGCGACGAGGCCGCGGTCGAGATCGAGCGGGCCTGATGCCGAGCATCAGCCCCGGCGGCCGATGCTCCAGCAGCGCCCGGCGGGGGACGTCGCGCATGTGGTCTCGCCGGTCGGCGGCGTGATCGCCTGGATCGCCGGCAGGTCAGTCGCGTGCGGTCAGCAGCTGGAGGAGCTTGAACGCCTCGCTACGCAGGTTGGCCTCGGTGAGCGGATGGTCCACCGCGGCGTAGCCGATGCTGGCGTAGAAGACGACGCTCGCCCGCCACGCCGCCTCGGAATCGCCGAACCCCAGCTCACTCAGGTCGCGCGTGATCTGGGCGTAGATCTGGCGGTCGGTCCGCTCCAGCGCCTCTCGGGCGCGTGTATCGTTGCGCGCCCAGGAGCGCATCTCGCGGTCGAGCATGCGCACGGGGCGGCTGAGGAACACCCGCAGCCGGTTCTGCATCCGGACGGACGGATGCTCGTCGGGGCGTCCCGCGGTCGCCAGGTACCGCGTGCCCATCTCCTCGGCCCACTTGCGCGTGAGCGCGTCGAGGAAGTCGTCGAGGTCGCGGAAGTGCCAGTAGAAGCTGCCCTTGGTGACGTGCAGGCGCTCCGCCATCTGCTGGATCTTGATGCCGGTGATGCCCTGTGCGGCCAGGATGTCGAAGCCCACCTCGACCCAATCGTTGGCGGTGTAGCGGGTGACCGGCACAGCAACAGGATCGCACACGACCCCGTGCGGCCGGCACGGGGTCGCGCGCGCTGCTGGAATGGTCAGCCGCCTGCCGTCGGCTGACTTGCGGTCTCGAGCCGGTGCACCACGGGCTCGCGGGCGAAGAACAGCGTCACCACGTAGGCCGCAGCGGCCACGCTGAAGCCGACCGACATCAGGTACGTCGCCTTGTCGACCGTGTAGTTGAGGAACGCGACACCGTTGAGATCGGCGCCGAGCACCCCGAGCAGCCCGACAACCGTCGTCACCACGAGCGCCCGGCGGCGGCCGGACACGATCGCGACGACCGCGAGGACGAGCGACCCGATCGTCAGGAGCAGTCCGAGCGCGGTGTGGAAGACCAGGGCCGGAGCCCCGCCGGTGATCGCCCAGGCGACCCCGATCAGCGCACCGCTGACCGCGGCTCCCGACGTTCCGGGATGGTTGGGGATGCCGACGAAGAGGTTGACAAACATGCCGGCCAGGAACTGGACCAGCAGCAGCAGCAGCATCACGAGCGCGCCTACCGGCAGCACGCGCCGCCAGGATGGCGAATTCTCGATCGTGAGTCCCAACGCCCACCTCCAGAAAGAGCAGGATTGACCATACCTGTCGGTACGGTCGTTGGCACCAGGCTACTGCCCGACCCCGCGACCTCCGATGAGATCGCCGTGACAGGACTCTCATGCGGTCCGGACGATGGAACCGCGCATGCGGACCGATGTGCGAATCCCCCAGCCTCGACGCCGGGTCAGGCCAGGCGGGACGGGCCCGGCCGGCCGCTGAACGTGCCCCGCAGCACCTCGATCCCGTCCTGGTTGACGCACGTGGCCTCCCCGGTGACGCGGCGACGGGCCTCGTCCCGCGCGGTGAACGTCACCGTGCAGGTCACCGTGTCCCCCACGCCCACGCCGGCGAGGAACTCGAAGTGCATCTCGGTCGCGAGGAAAGCGAGCATGCCGCCGATGTGCGTGAGCATGCTCGCGGTCAGCAGGCCCGGCACGATGCGGCGGCCGAACGGACTGGCGGCCGCGAAGAGGTCGTCCTGGTGATAGGGATTGAAATCGCCGGTCACGCCGCAGAACATCGCGACGTCCCCGTCGGTGAAGGTCCGGCGGAAGACGTACTGCTTGCCCAGCTCGAGCGCGTCGAAGGCCTGGGCCAGGCGCGTGCGGTGCTCGTCCATGCGCTCATGATGTCCCGTCCGGGTGGCGGTCAGTCGCGCGCGTAGACGCCGGGCGCCGCCGGGTCGAAGGCCTGCACGAGGAGCCTGGTCTGCACCTTCTCCGTCGCCGTCTTGGGCAGCTCGACCAGCACCTGGATGAAGTCCGGCACGGCCGCGCGCTCGAGCTGCCCGGCGCAGCGGGCGAACAGCGCCGCCGCGTCGAGGTGCTCGGGGTCGGCGGCCACGATGGCGGCGACCAGGTCGCTCTCGCCGGGGGCTCCGCTGCGGGCCGGCACGCCGTAGACGTGCACGTCGAGCACCTGCGGATCCTCGGCGAGCACCCGCACGATGAAGCTCTCCGGCACGAACTCGCCGAGCTTGCGGATGCCGCCCTCCTCCTTCCGATGGGCGAAGTAAAACCAGCCCTGGTCGTCCTTCCAGCACATGTCCCCCGTGTGCAGCCAGCCGCCGCGCGTCTTCTGCCGGGATGCCTCGGGGTTGCCGTAGTACTCGACCCGCGCCGGCTGGCCGGCCGGCCGCACGACCAGCTCGCCGACCTGGTCGGGCGGCGCCGGCCGGCCGGCCTCGTCGACCACGTCCATCTCGATCATGCCCTCGGGCGGCCTGCCGAACGAGCCGCGCGGCCCGACGCCCGGCGGGTTGGAGGCGAAGCCTCCTTCCATCGTCCCGTACCACTCCAGGATCCGCACCCCGAACCGTTCCTCGAACGGCAGCCAGAGATCCCGCGGCATGCCGGCGCTCACGACCAGCCGCACGCGGTGAGCGCGGTCGTGCGGAGCCGGCGGCTCGCCGTAGACGGCGGTGGCGATGCCTCCCAGGTTCGACCAGGTCGTGCAGCCGTGCGCGATGCACACGTCCCAGAGCCGCGACTTCGTGAACCAGCGGCTGAACACGGAGTGGTCGACCACGCCCCAGAGGGCGGGCATCAGCGTCGCCACCAGGGCGTTGCCGTGGATGAGCGACAGGCCGGTGTAGGGGACGTCGTCCTCTCGGTAGCCGAAGAAGCCCGGCGTGAGCCGGTAGAACAGCATGCGGTCGTAGCCGAAGGCGATCGCCTTGGGGTCGCCTGTGGTACCGGACGTGTAGCTGAGGAACCACGGATGAGTGAGCGACTCGACGTGCTGGCCCACGTCGCGCTCCGGCCCGTCGAGCACGTCGTTCAAACTCGGCCAGCCGTCCGTGGTGAGGCCCTGCGCCCTCCCCTCGGCCGTGGACAGCGCGTAGGCGCGCACGCCGGTGTCGGCGATCACCTCGGCGGCCAGCGGATCCGCGAGCGTGCCGTCGGCAACGACCAGGGCCCGGCAGCCGGCAAAGGTCAGGAAGTAGCGGAGCCGCTCGCCGCGGGCCCGCGGATCGATCGGCACGGTGGTGAGCCCCAGCTTCGAGAGGGCGACCATCGCGTACACGAACTCGGGGTGGTTGCGCAGCATCACCCCCACGCGGTCGCCCGACTCCAGGCCAGCTCGATGCAGCTCCCACGCCAGGTTGCCGCCGCGAACGGCGAGGTCCCGGTTGCGCACCGTCTCCGCGGGGAGCTCGCCGTTCTCGAAGACGAGCGCCACGCGGTCCGGCTCGTCCCGAGCACGCCGCTCGACCAGCCGGGCGAACACCGCCAGCTCCTGCTGGGGGTCCACGCGAGCCGCCTCAGGTCGCGAGGACGTGGACGGCGCAGGCGGCCGCGTCGGTGCCGACCCAGCCGCCGCCGTTCTGGGCCAGGGCCACCTTCGCGTCCGGGACCTGGCGCTGGTCGCAGCGGCCCTGGAGCTGCCAGGTCAGCTCGACGACCTGGGCCGCGCCGGTCGCCCCGATGGGGTGGCCGCGCGCCAGCAGTCCGCCGCTGGGGTTGATGGGCAGCCTGCCGCCCAGCCAGGTGACCCGGTCGAGCACGAGCCTCGCCGCCTCCCCCGGGCCGCAGAGCCGAAGCTCCTCGTAGAGCTGCAGCTCCGCGATCGC
>Ga0126369_10000939_pt1 | contig 19740 bp, 19 predicted proteins | sample PanSoiMetaPlot_1_FD_109646 | JGI IMG/M metagenome (GOLD analysis project Ga0126369, IMG submission 109646) | Tropical forest soil microbial communities from Panama - MetaG Plot_1 | ecosystem: Environmental > Terrestrial > Soil > Tropical forest > Bulk soil | place: Panama | collected 2016-02-17 | reverse complement strand
CGCGTAAGGGTCGACCCCGTGCCGGCGTTGAAAAGCGGATCGTCCTCGAGGGCCACCACGGCCGCGCACACGGCGTCTAGCGCCGCGCCGCCGCCGGCGAGGATCTGTCGCCCTGCGTCGAGAGCCGCTCGCACGCCGCTCAGCGCGGCGCGCGTGTCTCCTCGGTCCCAACGGCCGCAGCCGCCGTGCACGACGATCGCATAGCGCGGCATGGCTCGATTCGCCGGCCAGCAGCGCTCATCGCCCCTTCGCCCCGAGAGCCTTCCCGGCCTTGCGCACGTCGCCGGGCCTGACCCAGAGGATCGCGCCCCACCGCCCTTTGCCGGCGGAGAGGCCGTCGACGGCAGTGACGTTCACGCGCGCATCGGCCAGCTTCTTGAGATTGTCGGCGAGCGCACCGGGGCGATCGTCGCCCTGGATCAGGAAACCGGTCTTCTCGGGGTTGAACCGCAGCCTGGCTTTCCTCGCGGCGATCTTGAACTTCCGCGTGTCGTCGGGGACGACATCGATCCGCGCGCGGCGACCCTGCGGAAAACCGGTGCAGGCGAGCAGGTTGACGCCGGCGCTCACGAGCGTCGACAGCACCTTGAAGGTCTGCCCCGGGGTGTTGGGGACGTGCGTCGAGAAGTAATCGACCTTGCGGATCGTGTCGCGCATCGGGGTCCCCTTTGGAATGGTGAGCTCGGTGCTGACGCTCAGACGCGAGGATACGCTCGGAAACGAACCGGGTCGGGGTTACCGTTGGCGTACGATCGCGCCCGCTCGGCCGGCGTCGAGCGCGAACCCGGCGTCAGTCGATCCTGGCGCCGTCGGCAAGCCACTTGCCGAGGAGCGCGCGCTCCTCGGCGGTCATCTTGGTGAGGTTGCCGATCGGCATCGTCTGGGTTGCGATCGTCTGCTGCTGGATGCGGCTCGCCGCCGCCTTGACCTGCTCCGGCGTGTCGAGCAGAAGCCCCCCCGGCGGCTGCTGGAAGCCGGCGAAGGTGGGTTTCTGCGAATGGCAGACCACGCACCGCTCCTTCAGGACCGGCCGGATCTGCGCGAACGTGATGGTCTGCGTCGCCGCGGCGGGGCCCGTCGCGGCCGGCTTCGGCGCGATCGCGATCGCGAGGCCGAGCAGCAAAACCGCCGCAACAGCCGGCAGCGCGATCAGGTTCCTGCCCGTGTGCCGGAGCACGAAGTACTGCCGGATCAGGGCGCCCGCCAGCATGACGACGGCCAGGATCGCCCAGCCGTACTTGGCCCCGTAGGTCATCGGGTAATGGTTGCTGATCATGATGAACAGCACCGGCAGCGTGAAGTAGGTGTTGTGCACGCTGCGCTGCCTGCCGACGATCCCCGGCGTCGGATCGGGATCCTTGCCCGCGCGGATCTCGGCCACCATGCGCTTCTGGCCGGGGATGATGTAGAAGAACACGTTCCACACCATGATGGTGCCGATCAGCGTGCCGACGTGGATGTAGGCTGCGCGTCCGCCGAACACCTGCGCGTATCCCCACGCGGCCGCGACGAGCAGCACGTAGACGACGATCGAAAGCGTAAGCTCGTCCTTGATGATCCGGCACAGCGCGTCGTAGACGAGCCAGCCAACGACGAGCGACCCGGCCGAGATCGCGATCGCCGCCGGGACGGAGAGGTCCATGACTGACTTGTCGATGAGGTACGCGTTGGCGCCGTACCAGTAGATGAGCGCGAGGAGGGCCATACCGGAGAGCCAGGTCGTATAGGCCTCCCACTTGGACCAGTGCAGGTCCTCGCTTAGCGGCTCGCCCTTCGGGCCGGTCAGGAACTTTTGGCTGATGTAGAAGCCGCCCCCGTGCACCGCCCAGAGCTCGCCGAGCACGCCGCGCTTCGCGTCCTCCGCCTTCTTCGGCGGCTTGAGCGAGGTGTCGAGCATCACGAAGTAGAGCGACGCCCCGATCCACGCGACCCCGGCGATGAAGTGCAGCCAGCGGATGCCGAGGTTCAGCCAATCGGCGACGTAGCTCTCCACTGCAGCAGGCGCTCCTAGCGCTGCGGCGCGGTGCTCAGTTCAGCTTCGCGCCCGACGCCTTCACCGCCGGCGTCCAGCCGTTGACCTGGTCCTGGACGAACGCCTGGAACTCCGCGGTCGACATCTTGCGGATCGCGTAGCCGAGGTCGTTCATCCGCTTGACGAAATTCGGGTCGTCGAGCGACTCCTGAATCGCGGCGTGGAGACGCTTCACGATCGGTTCGGGCAATCCGGCCGGGCCGGACACGCCGATGAAGTTGTCGGCGACGAGATAGGGCATGCCTTCTTCCACGACGGTCGGCACCTCGGGCAGGATCGCCGCGCGCTGGCGCGAAGTGACCGCGATCGGGCGCAGCTTTCCGGACTTGATGTGCGGCACGTTCTGCGGGAGCGTGTCGAACGAGAAGCTGAGCGTCCCGGCCATGAGGTCGGTGATCATCGGCGCGCTGCCCTTGTACCCGACGTGCTCGATCTTCAAGCCCGTCTCCTTCTTCCATATCTCGCCGAGGATGTGCCCGATGGACCCGATCCCGCCCGAGCCGAAGTTCACCGGGTTCGGCTGCGCCTTGATCCACGCGACGAGCTCTTTCATGTTCTTCGCCGGCACCGACGGGTGCACCATGATCACGTCCGGCACGACCGCGACGAGGCTCACGTGCGTGAAGTTCTTCAGCGAATCGTACGGCGGAGGCGTGAGCATCAGCGGCGAGAGCGAGATCGGCGTCGTGTTCGACATCAACAGGTTGTAGCCGTCCGGCGCGGCCCGCGCGATCTCCGACGCGCCGATCGTGCCGCCGGCGCCGGGCTTGTTGTCGACGATCACCGGCTGCCCGAGCTTCGCGCCGAGCGGCACGGAGAGCGCCCGGGCCACGATGTCGCTCGAGCCGCCGGGCGAGAACGTGACGACGACGCGAACCGGCTTGGTGGGCCAGGCTTGCGCGAGCGCGAGGCTCGGGACGGTCGCGAGGGCGATCAGCGCGGCAGCCAACAACTTGCTCCGGACGGTCATGCTTTCTCCTCCAGTAGATCGACGAACGTTCGGGCCACCACCTCGGTCGCCCGGTAGAGATCTTCGAGCTTCAGGTTCTCGTCGGCGCGGTGGCCGTTGGCTTCCTCGAGCGTGCGCGGACCGGCGCCGTAGAGCACCGTGGGGATTCCGGCCTCGCTGTAGTGGCGCGCGTCGGTGTAGAGCGGAACGCCATGCGCCTTCACCTCGACCCCGAAGACATCGCGCGCGTTCTTGCTGAGCGACTCGACCAGCCGCTCCTGCCCGGGACGCGGCACGAACGGGTTCGCGAACAGGATGCGGCGGATGTTCACGCGGATCCCCGGCTGCTTGCGCACGGACTGCTCGATCAGCGCCCGGATGAACCGCTCGGCCGCTCCCGGGATCTCGTCCGGGATGATGCGGCGGTCGAGGCGGAAGGTGACCTTGTCGGGGACGACGTTGGTGTTGATGCCGCCCGCGATCAGGCCGACGACCATCGTCGGGCTGCCGATCCCCGGGATCGACGACTCGAGCGCGAACAGTGCCTTGCGGTACGAGTAGAGGTCGTTGAGGATCTCGGCGGCCGCCTCGAGCGCGTCGTGGCCCTTCTCGGGCTCGGCCGCGTGCCCGGACTTGCCGAGCACCTCCACCTCGAGATGCAGGCAACCGTTGTGCGCGGTCGTTACGCCGTAGGAGAACCCGGCGGACAGTGCGTAGTCGGGCTTCGAGATCCCTTCGTCGAGCAGCCACTTGGGGCCGATCGCGCCGCCGGCTTCCTCGTCGTAGGTGAAGTGCAGCTCGACCGCGCCGGCGAGCTTCGCGCCGGAAGTCTTCAGCGCGAGCAGCGCCCAGGTGTAGGTGGCGAAGTCCGATTTCGAAACCGCGACCCCGCGCCCGTACATGGCGCCGCCGCGGATCTCGGCGCCGTAGGGATCGGCAGTCCAGCCGAGCCCGGGCGGGACCACGTCCCCATGGGCGTTGCACGCGATCGTGGGCCCGCCCGCGCCGAATCGCTCGCGCACGACGAGATTGGTGCACGAGATCATCCCGTTCGCTTTCACCAACGCTTCGGGGACGGGACGGCGCTCGACCTTGAAGCCGAGGTCCTCAAGCAACCGCGCGGTCCGGTCTGCGTGCGGCCGGCAGTCGCCGGGCGGATTGTCGGATGGCATCTTGACGAGCTCGGCGAGGAAGCGGGTCTCGCGCTCGCGCTCGCGCTCCAGAAACTCGCGGATCTTCTGTTTCGCGTCCATGCGTCGTCAGCGGGCCTGGGGCCGGAAGTTCTCGATGAAGCGCAGGAACACGCGTGCGCTGATGGCGACGTCGTCGAGCGTGATCGCCTCGGCGGGGTTGTGGCTGATGCCCTTCTCGCAGCGCACGAAAAGCATGCCGATGTCGGTGAGATCGATCATCGCCATGCCGTCGTGGCCGGCGCCGCTCGGGAGCTTGCGCATCGGGAACCCCTCCGCCGCGATCGCGTCGCCGATCTGCTGCTGGAGCCATGGCGCACAGGCGGCCACACCGCCCTCGTGAGTCTTGGTCGCGGTGAGGACGGCGTTCCGGCGCTTGCAGACCGCCGCCATCGCCTCGAGGACGTCCTTCACCGCGGCGAGGCGTTGCGCGTCGCGCGGCGAGCGGATGTCGATCGTGAACTTGGCCTTGCCCGGGATCACGTTGACCGCCCCGGGCAGGCACTCGAGCTTGCCGACGGTGCCGACGAGGTCGGGCTCGGCGGCGCAGCGCTGCTCGACTGCGAGCACGCACTCGGCGGCGGCGGCTAGCGCGTCCTGCCGCAGCCCCATCGGTACGGTACCCGCGTGACCCGCAAGACCCTGCACCTCGACCGCGAACCGGGTCGCGCCGTTGATCGCGGTCACGACGCCGACGGGCAGGCCCTCGGCCTCGAGCACCGGCCCCTGCTCGATGTGCAGTTCGGCGTAGGCGAGGACGTCCTCCCGCCGATGCGCGGCCTCGCCGATCCGCGCGGGATCGAGCCCGAAGCCGCGCATGGCCTCGCGCATGCTGACGCCATCCTTGTCGACGTTCGCCAGCACTTCCGGCTTGAAGGTGCCCGCCACCGCGCGGCTGCCGAGCAAGGTCGCGTTGAACCGCGTGCCTTCCTCGTCGGCGAAGCCGATCACCTCGATGGCGAACGGCAGCCGCTTGGCCCGCGCGTGCAGCGTGCGCACGCACTCGATCGCGGCGATGACCCCGAGCATTCCGTCGTATTTGCCCGCGTCGCGCACCGTATCGAGGTGCGAGCCGAGGATGAGGCAGGGGAGGCCGGGGCGCTCCCCTTCATAGCGGCCGACCACGTTGCCCGCCGCGTCCAGGCGCGCGTTCATCCCCGCCTCGCGCATCCAGCCGGTCACGAGCTCGTTCGCGGCCCGCTGCTCCTGCGACAGGTACACCCTAGTGAGACCGCCCTCGAGCTCCGAGAGCTTGCCGAGCGCCTCCGCGTGGTCCCAGATGCGCTGTGCCGACGGAAGGTTCGCTGCGCTCATGAGATCCTCCTTTTCAGCTCCCGCGGTAGGTGCTGTAGCTCCAGGGCGTGCAGAGGAGCGGCACGTGGTAGTGCCCTTCGCGATCGGCGATCCCGAAGCGAAGCGGCACGCGATCGAGGAACGGCGGGTCGGGGAGCTCGACGCCCTGGCCGCGGAAGTACTCGGCGACGTGGAAGACGAGCTTGAACTCGCCGGCGAGCATCGCATCGCCCGCCATCAGCGGCTCGTCGGTCCGGCCGTCGGCGTTGGTGCGCACCGTCTTGATCAGCCGCCAACCCCCGCCCTCGAGAACCGAGAAGTCGATGCGAACGCCGGCGGCCGGCTTGCCGGCAACGGTATCGAGGACGTGCGTCGAGAGTCGGCTCATCGGTCTCCTTTCAGCCCGAGATCATCGCGTCGAGGCGTAGATGCGTGATCAGGAACACCTGTTCGAGGCCGTTCGCGAGCTCGGTCTCGGCGTCGTTGCCGAGCCGGCGCTCGAACTCTCCGAAGACGCCGTCCTTCGTGTGGCGGCGGACCGCGATGATGAACGGGAAGCCGAACTGCTCGCGGTAGCGGCGGTTGAGGCCGTCGATCCGCTCGATCTCGTCGCGCGACAGAGCATCGAGCCCCGCGCTGCCCTGTTCCGAAGTGGAGTCCCTCGTCATCGTCCCGGTCTTGGCTTCCTTGCCGGCGAGGTCGGGGTGAGCGCGCAGCAGCGCGAGCTGCTCCTCGCGAGTCGCGCGCCGCACGACCTCGGTCATGGCCGCGTGCAGCGCCGCGACGCCCGCGAACGGGCGCGCGGCAAAGGCTCGCTCGGCGATCCATGGCGAGTGCTCGAACACCCCGCCGAGCGCATCGCGGAAAGCCTTCGCAGTCATCGCGTTGATCTGGTCGAGGGCGAGTGATGGCATGCCGTGGGACCTGAGGTCGAGAACCTACAAGGATGGCAGCGGCGGCAGCGGCTCGCCGAACCACTTGCGCGAGAGCCGGTCGAGGTCGCCGGTCAGCTTCTTGTGGTACACGAAAGTGTTGACCCAGCGGAGGAGCTCGGCGTCGCCGCGGCGCACGCCGATGCTCGCCGGCGACTGACGGATGACGAACTTGCTCTCGATCCCTTTTGCGGGGTCCTTTCGCGCGATCGCGCTTGCCACGACATTGCCCGTGGCGATGAGCTCGGTCTGCCCGGCGAGGAACGCGGCGATCGTCTTGTCGTTGTCTTCGAAACGCAGGATCTCGGCGCCCTTCGGCGCGATGCGGGAGAGCTCCTGGTCCTCCAGCGTGTCCTTGGTCACCGCGACCTTCTTGCCGGCAAGGTCGGCCGCGCTCCGCACCCTCACGCCGACGGCGCCGAACACGCCGGAGTAGAACGGCGCGTAAGGCGAGGAGAAGGCGATCGCCTTGGCGCGCTCCGGGCTCACGCCGAGGCTCGCGACGACGAGGTCCACGCGCTTCGTGAGAAGAGCCGACAGCCGATTCGCGCTCGCCACCGGAACGAGCTGAACCTTTACGCCGAGATCCTTCGCGATCAGGTTCGCCACATCGATGTCGTAGCCTTCCAGCTTCTTGTCGGCGCCGAACGCGCCGAACGGCGGGAAGTCCGACGGCACCGCGACGCTGATGACGCCGGCGGCGAGGATCGCGTCGAGCGCGTCGAGTTGCGGCGGCCTTGCCTGCTCGATCCTCGCCTGCCGGTCGTCGAGGGGGGTCTCGTCGGCGCGCGCTGCGCCGGCCAGCCCCGCGAGCGCGGCGAGAGACAGGGCGAGGAGCGCTCGAGTGGGTGCGACATAGCCAGTTGCGTTCATGTCTGCCTCCTTAGCGAGCGGTCGTTTGCAGCCGTCAGCCAGGGGCAGCCGCCGGCGCGGGGGCCAGGACGGGTGCAGGCTCCGCGATGCTCACTTCGATCTCGCCGTCGAGCACCTTGCGCGCCTGATCCTTGTCGATGTCCTTTTCCCAAACCGCAACCACGATCGTAGCAACGCAGTTGCCAATCAGGTTCGTCAGCGCACGCGCGATGCCCATGAACCAATCCACCGACAGGACGAGCACGAGGCCGATCGCGGGGATCGCCGGGATCGCCGAGAGCGTCGCTGCCAGGATCACGATCGCGGAGCCCGGTACCCCGTGCGCGCCCTTCGACGTCACGAGCGAGATCAGCAGGATCGTGAGCAGATCCGCCGTCGAGAGCGGGGTGTTGGTCGCCTGGGCGATGAACACCGCCGCGAGCGTGAGGTAGATCGAAAACCCGTCGAGGTTGAACGAGTAGCCGGTCGGGATCACGAGGCCGACGGTCGAAGGCTTGATCCCCAGCTGCTCGAGCTTGCGCATGATCTGCGGCAGCACGCTGTCGGAGGAGGCGGTGCCGAGCACCACGATCAACTCATCGCGCAGGTAGCGGAGGAACTTCAGGATGTTGAAGCCCGCCATCCGCAGGATGAGTCCGAGCACGCCCAGGACGAAGATGGCGCAGGTGACGTAGAAGATCAGCACCAGGAACCCGAGTTGCTTGAGCGAGGCGATGCCGTACTTGCCCACGGTGAAGGCGACCGCGCCGAGCACGCCGAGTGGCGCGAGCTTGATGACGAAGGAGATCATCTTGAAGAACGCATGGGAGAGTCGGTCGATCAGATCGACGACCGGCCGGCCCTTCTCGCCGAGTAGCGACACGGCGGCGCCGAACATGATTGAGACGAGCAGCACCTGCAGGATGTCGCCCCTGGCGAAGCCGTCCACGAACGTCGTCGGGATGATGCGCAGGACGAAGTCGACCCAGCCCCCCTTCACCTGTCCGACCCGGTCGGTGTAGGCCGACATTGCAGCGGCGTCGAGCGACCTGGGATCGATGTTCATCCCCGCCCCCGGGTTGAACGAGTAAGCGAGCACAATGCCCAGGATGAGGGCGAACGCAGTGACGATCTCAAAGTAGATGATCGCCTTGAGGCCGACGCGTCCGACCTTCTTGAGGTCGCCGGTGCCGCAGATACCGGACACAACGACGCAGAAGACGATCGGCGCGATGATCATCTTGATGAGCTTGATGAAGCCATCGCCAAGCGGCTTCAGGCTCGCGCCGAACTGCGGCCAGAGCACGCCGACCAAGATGCCGACCACCAGGGCGATCACCACCCGTCCGAACAGCGACTTGAAGAACTTCGGCATTTGCGTGCCTCCTCCTTAGTTATCTCGCCGCGTAGGACCCGGGCCGCCCGAGCGGCCGCGCGCGCCCGGCGCCGCTAGGGTTCGCCCGGCGTCCTCACTTGGGCGAGCCTGAGCACGTTGATGGCGCCCCACTGACCGAACGGCACGCCGGCGGCATCTCGACAGCGGCGCTCGGTCAGCCGAGCTCTTCCGCCCCGCTCTTCGCGCCGATCTCGTGGTTCGCCATCACCTCGAGCGCGCGCACGAGCCCCGAGTGATCCCAGCTCCCGCCGCCGCGCGCAGCGGCGGCGTTCATGACCTGCTGGCAGATCGCGGTCATCGGCAGGCTGAGCTGCAGGCTCCGCGCCCCGGTGAGCGCGAGCGAGAGGTCCTTCAGATGGAGATCGATCCGGAACCCGGGATCGAAATTGCGCTTCACCATCCGCTCGCCGTGATACTCCAGGATGCGCGAGTTGGCGAAGCCGCCCATCAGCGCCTCGCGCACCTTGGCCGCATCGGCGCCGGCCTTCGAGGCGAAGAGCAGGGCTTCGGCGACCGCTTCGATCGTGATCCCGACGATGATCTGGTTCGCGACCTTGCAGGTCTGGCCGTCGCCGTTGCCGCCCACGAGCGTGATGTTCTTGCCGAGCAGCTGGAAGATCGGCTTCACCCGCTCGAACGCCGCTTCCGGCCCGCCGACCATGATCGTGAGGCTGGCGCCCTTCGCGCCGACCTCGCCGCCCGAGACCGGCGCGTCGAGATAGTCGCACCCGAGCTGGTTGATCCGGCGCGCGAATTCCTTGGTCGCGAGCGGTGAGATCGAGCTCATGTCGACCACCGTCTTGCCCCTGGCGAGGCCCTTCGCGATACCGAGCTCGCCGAAGAGCGCGCTCTCCACGTTGGGTGTGTCGGGCACGATGACGATGATTACTTCGGCCTTCTCCGTGGCTTCCTTTGCGCTCTTCGCCGCCTTGCCGCCGGCCTCGACGAGCGACGCGGGCACCGGCTTGATGTCCGACAGCCAGACCTCGTGCCCGGCCTTGATCAGGTGCCCCGCCATCGGCGCGCCCATGATGCCGAGCCCGACGAATCCGATTTTCATGTCGTTCTCCTAGAGATATGCCTTCACCCAGCCCAGGCCGTCGACGGTCTTCGCCTTCGGCTTGTACTCGCAGCCGATCCAGCCCTGGTAGCCGATGCGGTCGATCCAGTCGAAGAGGAACGCGTAGTTGATCTCGCCCGTCCCGGGCTCGTTCCGCCCAGGGTTGTCGGCGAGCTGCAGGTGCGCGATTCGCGTGAGGTTCTCCTGCATCGTGCGCGCGAGGTCGCCCTCCATGATCTGCATGTGGTAGATGTCGTACTGCACGAACAGGTTGGGCGAGCCGACTTCGTCGGCGATCGCGAGCGCTTGCCTGGTGCGCGTGAGGTAGAAGCCCGGGATGTCGCGCGTGTTGATCGGCTCCATGAGGAGCTTGATCCCCGCCGCGGCGAGCTTCGGCGCCGCGAAGCGCAGGTTGGCGACGAAGGTCGCGCGCAGCTTCTCGTCCGCGACACCCGGCGGTGCGATGCCAGCGAGGCAGTTCACCTGCTTGCAGCCGAGCGCGGTCGCGTACTCGATCGCCTTGCCGACCCCGTCTTGGAACTCGCCTACGCGGTCCGGATGGCAGCCGATGCCGCGCTCGCCCTTTGCCCAGTCGCCGGCGGGCAGGTTGTGCAGGATCTGGACAAGCCGGTGCTTGTCGAGCCGCTCGCGCAGCTGGGCGGCGGGGTAGGCGTAGGGGAAGAGGTATTCCACGCCCTTGAAGCCCGATTTCGCCGCGGCCTCGAACCGCTCGAGGAAGTCGACCTCGTTGTAGAGCATCGTCAGGTTCGCGCAGAACTTCGGCATGGCTCGGTCCTCCGTTATGCCGCCAGCTGCTCGAGGAACGCCTCGCCTTCCTCGACGTCCAGGATCTCCTCGAACTCGGTGATCTTGTCGATCTCCGGTCCCATCGCGATGTCGGTCACCCGCTCGGTGATCACCTCGACCACCACCGGCACGCCGACCTCGTTCGTCAGCTTGCGCGCCGCCTGGATCGAATCCTGGATCTGCTCCGGGTCGAACACGCGGATCGCCTTGCAGCCGAGGCCTTCCACCACCTTGACGAAGTCGACGCCGTACTCGCCCACCTCGGACGAGTTGATATTCCGGAACGAGAGCTGGACCTCGTAGTCCATCTTGTAGCCCTTCTGGGCCTGGCGGATGAGGCCGAGGTAGGAATTGTTGATCAGGATCATCACGAACGGCACCTTGAACTGGGCGGCGACCGCGAGCTCCTCGATCAGGAACTGGAAGTCGTAGTCACCGCCGACGCCGACCACCTCCTGCGCCGGCTCGGCGAGCTTCACTCCGATGCACGCCGGGATGATCCACCCGAGCGGGCCCGCCTGCCCGCAGATGATGTAGTTGCGCGGTCGGAACACCTTCTGGAACTGGCCCGAGGCGATCTGGCCGAGGCCGATCGAGCTGACGAAGCGGGTTCGCTCGCGATCGAACGCCCGGTTGATCTCGTGGAACACGCGCTGCGGCTTGATCGGAGTGTTGTTGAAGTCGCTCCTGCGGAGCATCCTGCGCTTGCGCTGCTGCACCTCCGCAACCCAGCGCGTGCGGTCGGGGAGCCGCTTCGCGGCTTTGCGCTCGCGCGCGACCTCGACGAACTGCTCGAGCGCCGCCTTCGCGTCCGAGACGATCCCGAGATCGGGGCCGAAGACGCGGCCGATCTGCATCGGCTCGACGTCGACGTGGACGAACTTGCGGCCCTTCGTGTAGACCTCGATCGAGCCGGTGTGGCGGTTCGCCCAGCGGTTGCCGAGGCCGAGCACGAAGTCGCTCTTCAGGAACGTCGCGTTGCCGTAGCGGTGCTGGGTCTGGAGGCCCACCATCCCGGCCATCAGCGGATGATCGTCGGGAATCGCACCCCAGCCCATGAGCGTCGGGACGACCGGCGTGTTGGTGAGCTCGGCAAGCTCGACGAGGAGATCGCAGGCGTCGGCGTTGATCACCCCGCCGCCCGCCACGATCAGCGGCCGCTTCGCCTCGGCGAGCAGGTCGAGCGCAGCCTCGATCTGCTTGCGCGGCGCGCGCGGCTTGAACACTTCGAGCGGCGCGTCGAACCACGGGTTGTACTCGACGAGCTCCTTCTGCACGTCGAGCGGCAGGTCGATCAGCACCGGGCCCGGCCGACCGGAACGCATGATCTGGAAGGCCTGGCGGAACGCCCAGGGCACCTGCGCGGCCTCGAGCACGGTCACCGCCCACTTCGCCACCGGGCGCGCGATCGTCGCGATGTCGACCGCCTGGAAGTCTTCCTTGTGGAGCTTCGCCTTGGGTGCCTGGCCGGTGATGCACAGGATCGGGATCGAGTCCGCCATCGCGGAGTAGAGGCACGTGATCATGTCGGTGCCGGCCGGTCCCGAGGTGCCGATGTTCACGCCGATCTTTCCCGGGACCGCGCGCGTGTAGCCCTCGGCCATGTGGCCGCCGCCTTCCTCGTGCCGGACCAGGATGTGCTTGATCTTCGTGTGGCGCAGCGCGTCGTAGAGCGGGAGGATCGCGGCACCCGGGATGCCGAAGACGAGCTCGACCCCCTCGCTCTCGAGCACGCGCACTGCGGCTTCCGCTGCGGTCATCTTCGGCATGGCGAGGCTCCTCGGGTTATTCCGTAATACGGAATTGCATTTCGGTAAACAAAATGATGCGGCCCGCGCCGGCCACATGTCAAGGATCGGTTCGCGATCCCGTATCGTGAAAAGCGCTACGGCCGTGCGCGCCCAGCGGAGATTGTGAACCTCGGCGTTCGCGCGTTGAAGCGCTACACCGTGACGACGAGGTCCGCGCGGAAGCCGGTATCCTCGCCGCGATAGCCGCGTGCGTTGCACACGACCCGGGTGCCGCGCACCGTGTAGTCCATCGCCTGGTGGGTGTGGCCGTGGATCCAGAGCCGGGCGCGGCCCATCAGGTCCTCCAGGTTGCTCACGAAGGCGGGGTTGAGCGGGTGCGTCGCGAACTTCGGGGCGATGCTCCCGGGATGAGGCGGGTGGTGCGTGACGACGACGGTCGGCCCGTAGTGCGGGGCGGCGAGGCGCGCGCCGAGCCACGCGCGATGCGTGCGATGGAGCGCGATCGAGTCGTCGGCGGTGAAAGGGCGGTCGCCCCAGCGGATCGCGCGATAGTCGACGAGCCAGGCGCCGTACTTGCCGAGCGCGAGCTTGCGGCCCGCCTCGCCGTTCAGCCCGAAATCGGTCCACAGCGTGCAACCCAGAAACCGGATGCCGCCGATCACGGTCTCGCTGCAGTCGAGCAGGCGAACGTTCGTGCCTTCGGCGGCAGCGCGCAGTGCCACCCGCGTGGCGTGGAACTCACCGTCGTAAGGTTCGTGGTTGCCGGCGACGTACAGCACTGGCCCGGCGAACATCGCCTGCGCCCAGTCGATGCCCGCCGCGCCGTTGTCGATATCGCCGGCGAGGATGACGACGTCGGCGGCCGCGGGCGGCGGGTCGAACGGCGCCGCCTCGAGATGCAGGTCCGAAAGGACCCGGATGCGCATCGCGTCAGCGCCGGCGTCGCGTGCCCGGCGCCCTCATCGCGTCCAGTGGGAGAAGAGCGGCCCGCCACTGCCGTAAACGGGATCGCAATCGGGAAGCGGGACGCGGGCGACCGCCTCCGCGCTGCGCTGCGCGTTCGACGTGAGCGGCGTGCACATGTCGGCGTGCTGGCCCGCCGGGTAAGCGCCCACGATGCCGAGCGCGCCGCGCGAGGAGAGCTTCTTGTGTCCGGTGCCCGCCGGCAGCACGATCACGTCGCCGGGCCGCGCGGTGATGGCGACACCGTCGTCGCCGCCGAACTGCACGGTCACCTCGCCGCTGTAGACGCCGAGCGCCTCGTGCGAATTGGTGTGGAAGTGATGAAAGGGAAACACGCCATTGCGCCACGCCGGCGGCCAGCGGTTGCGATCGAAGAGCGCCTCGAACGCCGCGGCCGGATCCGCCCCTGCGATCGCAACCGCGCCGGGGTACACGAGCAGCGGCCAGCGCGGATGGTTGGGGATCGCGCTGTCGGGCGCGAGGTGGTGCGCGACGACGCGCGGAGTCTCGTTGGGCGCCGGGTTCATGAGTCGCTCCTCCGCGGATCCTACTTGGCGCGCCAGCCTCCGTCGACTACCAGCGCGTGGCCGTTCATGTAGGTGGCCTCGTCCGAGACGAGAAAGGCCACGGCGTTCGCCACGTCCTCCACCGTACCGCGCACCCCGGCCGGAACGAGCGCGCGAACCTGGTCGTCGTTCACCGCGACCCCGCGCGTGCTCATGTCCGGCACGTTCGGACCGAGGATCGCCTGCGAGTTCCGGCGCAGGTTCGTGGGGATGGCGCCGGGGCAGAGGCAGTTGACCCTGATGCCCCGGGAGGCATAGCGCACCGCCATCTGGCGCGTGAGGCCCACCACGCCGTGCTTCGCGGCGACATACGCTGCGCCGCCGCCCGTCCCGCTGAGACCCGCGACGGACGACATGTTGACGATGCGTCCGCGGCCGCGCGGCAGCATCTCCGCGAGGGCGCGCTTCGCGCCGAGGAACACGCCCGTGAGGTCGATCGCGATCACGCGTCGCCAGAGCGCCTCGTCCATCTCGTCCACGTCGAAGTAGCCGTCGAGGACGCCGGCGTTGTTGACCATCACCTGGAGCGGACCGAGCGCCGCGATCGCCGCGCTCATCGCGGCGTCGAGCTCGGCGGCCTCACTCGTGTCGGCGCGATGAGCGTGCGCACGGCCTCCCGCCGCCTCGATCGCGCGCGCGGTCTCGCGTGCGGCGCGCTCGTCGATGTCGATCGCGCCGATCGCGAAGCCGTCGGCCGCGAGGCGCTGCGCGATCGCTTGCCCGAGCCCCGAGCCGGCCCCGGTCACCACCGCAAGACCTTTGGTGTTCGTCATGTTCGTCCTCCTATCGAGTGTTGAACGTCATCGCGCTACAACCGGCTCAGCGCGCGCCGTACGGCATGGAGCACCAGCAGCGCTGCGCACGGGATCCCGAGCCACTTCGCCTCGCTCAGGGCGACGTCCACGCCGCGCGCCGAGAAGAATCCGCCGACGAACGGCGAGACCTCGAGCGGCCGCCACGGCATGAAGTAGCGGGTGTTGTCGAACGGCCACAGGAACGGAATTCCCGACCCGCCGTTGGTGAACGCGTCGAGGACCGGGTGCGACAGCGTCGCTGCGGAGAAGGCCGCCGCGAGCAGCCAGAACTCCATGCGCGGCGCGCGCCGGAAGCCGAGCCAGGCGGCGATCGGACCGAGGAGGAGCGCGAAGAGGACGCTGTGCGTGAAGCCGCGGTGGCCGAGCATGCTCCCCCACGGGACGCCGAACCAGTGCGCAAATACGTCGAGGTCGGGCACGATCGTGCAGGCGATCGCCCAGAGAACGACTCGCGCGCGCGCCTCGCTTACCGCGCCGGCGGTCGCGACCACCGCGGCGTGGGCGACGATGGTTGGCACCGCTAGCACCTACGGCGGCGGCGGTCCGCCGCGATGCGGATGCGTAGCGCGTTCGGCACGGGATTCGTATCGGCCACCTCGAGGAGTGCTCCGAGCCGGAAGGGGTGTTGTGCAAGCTCCACGCGCGCGCACAACCTCGCGTTTCGGAGCACAGGAAAATCAAGTGCCCTTTTTCGCTCGCGGGGACGGTACGCCCGCAACGCAGAGCGGTCAATCGAACGGGTGTGCGCTGGCTTGGGGTAGTCGGGGGAGCGCAACCCGATCCGAGGGCGGTGGACAAAAAACAGCGCCGCCCGGGGGCGGCGCTGTGCTCGTTCTGCGGCCCAGTGCGAGCGGGGCGCCAGCCCTACTCGGACCGATCAAGATTCGGCGGTCAGCGCAGGAGCTTGCCGGTCGAGCCGATGATGGTCAGGTCGACGCCGCGCCAGCCGAGGCGCGCTTTCGGCGTGTAGGCCACCGAGACGCCGCCGAGGTCGTACTCGCCCATCGCCTTCAGCGCTTCGATCACTTTCTTGCGGGTCGGGTTGGGGCCTGCGCGCTTGAGCGCTTCGGCGATGATCTTCGCGCCGGCGAACCCTTCGAAGCTGAAGAAGTTCACCTGCCCATCGGGGGCGTACTGCTTCATCAGCTTCAGATACTCGCGCAGGACCGGCAGCGTCCCGGTATACGGGTAGGGAACGGACTGCGACAGGATGACGCCCTTCGCGGTGTCGAGCCCGCCCGTCTTGATGAGATCGTTCATGGACAGCACCGACATCCCGTAGATCTGAGTGTAGGTAGCCGTCGAAGCGCGCATGCGCTTGATGAAATCGAAAGCACCCTTGCCCGCGCCGACCAGGATGACCGCCTCGGGTTCGGACTTTTCCATCGCCGCGACCGTCTGCCGCAGGCTCTCCTCGATCTTGTCGGGCGCGACTTCGTAGCCGATGGCGTTCGTGACGGTCAGCCCGGCTTCCTTCGCCGCCTGCTCGGCGAAGGCGGCGGTCGGCGGACCGAACGCGGCCTTCATGTGGACGATCGCGATGCGCTTCTTCTGGGTGTTCTTGCACTCGTCGATCAGGCTTTGGACTTCTTCCTGGTAGCCGGACCGGAACGGGAACACGTTTTCCGCTCCCACGATGTTCTTGTTGCCCTGCGACGGCGCGATCAGCGCGATGGCGCTCTTCGCGAGCAAGTCTTGCTTCGTGATCTCGGTGAGGCCGCCGGTGTTGAGGAACCCGGCCAGCGCGATCACCGCCGGATCGGCGATCAGCTCGTTGGTGAGCTCGACCATCTTCGGCGCAGTGAGATTGTCGTCCTTAAGGAGCACCTTCAGCTTGCGCCCGTGCACGCCGCCGTTGGCGTTCACGTAATCGAAGTAGACGCGGTAACCGAGGTTCAGGTCGCGCGCGTTGTCGGCCGAAGCGGGGTTGGTGAGCGAGGCCACTTGGCCGATCACGATGTCCTGCTCCTCGGCGGCGAGCGACGCGGCAGCGAGGGAGAGGGCGCCAGCGAGCAGCGCGTACACAGCGAAACGACGAGGCGTGAACATGTCGACTTTGCTTTCCCTGGGTAAGGTGCTGCACGTGCAGCGCGATCACCGCGCGGGCCACGACGGGCGCCGCGTCCGACCGATCGCGAATAGGCGTGATTGTGCGGCGCGCACAACGTTTTGCGCGCCCGTTAAGCGCATTCTCGTGTGCTATGTCACGACCGTCCGAAGGCAAAGCGCCCACTAATTCATGCTCATGGACGTATAGATCCAACTGGTGTGGTGCGTTCGGCGCCAGGTGCCGGACACCCGTCGCTGTTGCCGATTTCATGTCATCCTCCGCGCGATCGGCGGAGACCTGACTGCTTCAGTGGCGTCAGTGTTTTTCTGTCGGACTATCCGCCGATGCGCCGCCAGAAGCGGTTCTTCATGAGTTGAAGCTTCTTGTTCTCCATGTCGGACAGGCGCTCGCCGCACGCTTTCAGCTCGGCTTCCCAGCTCACCATGTCCTCGCGCGACGTGATTTTCGACCCCCGCGCCTTCAGGTCGTAAAAAAGCTCGCAGTACTCGCCGCAGATCTCGCGGATGTAATCGAAAGATCGGCGGTGAATCGGGCACGGACCGAGCTCCCGGATCGCGTTCTGATGCTCCTCTGTCGCATAACCTTTGTGACTCGCGAAGCCGTAGCCGGGATACAGAGCATCGAGATCGATCATGAGGCGGTCGCGATGCACCTTCGCGAGGATCGATGCGGACGCGATCGAGAAGTTGATCCCGTCGCCCTTGTCGAAGCTGCTTTGCGGTTGCGTCACGCCGGGGATGGTGCGGCTGTCGACCAGAACGTGCTGCGGCTCGATGGCGAGGTTGCCGAGCGCAACCTGCATCGCGCGCAAGCCCGCGTTATAGATGTTCAACCGATCGATCTCTGCGACCTCGACGACACCGATACCGATGGCAGCGGCACTCCTGCGGATTTCGGCTGCGAGGCGCACGCGCGTTTCCTCGTCGAGCGCCTTGGAATCATTGATTCCCTTGATCTCGGTGCCAGGAGGAAAGACCGCCGCGGCGGCGACGACCGGACCGGCCAGCGGACCGACGCCGACTTCGTCCACGCCCGCGACGTGCACGACGCCTTGCCTCCAGAGAAGGCGCTCGAAGTGCAGCATCGCATCGAGGCGGATTCTTTCGGCCTTTTGCTCCTCGGCGCGCTTCGCGAGCGTCTTGTACAGCTTTTGCGCGCCTGCGCGCGGATCGCGCTGGAGCTTGCGCAGCAGCTGGCTGGAGACGGCGGTGGCCTGATCGGAATACTTTTCGCGGATCTCGTCCAGCGAGAGATCGGTAAGACTGCGCGCCATGAAGGGATAACTCGAGACCTGCAGCGGCTCTTGGGACGGCACATTCTACGAAATATCTGTCCGCAAGGGTCTGCAGCCGGCGCACGCTTGGCGCGCGAGGCCCCGCCATGAGCCGGTCCCGCCCGCGAGGCGCCGCTCGACCGAGGTAATCGACGAGCAGCTTCGCAAACTGCTGCAGCGCGTGTTCGTGGGGCGATACGTCCGGTTCGGTCGCCCGCCAGCCGCGCCCCGCCCGCCATCCGCCGCTTAGGGCGAACGCCTGCTCGCCGATGCCGAGACGTCGCCGCGTTCCGGCCACCGGAAGTATGCGATCAGGCCCGGCGCGTCGGAAGTGCGAATGACGCGGGTCTGCTCGACGCCGCCGAAGGAGGCTGTGACGCGGTACGCGCCGGGCGGCACCTTCGCGAAGAGCAGTGGCCCCTCCGCCTCCCCGGAGAGCACGACGGCGCCGTTCGCGTCCCGCACCGAGATTAGAACGCCTGCGACGTACTCGCCGCTCTGCTCGGCGAAGCCGAGGTGCAGGTTGTATTCGCCGTACCGCTGCATCATCTGCTCGCGCTCTTCCACGCCCACGCCGCCGGACAGCGTTGCCGGCATGCTCGGGGTAAACGCGGCGGCCCCGGTCGCGAGCGCCGCAAGGCTGGCGATCGAGACGCCGAAAATCCGTCTGGTCATCATGATCAGCTCCTCGGTTGTGCTGGAAGCCGGACGATGGGTACCGGTGGGGCGTCGGCAACGAGAATCAATTCGGCCGCACGGGCCGCGACCGGCCGTGGTTCCCAGCATCCGTCATGCCCCGGTGGGGAAACGGCGCGTTACGCGCCAGCGGCTGGAAGAATTACCCGCCCGTGTAACTCTGACACGGGCGAAGCGGCCACTGCGACGACAGCCCTGTTCAGAAGTAAGGCAGCGCGCGACGACGGCTCTTCGCGTCGCTCGGAAAAGCCATGCGCGATCTCTTTACTGGAAGACGCCGATGATCCGGCCGCGATCGGCTTGAGCGGGCGATAGCGCTGGCGCGGAGGCTTCCGGAAGCGACGGCTGCCGCTCGTGCGTGGCCCCGGCCGAGATTAGAATCCTTTGTGCGGACTTCAGCCCCAGCAGGAGGAAGCCATGCCACGCGAGGACACAGGTTCGAACGTCGGTCGCCGCCAGTTTCTCACCGGGCTCGTCGCGGCTGGCGCCGCGACCGCGATGACGCCGGCCGCAGTGCGCGGCGCGGACGCGGCGGCGCAGAACGCGCCGCGGCCACCCTCGGCGCTGCCGCCCTCGGCGAAGGCGGCCGAGGCGGAGACGGAGAATCCCCGGGAGTTGGCGCGCGTCAAAGGCATCCCGGGCTCCGACTTCATGGTCGACGTCATCAAAACGCTCGACATCAAGTACTGTCCCTCCAACTGCGCCTCCTCCTACCGCGCCCTCCACGAGTCGCTGATCAACTACGGCGGGAACAAGAGCCCAGAGTTCCTCACCTGCATGCATGAGGAGTCGGCGGTGGGCATGGCACACAGCTACTTCAAGGTCGCGGGCAAGCCGCTGATGACGCTCTGCCACGGCACGGTCGGGCTGCAGCACGCGGCGATGGCCGTCTACAACGCGTGGTGCGACCGAGTGCCGGTCATCGTCGTCGGCGGCAACGAGCTCGACGCGGCGCACCGGCCGCCGGGCGTGCCGACCATTCATTCGGCCCAGGACATCAACGCGCTGGTGCGCGACTTCACCAAGTGGGACGACACGCCGGTGTCGCTGCAGCACTTCGCGCAGTCGTTCGTGCGCGCCTACAAGATCTCGAT
>Ga0126369_10000938_pt1 | contig 19740 bp, 14 predicted proteins | sample PanSoiMetaPlot_1_FD_109646 | JGI IMG/M metagenome (GOLD analysis project Ga0126369, IMG submission 109646) | Tropical forest soil microbial communities from Panama - MetaG Plot_1 | ecosystem: Environmental > Terrestrial > Soil > Tropical forest > Bulk soil | place: Panama | collected 2016-02-17 | reverse complement strand
TGTCGACCGCGCCACCGCCATCAGGAGTATCTGAGCTTTCTCCGGGAGATTGAGAAGAACGTGCCGAAGAACTTGGAGGTGCACATCATCGTGGATAATTACGCCACACACAAGCATCTGCAAGTTAGACGCTGGTTCGCCACCCGGCCACGGTTCCACGTACACTTCACTCCGACCTATGCCTCTTGGCTGAATCAGGTGGAGATCTGGTTCAACCGCATTACGCAACAAGCCATTCGTCGGGGGACGTTTAGCAGCGTCAAGGAGCTGGTCAAGAAAATCGATCACTACGTCAACAATTCCAACCGCCATGCGCAGCCTTTCGTCTGGACCGCCACAGCAGATTCGATCTTCGCTAAAATCGAACGACTATGCGAACGTATTTACGGGACAGCACACTAGATAGCACTTTTTTATCTCCACTAGAATCAACACTTACAAAAAAATAGGCGAGGAGGTTACCTTGTCGTTATTTCCTTCGCACGGTCCCGTGAACTCCTCTAGCCCCGATGCTATCCTTCTTCTCAACCATGGCAAGCTCCGCCACCACACTCGCTTCTCTGCCGGCTGAGGGTTTCTACCGCACCGCGCTGTTTTTCCTAGTGCTCGATTCCGTAGTCACTCTGGTTTCCACCGGCAAGCTCGATCCCTTCACCACGCTTCTGGTGCCAGCCATTATTTTGTACAAAGGGTTCCGTTGGTGGCGCGGCTATCCCGCCGAAATGCGCCAGTCAGTCGCAACTCGGATCGTTCTCGCTTATGTCTTCGTGTTGCCCTTCGACGCCGTGTTCGTTTCCCGCGGCCTGGCGAGCAACAGCTCCAACCCGGCTCTTTATTCCGCTCTGCTCGCTTCCGTCCATTTCCTCCTCATCGTCACCATCGTGCGGCTCTATAGCGCCACCACTGATCGCGACGCCACCTTCCTCGCCATGCTTTCTTTCTCCGGTGTTCTGGCCTCCGCCGTCTTCACCGTGGACACCTATTTCCTCGGCTTGTTCTTCGCCTTCCTCGTCTTCGCCGTGGCCACCTTCGTCGGGCTCGAGGTTCGCCGCGGCGCTGCGGGCGCCATTACGCCCCCACTCCAGGCCGACCCGCTGCGCGAACGCCGCTTCTATCGCGCTCTCACCCTCGCCACTCTCTCTGTCGCCTTGGGCGGAATCATTCTTGGCTCCATCCTCTTTTTCTTTTTTCCGCGGTTCAACGCCGGATTTCTCTCCAGCGCCGGTCTACAAACCACTTTCATGAGCGGCTTCACCAACAGCGTGGAACTGGGAGAGATTGGCGAAATCAAGAAAGACTCCACTGTCGTCATGCGCGTCAAAACCGGCTCGCAAGTTCGTTACCCAATGCTGCGCTGGCGCGGCATCGCCCTCACCACCTTCGACGGCCATCGCTGGTTCTCCAACGCCGGCCCCAAGGAAAAGATCTATCCCTCCGGTAGCGGTTGGATACTCATCAATCCGCAGGTTTCCATGGAGGCACCAACCTCCCTCGACCTCCGTTTCACCGTGCTCTTGCAGCCCATGGCCACAGACTCGCTCTTCGCACCCGCCAATCTCCTGGCCATTCACCCCGCTTTTGTTAGCGCCGCTCAGGGCTACAGTCCTTACCTTCACCGCGGCAACCTTTTGCGCGATTCCACCGGCTCCATCTTCAATTCCTTCCGCAATTTTGTGCAGATCGAGTACCAGGCTGAATCGCTTCTCCCCACGGTTCAGCCCAACGCCGCTCGTCTGGCTTCCACCGATTATCCCGACCAGTTGCGCGCGACGTATCTGCAGCTTCCTCACTCGCTCGACCCGCGCATTCCCGAACTTGCTCACCAGATTACCCGCTCAGAGAACAATCCCTACGACCGAGCCGTGGCTCTCGAGTATTACCTCCGTCGCAATTTCGCCTACACCTTGAATCTCACCGGCACAGCCGGCCAGGACCCCCTTGCTCATTTCCTTTTTGAGTCGCGCGCCGGACATTGCGAATACTTCGCCTCCGCCATGGCCGTCATGCTTCGCAGCCTGGGTATTCCTTCCCGCGAAGTCAATGGCTTCCTTCCCGGCGAATTCAACGATGTCGGCGGCGACTACATCGTTCGCGCCAGCGACGCCCACAGTTGGGTCGAGGCTTACTTTCCCGGCAGTGGCTGGATCACCTTTGATCCCACGCCTCCCGCACAGGACTCCGGCACCGGTCTTTTCTCTCGCCTCGGCATGTACCTGGACTGGGTCCAGCTGAATTGGAATGAGTGGGTCATCAATTACGACTTTTCTCACCAGACGCTTCTTGCGCAAAGCGCCCAACGCACCACCCGCAATTGGAGCGCCCTCGCTCACAACTGGCACCACAAACTCTTCGATCACACCGTCGGAGCCATTACGCGCTGGCAGAAAAAACACCCGCTCCTTGGAATCTTTCTTCCCGCCGTGCTCGTTCTGTTTCTCATCATTCTCCGGTTCGATTGGATTCGTTCACTTTTCCAGTGGCTCAGTCTTGCTCTGCAACTCCGCCGCGCCCCTTCCGGCCAAGCCAGTCCCCTGCTCGCTTCCCGGCTCTATTCCGAACTTCTTCGCCTTCTCGAAAAACGTGGCTACGCCCGCCGCACCGCGCAGACTCCCCTCGAGTTCGCTTCTTCGTCCGGGCTCCAGCCCGAACTCGTTCCTGCCGTCCGTGAATTCACCAACTTGTACACCGAAGCCCGCTTTGGACACCGCCCCTGCGACGCCCTCCGCCTCCGCTCTCTCCTCCTCCAAATCCGCTCCGCCCCTCGCCGCCGCTAATCACCTGCCTTCCTCGAGCTCTCATCCTGCCTTTATTTCCTGTCATCCTGAGCGAGCATCTCACCCGCGCGGTCACCTCCCGACTGCGCCGCCACCTCCCAACGCGCCCGACGACTCCATGGTAAAATAGATGTATTGCGCATCAGCGCCATTCCCAACTATGACCAAGGTAGGATTCATTTCGCTCGGATGCCCTAAGAACCTCGTCGATAGCGAGGTCATGATGGGTCTGCTCTCGCGCCAGGGCTACGAGCTAACCCCCCGAGCCGACGAAGCCGAAATCCTGGTCGTCAACACCTGCAGCTTTATCGAATCAGCGCAAAAAGAATCCATCGAGACCATTCTGGAAATGGCCGAGCACAAGAAATTTGGCGCTGCGAAAAAACTCGTCGTTGCCGGCTGCCTCGTCGAACGTTTCCGCGATCAAATCCTCGAGCAGGTCCCGGAAGTCGACGCCGTCGTCGGCACCGGTGAAGTTGAGCGCATCATTGAAGCGGTGCAGGGCGATCTCAAAGTCCTTCCCGCTCAGCGGCCCTCTTTCCTGTACCATGACTTCACTCCGCGCATCGTCACTACTCCGAAACACCAGGCCTACATCAAAATCGCCGAAGGTTGCGATCATCCCTGCACCTTCTGCATCATTCCGCAGCTCCGCGGGAATTTCCGCAGCCGCCGCTTTGCCTCCGTGATTCGCGAAGCCGAGAATCTCGCCGCTTCAGGGGCCCGCGAAATTACCTTGATCGGCCAGGACACCACTTCGTACGGAGAAGATCTCGGCCTGCGCGATGGCCTCGCTCAGCTCCTGGAAAAACTGGCTCAAGTGGAAGATCTGCTCTGGGTTCGCTTCCTGTACGCCTATCCCAACCGCGTCACTCAGAAAATGCTGGAGACCATTGCGGCGCACCCGCGCTTGGCCAAGTACATCGACATGCCCTTGCAGCACGCCAGCCGCAACGTTCTTGCCCGCATGAAGCGCGGCTCCTACGGTGACGCTTTCCTGAAGCTCCTGGAGCGCATGCGCTCCACCATTCCCGGCGTCGCCCTCCGCACCAGCTTCATCGTTGGCTTCCCCGGAGAGACCGACTCGGACTTCGAGGAACTTCTGCAGTTCGTTGCCGCCGCGAAACTCGATTGGGTCGGCGTCTTTGAATTCTCCGACGTCGACAGTGCCGCCAGTTTCCCGCTCGACGGCAAAGTCGACTCTGCCACGATCACCGATCGCCGCAATCGCCTCATGGCCCTGCAAAAGAAAATCTCGCGAGAAAAACTTCGCCGCCTGAAGGGCCGCACCGAAACCGCTCTCGTCGAAGGTCCTTCCAAGGACAATCCCCTCGTCTGGGAAGCGCGCTTCGAATCCATGGCTCCCGACATCGATGGCAAGCTCTACCTCACTGACATCGAACTTCCTTCCGGCGAAGTTGCTTCTTCCGGCGACACCGCTCGAGTGCAAATCACCAAGACGGATGCCTACGATCTCATCGGCCGCGTCGTCGAAATCTTCCCTCGCCCGCCCGCTCGCCTTATCCCGCCGGTCCCGATCGCTCCGCCCGCCGAAACCCTAACCCGCATCTCCACTGGCGCCCCTCTGCGCGTCCTGGGATGATTGCTGTAGGGCGCGCCCACCTCGGGAGCGCGCCAATGCATGCGCAATTGTCGCCTTGGTAGCGGCCGCCTTCTGAGGCGAACGTTTTTCCGCGCTTCAGGCAGGCTGACAGTCTCTTGATTGATTTCCAACTCGGCTCCCACGGCTCCGCAGGTTGATCGGCAAATGGCTCCGCATGGGTGGAGGAGTCTGCGAAAGGGCATTTTCCGTCGGCGTCGAGCAGCCCTTTTCAGACTGGATTTAACCAGACATACCAAGCCACGGAATTTAGAGCCGATCCCCTCGATTGCAAAATATGCTCGAAATACATCTTCAGTCAAAGAACGCGCCGCGTTTCTCCGGCGTAACCTCAAGAAGAGCGAAGGCGAAAAGCCTTCACGAACCGAAGCGGATTGCAGTCGGCCTGCGTTCCTTGGGCGAGAAAATGGAGATGATTCGGCATCAGGCAGTAGCCGTGTATCGCAAACGCGTGCTGCTCAGCCTCTGCGCAACAGCTACAATAGCCAGCCAAAGTACCACGACTGAGTCGGCGAAAACCGCAGGGGCCTGTGGGCTTCCGCAGCAGCCAGGCGAATATTCTTGTGTGGAAAGGCACGCGGGCACGACTGCGAAGTTAGATAAGTACAAGGACATACCACCATTAATTGCCTTAACAAAAAGCGCCGCCTCAGAGGGCGGCCGCTACACGGCATCCGCTCGTTCCCAAGTTGAGGTAAACTACTTTCCTCCGGACGCGTGCTCTGCCCTGCGTCTGGCATTTTCGCTATGAAACACAAATGCCCTACCTGTAAGAAACCCACTGACTCTGAGCACGACGCGGACTTCCCGTTCTGTAGCGATCGCTGCCGCGTCGCCGATCTCGGCGCGTGGGCTTCGGAAAAATACGTTGTCTCTGAATCAATCTTCAATGAAGATGACTTCGCGGATTCCCAACCCAAGACTTTTATACTCGATCTCGACGAGCCGAATGAACACAAGAACTGACGCCATCGCCGCTCCCGCTCCGGGCAAAAAGCCACTATTCGCCTACGCTTTTGCCACCGTTCTCGGCGTAGGTTATCTCAAGCCCGCACCCGGTACGTGGGGCTCCCTTGTCGGCCTAGCGCTCGCCGTGGTCTCTCATCCCTTCACGTGGTTCCTCGTGCTGGGCCGCGCCATCCTGCTCAGCTCCGGCACCGACGCGCCTTTATGGTCTGGCCCGTGGGGCACCGCGCTTCTTCTGATCCCTTCGATCGTGGTTTGGTTGGTGGTCGCGTGGCTCGGCGTTTGGAGCAGCACCAAGGTCGCAGACTACTCCGGCATCCATGATCCTCAGTTCGTCGTCATCGACGAAGTCTCCGGTGTTCAGCTCGCTCTCATCCTCGGCCTCGCGCCCTTGACCGCTCCCGCCAGCCTGTTCAACTCCTCCGACTCTGCTGCCTTCGCGTTGTACACCGGCATGAGCATACTCAACTGGAAATATCTCCTCGCCGGCTTCGTGCTCTTCCGCATCTTTGATATCGCCAAGCCTTTTCCCTGCCGCCGCCTCGAGAAGATTCCCGGCGGTTGGGGCGTTATGGCAGACGACTGGATGGCTGGCGTGTACGCTGCCATTTGCATGCGTCTAGCGTTACACTTTGATTTGTTGTCCAGGCACCTGCTATGAAATTCGGGTTTGGAACCACGGCAGAAAAGAACGGCATTCCCCGGATTGACCGCATCTTTCCCACTGCGGCCATTCCTGGCGGCGAAATCAGCATTCACGGCAGCGGTTTCGCGTCGCGCCACGGAGCCCGCCCCCTCGTGCGCTTCGGTGAAGCAGAAGCCGCCCTTTCTCTTGTCAGCAGCAATCGGTTGGTCGTGCGCGTTCCGGAAAATCCCACGGGCAACTCGCTTCAGGTCGTGCAATCGGAGAACGAGAGCCAGCCCTTTCCCGTTAGCGTGGCATTTCAGATTGCCGACAACCTTCATCCGGTCGCGAATCCGGTGGTCGATTCCAGTGGCAACATTTACGTCACGTTCAGCGGCCCTCGCGGCCAGCGCGTTCCCGTTTCGCTTTACAAGATTGGCTCGAATTACAGCGTGAAGCCCTACGTCACTTCCCTGATCAATCCTACCGGCCTGGCCCTCGGACCCAACGGTGACCTCTTCGTCTCCTGCCGCCACGACGGCACTATTCATCGCGTCACGCCCGACGGCCGCTCTCAGCAGTGGATTGAAGGCATGGGCGTGGCCACCGGCATCGCCTTCGATCGTGTCGGGAATTTGTTTGTCGGTGATCGCAGCGGCACCATTTTCAAAATCAGCCCGGAGAGCGAGATTTTCGTTTTTGCCACCTTGGAACCATCCGTCGCCGCTTATCATCTGGTGTTTCATCCCAGTGGGGACTTGTACGTTTCCGGACCTACGACTTCCAGCTACGATCGCGTCTATCGCATTACGCAAGGAGGCGAAGTTCACGTCTTCTACCGCGGACTGGGCCGCCCGCAAGGCATGGCCTTTGACCGCGACTCGAATTTATATATCTCCGCGTCGCTCGGCGGACGCCGCGGCATCGTGCGCATTTCGCCTGACGGCCGCGCCGAGCACGTCCTGAACGGCCCCGCGCTCGTCGGCCTCGCTCTCCTCCCCAGTGGCCGCGCTATCGTCGCCGCCAACAGCGCCCTCTTCACTCTCGACTGGGACGTTCACGGCGTGCCACTCTTAGGCTGAGCCGCATGGCAAGCCTCTCGACCCTTCCAATCAGAATCGCTCACCGCCCTTACGAGAGTCTAGGATCGGCCGGCAAGTCGGCACGTACCTTTTGCGATTTCGTAATCGATGGTCAGTCTTTAGCCGATATCCTCACAACCACAGGCTTCGTTTTAATTTCCGTGCTCTGGATTGACGCACCTGAAAATCTCTGTCGTGCGGCCACCCAGAGATTGCTGCGGCTCCAGGACACGGACTGCCCCAATGACCGACGTACTTTGTACGTCTGCTCGGAAAGTGGCGATATTGGGTGCGGAGCCATCACAGTCCTAGTGGAGTCTGCCGCCGAGACTTTTACCTGGAAGGAATTCAGCTATGAAAACAATGATGAACCCGGCGCGTCTCATGAAAGGTTAAGGGACCTTGGTCCATTTGTTTTTTCTCCAGACGAATACTCTCGCCTACTGAATGACAATGTATCTAAAATGGAAGCAGTGTCATGAAAGCCGAAATCATTGCCGTTGGTTCCGAACTGCTTACACCCGATCGCATCGACACGAACTCCCTCTTCCTTACCGAAGAGTTGAACAAGCTCGGCATCGAGGTTCTTCGTAAAACAATTGTTGGGGACAATCGTGAACTCCTCGCCGAAGCCTTTCGCGACGCGCTCCACCGTGTTCCTGTCGTCATCGCCAGCGGCGGCCTCGGCCCAACGGAAGACGACCTTACGCGCGAAACAGTCGCGGATCTCCTCAACCGCAAGCTTCGCCGCAACGACGACGTGGTGCGCCACATCGAGGCGCGGTTCCGCAGCTTCAAGCGCGACATGCCTGCCGTCAACCTGCGCCAGGCCATGGTTCCGGAAGGCGCGGAAGTCCTCGAGAATCCTCGCGGCACGGCCCCGGGTCTGTGGCTCGAAGACCAAGGCCGCATGATCGCGCTTCTTCCTGGCCCACCGCGCGAACTCAAACCGCTGTTCCTCGAGCAAGTGCTTCCGCGCTTGCAGCGTCGCGTCTCTGGCGTCCGCCTGTTCAAACGCGAACTGCGCGTCACCGGGCTCGGCGAGTCGCACGTCGAAGAACGGATCCGTCCGATCTACACGCGCTACGGCGATGTGAACACCACGATCCTGGCCACCCCCGGCGAAATCCAGATTCACCTCCGTGTGTGGACGGAAGACGCCGCACACGCCGAATCGACACTCAAAGAGATGGTCAGCAGCTTTGAACTGGCCCTCGGCGATCGCATCTTCGCGCACTCCGCGACTCCCCTCGAACAGGTCATCGCTGAAATTCTTACCACCCATCGCGCCACCATCGCCGCCGCCGAAAGCTGCACGGGCGGCTTGCTTGCCGAACGCCTCACCCGCGTGCCCGGCAGCTCCAACTATTTCCTTGGCGGAGTGGTTTGCTACAGCAACGAATTGAAGACCACCTGGGCGGGCGTGCCCGCGGAGGTCATCGCGGCAAAAGGCGCCGTCAGCAGTGAAGTCGCCGTGGCCCTCGCGTGCGGGATTCGCCGCAACGTTGGTACCACGCTCGGTGTCGGCATTACCGGCGTCGCAGGACCCGGTGGCGGCAGCGAGGAAAAACCTGTTGGCACCGTGCACATCGCGCTGGCTTCTGCCGAGGGAGTGAAAGAACGCCTCGCGAATCTGCCCGGTGATCGGGACGCGATCCGTTTTTACGCCAGCCAAATCGCCCTCGACATGGTCCGCATCCACTTCCTGTACAACGGCAATCCGCAGCCCCGCCGTTAGACAAACACCATGCGCCTCTTCGTCGCCATCGCCGTCTCTCCCGATATCAGCTCCGCTATCGCCGCGCTTGTTCAGGAACTCCGGCCCTCCGCGCCCCAGGCGAAATGGGTGCGCACTGAAAACATGCACATCACCCTGAAATTTATTGGCGGAACGGATCCTGGGAACTTGCACCGCATCCAATCCGCCCTGGCCAGCATCCGTTCCGATCAACCGGTAACCCTGGAATTCCGCGGCGTGGGTTTCTTCTCCAGTGAAAAGCGCCCGCGGGTTCTTTGGATCGGCACGGAATCGTCGCCGAATCTGAAAACGCTGGCCGCCGACATCGACCATTCCCTCCATCAACTCGGCTTTCCCCTGGAGAACCGCCCGTTTACCCCGCATCTGACGCTCGCCCGATTCAATGTTCCGGGGCTTCCACCAAAACTCGCTGCCGCCTCAGAGGAAAACGCTACCCGCTCCGTCGGCTCGCTCAGCTCTGGCGAATTCCATCTCATCGAAAGCAAGCTGAAATCCACCGGAGCGGAGTACACTACTCTCCACTCATTTCCCTTTGTCGCGGAGGCATAGCCGTTGATGACCAGTGTTTGGCTTGCAGGTCCAACGCTACTTTTGATTCTGTTGGCTTACCTTCTCGGCTCAATTCCATTTGGACTGATTCTTGCGCGCCTATTCACAAAGGCCGATGTGCGGCAAGGCGGCAGCGGCAACATTGGCGCCACCAACGTTGCGCGCGTCGCTGGTCCGCTTCCCGGCACCCTTACCCTGCTGCTCGACACCGCAAAGGGTGCCCTCGCAGTTTGGCTCGCCGGACACTTCGCGGACCATCACGCGAGTGCCATGATGCTCGCGGGCATCGCCGCCTTGCTAGGCCACTGCTATCCCATCTGGCTGCTCTTCAAGGGCGGCAAAGGCGTGGCCACGGCGCTCGGCGTTTTTCTTGCGCTCTCTCCCTTTGCAGCTCTGAGCGCCTTGGCCGTTTTCCTTCTCGTGGTCGCGATTTGGCGCTACGTTTCGCTCGGCTCCGTTGCGTCCGCCGCTGCCATGCCTTTGCTGATGTATCTGCTTTGGGCTCCGCCTCTGGCACCGCCCCCGGTTATAACCTTCGGCACGCTCTTCGCCACCGGCTTGGTCATCTTCAAACACCGCGCAAATCTTCAGCGGCTACTGGATGGCACCGAGCCGCGTTTCGCCTTCAGCAAATCCGAGGACATGTCCGAATGACAAAGATCGCGATTCTGGGCGGAGGCAGCTGGGGCACCGGGCTCTCCGTTGTTTTGGCCAACAGCCGCCGCTGCCACGACATCGCGCTGTGGGTCCGCGAACCCGCAATTGCGGAGTCCATCAAAACTGCTCGTGAAAACGCCACCTATCTTCCCGGCGTCGCCATCCCGGTCTGCGTCGTGCCAACCACTGACGTTGCTGAAGCTCTCAGCCACGCTCACATCGTCGTCGGCGTGGTCCCGTGCGCACACACGCGCGCAGTCTTCACCCAAGCACTTCAGCATCTTTCGCCGGAAGCCATCATCGTAGGCGCCGCCAAGGGCTTGGAGCCCGCCACGCACCTGCGCACCAGCGAAGTCTTGGAGCAAGTTTTCTCGATCCGCTTCGTTCCCCGACTTGCGGTTCTCTCCGGCCCATCTTTTGCCCTGGAAGCCGCGCGAGGCGAGCCCACCGCCGTGGTTCTTGCCTCTCACGATCACTCGCTTGCCACTTTTCTTCAGGAAGAATTCGCCGGACCTACGTTTCGCCTGTACACCAACGACGACGTCCTCGGCGTAGAACTTGCCGGCGCTATGAAAAACGTCATGGCCATCGCCGCTGGCTCTTGCCAGGGGCTGGGCTTGGGCGCGAACACCCTCGCGGCGCTCATCACTCGGGGACTGGCCGAGATGACTCGCCTGGCGGTCAAGCTGGGCGCCAGACCGGAAACCCTGGTTGGCCTGGCGGGCCTGGGCGATCTGGTCCTTACCTGCAACGGTGCGCTCAGCCGCAATCGCTATGTTGGTTTTGAGCTGGGGAAGGGCCGCTCGCTTGACGACATCCTGGCGGGCATGACCATGATCGCCGAGGGCGTTGGCACCGCCGCTGCGCTGCTGGCGTTGGGCCGCGAGCACCACTTGGAGCTACCCATCACCGAACAGGTCAACGCGATCCTGCAACAGTGGAAGTCACCTGCCGAAGCCATCCGCGACATCATGGACCGCCCACTAAAGCGGGAGTAACGAGTTATCAGATTTCAGTTCTAAGCACGGCGACGCCCAGAGCAGAGCGCGCACCTCGCTTGCTGCGTCATCACACAAACCTGTCATCCCGAGCCGTGCGCTCTTTGCGCGGCGAAGGATCCCCAACAAAACACCGTGCAAAAACGGGAGGTTGAGATGCTTGGTCGCTCCAAAGGCCCGCGCGTAAGCATGACAGGATTTCAAGGCGACGCGCCCCTCGATTTAGCCTCAGTTTCACTTATAACTTATAACTGAGAACTGACCACTGACTGCTTCGCTAGTACTTCCGTCCCAGTTGCACTTCCGCGCCTCCTGTCCTTTCGGCCAGCCCCGGTCCCACCTGTTAGCCTCGTAAAATCTATATGTTGCAATGGCTGCCACACTCTCCATCCTGATTGCGCGCCTGCGCTCCGGTCGGGTGCGCATTCTCTGGCTAGTGCTCGGAGCGCTGCTGCTGGTCAGCGCCCTCCCTATCGGTCTGTATCATCGCCAAGTGCTGGAACTCAGCCAGGAAAAGCTTGTCGACATGGAGCGGGTGCAGCAAACCGAACTGACCCGTGCGCTTTCCCAGGAAGTGCAGTTCTTTGAAGCCAACCTGACGCAACAATTGATCAGCCAGCGCCAGATTCTCGACCTCACCGGCCTCAGCGAAAACGTGAAAGATCCGGCCGCGGAGCCCAAAGTCACGCGGCTGCTGGAAAACTTCGTCGAGTCCAATCGCAACACCTTCATCTACCTCACCGCCGTGGGTCGCGACGGCAAAGGCACCAGTGCCTCGCAAGGAAATTTCCGTGCCGAACAGGATCCCTTCGTGGCCAAGGCGCTGCAACGCGCGTTCGTCAGCTGCATGCAATCCACCAAGTTTCGCAGCGATCCTCTGGCGCTAGCTCCCGACAATCGCCCGGCGTTTGTCATCGCGGTGCCCTTGAAGGACCTTCGGGACAATTTCACTGGAATGTTGGCCGCGGTGGTTTCTCTCGATCCGATTCTGCACCGCTTGCAGGACTCCAGCGTGCGCGGGCGCACCGTTTTCGTTGTCGATCACTACGGTCACATCGTGGCGCATCCCGACACCAAGAACTTCGTGCCCGGCGAAGACTTGAGCGACAAGTCGACGCTCGTGGCCAAGATCAAGTCCTTGCCGAAGGAACTGCGTAATACCGAAACACTTCGTTTCCCGGAAAAGGACAAGAATCGCCCCATCGAGATGGTGGGCACTTACAGCACGTTCCCTGAGGTGAACTGGGCCATCGTGGCGCAACGCAGCTTGAATGAGGCCCGCGCTGACGCCGGTGTCACCGAGCTGAACCGCCAAGCGCTCGCGTTCGGCAGCATCGTGGTCCTGGTGGCTGTGCTTTTTGGTTACTTCTTCGCGGTGGGCATCAGCGAACCGATTCGCGGCCTTGCCGCCTCCACGCGCGCCATCAGCCGCGGGGAATTCCACCAGCGCACGCCCGTGGGTGGCGCCGCGGAAATCAGTGAGCTTGCCGAAAACTTCAATCTGATGGCCAGCGACATCGAGGAATACATCGAGCGCCTGAAGGAAGCCGCCGAGGAAAATCGCGAGTTGTTCATCGGCTCCATCCGCATGCTCGCTGCAGCCATCGACGAAAAGGACCCGTACACCCGGGGTCACTCTGGCCGCGTCGCCAAATATTCCACTCTGATTGCGCAAGAGATGCGCTTGTCTCCCGATGAGCTCGACAAACTTAAGATTGCTGCACTGCTCCACGATGTCGGCAAGATTGGCGTTGACGACCGCGTCCTCAAGAAACCCGGCTCACTCACCCCGGAAGAATTCGACATCATGAAGACGCACACTACCCGCGGCGCCAACATCATGCGCCCGGTCTCGCAGTTGAAGGACATGCTGCCCGGCATCGAGCTGCACCACGAGCACATGGACGGCCGCGGATATCCCTACGGACTGTCCGGCCCGCAGATTCCGGTGATGGCCCGCATCATCGCGGTGGCCGATACGCTGGATGCCATGACCACGAACCGGCCATACCAGTCCGCCATGGATCTGGAGTACGCGCTGGGACGCATCAAGGCCCTTGCGGGATCCAAATTCGATCAAACCATTGTAACTGCGCTCGAATCCGCGGTCACCGCCGGCAAGCTCCGCCTATCCGCCGTAGAAGTCCACGTCTAGCGTTGCTGATGCGTTCCTGTATCTCATCCCTTTAGGGGATAAGGCTTTTCTTCTCGTTACCTCAACGCTACGGTGAGCCAGGGTTGTCAACCTGAGCGAAGTGAAGGACCTCAACTGTCCGACGCGACAGAGTGCCGATTCTGCTTCGCGTTCACCTTTATGCCTAGGCACTTCCTTCTGCTACACTTTTCTTTCGCCCCTTTCTACCGGCGCGAACCCGTATGATTACACTGTTCGGCAAACCCGAGCCCACACTGCTCGAGCGATTGAAGGAATCCGTCAGCAAGACCAAGGACGCCCTCGCCGATGCGCTCGACACCATTACCCAGGGCGGCCGGCAAATCGACCCCTCGGTGCTCAAGGAAGTTGAGAATGCGTTGCTGTCGGCCGATCTTGGCGTGAAGACCACGCGCGAAATCCTCGACTCGGTGAAGGAACAGATGGCGCGCAACACCTTGGACAATGGCGATCAGCTCAAGCGCGAGATCAAGGCTCACGTCTTCCGCACGCTGAATGTCTTCGGCGCTTCTCCGAAACTCGCCGATGCCGCGAATGGCAATGATCCGCGCGTGATTTTTATTGTTGGCGTGAACGGCGCTGGCAAGACCACCAGCATCGGCAAGATCGCCAATCGCCTTCGCCGGGAAGGTCGCAGTGTGGTGCTTTGCGCCGCGGACACCTTCCGCGCCGCTGCGGTGGAGCAACTCGAGATCTGGGCACAACGCAATGGGATTGACGTCATCAAGCAGAAGTCCGGCGCCGATCCCGCTGCGGTTGTTTTTGACGCGATGACCGCAGCCAAGGCTCGTGGCGCCGACGCTGTGATTGTGGATACCGCCGGCCGTTTGCACACCAAGTCCAATCTGATGGCCGAACTGGAGAAAATGAAGCGCACCGCCGCGAAGGTCATCCCCGGCGCACCGCACGACGTTTTGCTCGTGCTTGACGCCACCACAGGGCAGAACGGCCTGGCGCAGGCTCGCGAGTTCACTTCCAGCGTCGGCGTTACCGGCATCGTTCTTACGAAGCTGGACGGCACCGCCAAGGGCGGCATCGTTGTGGCCATCTCGCGCGAACTGGGCTTGCCCATCCGTTTCGTCGGCACCGGCGAGCAGCTCAACGATCTGGTGCCGTTCGACGCTCAAACATACGCCGATTCGCTGTTCAACTGACGCCGTGAATACTCACGATCAACACTTCATGCAACACGCGCTGGATCTTGCCGCGAAAGGCGTTGGCCTGGCGAGCCCCAATCCCACGGTTGGTTGCGTGATCGTCAAAGATGGCACCATCCTCGGCGAAGGCTTCCATCAATACGATTGGCGCGACCACGCGGAAATCGTCGCACTCAAACAATGCGGAGGCCGCGCGTGCGCTGCGACACTGTACGTCACGCTCGAGCCATGCAACCACACCGGGCGCACGGGGCCTTGCACCGAAGCAATTCTGAAGGCGGGCATCGCGCGCGTTATCGCGGCTATGGAAGATCCCAATCCCAAGACGCGCGGCACCGGCTTCGCGAAACTGCGCACTAACGCTGTCGAAGTCGTCAGCGGCGTAATGGAATCCGAAGCGCAGAAGCTCAACGAAGCCTTCGCTTGCTGGATCAGCACGCACAAGCCATTTGTCACTCTGAAGTCTGCGTTAACCCTGGATGGACAGCTGGCCTTGCCGGAATCGCGCAAAAGCAGAAAGCGCGTGTGGATTACCAGTGAAGAATCGCGTGCCGAGGTGCAACGCATGCGCCACGCCTCCGACGCGCTGCTGACCGGCATTGGCACAATCCTCGCCGACAATCCACTGCTCACCGATCGCAGCAGCCTTCACCGGCGCCGCAGGCTGCGCCGCGTGATTCTCGACACCAAGCTTCGCCTTCCTCTGAAGGCGCGCATCGTGGCAACCGCCGATGATGACCTGCTGGTTTTTACCTCGGCTTCGCTTAAATCGCCCAAGGCGCGCAAGCTGCAAAATATCGGCGTCGAACTGGTTCATCTGAAACCTCGCGAAGGCAAGATGGATCTGAATGCGGTGTTAAGAGAACTGGGCCGCCGCGAAATCCTTAGCGTGCTGCTGGAGGCCGGCCCGCGACTGAACGCCGCGGCACTTGCGGAGAACATCGTGAACAAAATGGTGCTGTTCTATGCGCCCAAGTTCGCGGGCCAAACAAAGGCTCCCTTCGCACCTCTGCGTTCCGCCAGCGTTCCGCAGATCCGCCTTCGTTCGTTCCAACAATTCGGCGCCGACCTCGCCGCCGAATTCATCCTCCACCACTAGCACAGGCTTTCCGCCTATGTCCGCACACGGCGCGAACGGGCGGCCCAATTACGCAAGCTCTTCACACGATGGAGTACATTGGCGATCTCATTCGATCGAGAGCAGCCCGATTGAAGACCGTGCTGAGCAACTCAAGAAGATTCATCCGAAAAATCTCTGAAAGCGTATGTGCAGGAAGGTCGGGAAGGCCGAAAGAGTCACGCTCGGTATGCGACCAGAGAACGTGAATACATAAATGCTCGATACAAACACCGGATTACGTCCCTCGAGCATAGCTACAAGTTTCCGAAGGAACGGGAGCTACTCTCTGAGATCACGGTTTCTTTGTGCGTCTATTTCTGGGGAGGAATACACAGTGCAGAGCGCGTCTAAAGGCAGCTTGAGCACGCGATCGAAAAAGGCGGAAGGAGAACAGAAAAGGAGACATTTTGGAGAAAGAGCGGGCAAAAGCGTTGCACAAAGCGATTCACAGACAGCTGAAACGCGAGGGTCTTGTCTGAGTTGCTGTTTTACCCGGCCGGGGATAATTGTAACGTCCTCAGTTGTAAACCTTCGTGAAAAAACTTCTACTCAAGTCTGACATTCTCTGGGAACATCGCATTCTGAGTCCGAGCTGCGGTAATTCATTTCACATACTCTTCCGGCCTGAGGTGCATTGGCCATGAACGAAGAACAACGCTCCTGGCGCCTGGGATTCTGGAGCCTGATCGCCACGCAGTTTCAGGGCGCTTTCAACGACAACGCCCTGAAATTCCTCGTGATCTTCCTGATCATCGGGAAAAATCTCACTCCCGAGGAAGAGGAACTGAAGGTCCTGCTCGTGGGCATCCTGTTCGCGCTGCCGTTCATCCTGTTTTCGATGACCGGCGGATATTTTGCCGACCGCTATAGCAAGCGGAGCGTCACCATTGCCACCAAAATCTTCGAAATCGCGGTGATGATTTTTGCGATCGCCAGTTTTGCGGTTCACAATTTGCAACTGTCTCTGGTTGCGCTCTTCCTGGCCAGCACGCAGGGCGCCCTGTTCGGCCCCTCCAAATACGGCCTTCTGCCTGAGCTGTTGCCGGAAAAGAAACTCTCGTGGGGCAATGGCGTCATCGAACTGGGCACGTTTCTCGCCGCCATTTCCGGAACAGTTATTGGCGCGTATCTCTCCGACGCCTTTGCGGGACGCCAGGAAATTTCTGGGTTTATCTTTCTGGGCTGCTCGATCGTTGGGCTGATCACCAGCCTGGGCATCAGCAAAGTTCCCGTCGCCGACCCAACACGAAAATTCAAATTCAATTTCCTCACGGATCTATGGGCGCAGGGCAAGCTCATCCGGCAGGATCGTGTTTTGTGGCTGGCTGTCGCCGCAAACACGTACTTCTTTTTTCTCGCCGCATTGTTGCAATTCGACATCGTCTTCTATGGAAGAGACCTCCTGCATCTCTCCGCCACGCATGGTGGCTTTCTTCAAGCCTCCATCGCCATCGGAATCGGGCTGGGCAGTCTGGCCGCAGGTTACCTTTCCGGAGGCAAAATCGAGTACGGCTTGATTCCCCTTGGCGCCACGGGCATAACCGTATTTGGTTTTCTGCTGGCACTGCACGGGCTGCAGTTCCACACCGTTCTGTGGCTTCTCGCGGCGCTTGGATTCTTCGGCGGCTTCTTCATCGTGCCCATCAGCGCGCTGATCCAGCATCGCCCCGAAGAGCAACATCGCGGTGGAGTGCTAGCCGCGGCGAATTTGCTTTCGTTTATCGGCTTCTTTGCCGCCTCCGCCGCGTACTACGGGGTGAAGCACTATCTGCAGCTCGGCCCCGCGGGAATTTTCTTCTGGAGCGCGCTCGTCACCGTTGGCGCGCTCGCTTACATCTTGTGGTTGTTGCCCGACTCGCTGATTCGCCTGGTTCTGTGGATTGCCGCGCACACCATTTACCGGCTGGACCTGAAGGGACAGGAGAACATTCCCGCGCGCGGCGGCGCACTGTTGACGCCGAACCACTCCTCGTGGGTGGATGCCGTTCTGCTGATTGCGGCCACCGATCGCCCCATCCGCTTCCTGATGTTCCGCGGGGTGTACGAGCATCCGCTGATCAAACCATTCGCGAAAATTCTGAAAATTATTCCCATTGCCTCGGATCAAGGTCCGCGCGCGATGATTCATTCCTTGCGCGAGGCTTCGGAAGCCCTGCGCAACGGAGAAGTTGTCTGCATTTTTCCGGAAGGAGAAATCACGCGCATCGGGCAAATGCTGCCGTTCCGCCGCGGCTTCGAGCGCATCGTCAAAGGCATCGATGCCCCCATCGTCCCGGTGAACATCGACGGCATCTGGGGCTCCATTTTCAGTTTCTCCGGCGGCCACTTTCTGTGGAAATGGCCGCGCCGGGTCCCGTACCCAGTTCGGCTAACGTTCGGCAAGCCACTTCCAGCAACGTCCACCGCCACGGAGGTGCGCCAAGCGGTGCAGGAACTAGGCGTCGACGCTTTTCAACGCCGCCGCCGCTACATGCAACCTCTCTCGCGTTCGTTCATGCGCGCGGCGCGACGCACTCCTCGCCACTTCGCCATGGCCGACGGGCACACGCCCAGACTTTCGTTCGGCGATTCCCTTATCAAGGCGGTCTTCCTGGCGCGGCGCCTTCGTCCGCTTTGGAAGGACCAGAAGATGGTCGGCGTGCTTCTACCGCCGTCGATTGCCGGCGCGCTGGTGAATTGGGCCGCGCTGCTGCTTGGTAAAGTGCCCATCAATCTTAATTACACGACCGCCAAGGAATCGATGGCTTCTTGCGCGAGCCAGTGTGGATTGAAAACGGTCGTCACCTCGCGGCTGTTTCTTGAGAAAGCAAAACTCGACGCTCCCGGCGAGCTCATCTATGCTGAGGACCTTGCGGAAAATCCGCGTCTTGGCGAAAAACTCGCCGCGCTCCTGGCGGCAAAACTCTTTTCTGCGCGCCTTCTAGAACTTTTTCTGGGCGTCTCTCACCCGCCCAGCCTCGATGACACCGCCACAATCATTTTCTCCAGCGGCTCCACGGGCGAACCCAAGGGCGTGGTGCTTTCGCATTTCAATCTGGCCTCCAACGTTGAACAAATCGAGCAAGTCTTCCATCTGCACGACGGCGATCGCATCCTTGGCATTCTTCCTTTCTTTCACTCCTTCGGGTTTACCGGCACACTGTGCCTGCCGCCGCTCACCGGCATCGGGGTTGTGTTCCATGTCAGCCCGCTGGACGCACAAGTCATCGGCGGGCTGGTCAGCAAGTATTCCGTCAGCATGCTGCTTTCGACGCCCACTTTTCTGAATTCGTACGCGCGGCGTTGCCCTCCGGAAGCGTTTGGAAGCTTGCGCATCGTGATGGCCGGCGCGGAAAAACTACCTGAGCGCATCGCACAATCATTTGAGGATCATTTCGGAATCCGCCCGCTGGAGGGTTACGGTTGCACGGAATGTTCGCCGGTGGTGGCGGTGAACACTTACGATTTTCGCGCCGCGTATTTCCGCCAGATCGGTGCGAAACGCGGCACCATCGGCCATCCTCTGCCGGGCATCGGCGTGCGCATCATTGATCCCGAGTCTGGCGAAACGCTTCCCGTCGACAAAACCGGGTTGTTGCTTGTGTGCGGGCCAAACATCATGGTGGGTTACTTGAATCGTCCCGACAAAACTGCGGAGGTACTGAAGGACGGCTGGTACAACACCGGCGACATCGCCACGGTCGACCAAGACGGTTTCCTGCGCATCACCGATCGCCTGAGCCGCTTCAGCAAAATCGGCGGCGAAATGGTGCCGCACATCAAAGTGGAGGAAAAACTTCACGAACTTCTGCAAGCCGACGGCCAGGTGCTGGCCATTACCGCCATCCCCGACGAAAAGAAAGGCGAGCGCCTGATCGTCGTGCATACCCTGTCGGAAGATGTGCTGCGCGATTGCGTCGAACGGCTTTCGAAAAGCGATTTGCCGGCACTGTGGAAGCCGAAGCCCGACCAGTTCCTTCACGTAGAGCAACTTCCTTATCTTGGAACCGGCAAACTGGACCTGCGAAAGCTACGCGAACTGGCGCTGGCCGGCGTTCCCGCTTCGTAGCGGCGCATCATGGTCGCGGGTCGAATGTGACGGCAGGGGTAGTGGTTGCGATCCTTCAGGCGCAAACTCCGCACGCCACAGGATGACAGCGAGTGGTACAGCTCCAACCCTCTTCGTTAAACGGCCAGTTCGCGGCGGCAACGCGTCGGCCTCGCAGTTCCTTTGTTTGCAGAACACTTTTTGCGGATAGGTTTTTGCAGATTCTCGATGG
>Ga0126369_10000937_pt1 | contig 19747 bp, 15 predicted proteins | sample PanSoiMetaPlot_1_FD_109646 | JGI IMG/M metagenome (GOLD analysis project Ga0126369, IMG submission 109646) | Tropical forest soil microbial communities from Panama - MetaG Plot_1 | ecosystem: Environmental > Terrestrial > Soil > Tropical forest > Bulk soil | place: Panama | collected 2016-02-17 | reverse complement strand
TTCGAGCCCTCAATAATTCTCTAGGATTGCTCTCAGGCGATGGCATTTGGTCTTCCGTTCCCGGCCTGACCCCCATGAAGCACGTCTCCCGAGCCATTCGTGTCCGGCGTCGTCGGGCGTTCAACAGCAGTGGAATGTTTCGTATCGAAAGTGCGGTTATGAATCGAATGACCAGCCGATAAGCCGATTGCTATTTTTTTTCTACCACCGAAGGAAAGTCCGATGCAGAAGTTGTTCCAGGAACTGCTGGCAGGCAATCGCCTTCGGTGCTTATCTTGAGGAGCTTTCTCTCTCATGGAAAATTGTGGAAAACCTGCATAGAATATCCTGAGAGTTTGTAGAGTAGGTGCATGAGTCTTTCCACCAAGCTGGCAGCGAGTTTCACCAAGAATGTTCGGAAGCGCGGCGACGACTACTACTGTAAGGGCCGCGTCATGATCCACGAAGGTTCCCAATCCGAGCTTACTGCCTGCGTGCGTGGTTCGGGCTTTTACGACGTGCAATTTGCCTGGAGAGACGACAAACTTGCGGTTTGGTGCGACTGCCCGCATTTTGTGGAGCAGGGCGTTCCTTGCAAACATGTGTGGGCCGCCATCCTTGCCGCTGACCAGCATCAGTATTTGACCGCAGCCGCCTCGGCAGACAAGCTGATCCTGGACTTGGATGCTCTTGGCGTGGATGGTCTAGATGGCCTCGACTACTTCGATGACGATGAAGAACTCTTTGAGGAGGACGGGACGGAGCCGGTCCTCTCATCGCGTGCTGCTGCGGTGGTGCGGAATCCGGCAAAACTGAAACCGCCGGACTGGCGGAGGCAGCTCGGTGAGGTCTTTCCACCTCGAGATCGCGCGGCTTGGCCGTCCAAGCTGGAGATCCTGTATGTGGTGGATGTCGCCAAAAACGTGCACGGCAGCGATTTGGTTCTCTCACTGCAATCGCGCAACCGCAACGCCAATGGCAGCTTCTCGCGACTCAAAGCTCTTTCCATGAGCCAAGGCCAGATCGCCCAGCTCCCGCTATCAGAGGATCGCGAAATTCTGTCCGCTCTGCTGGGAGGTCAATCGTATAGGTACGGCATTGGCTACGCGGGAACTTATCTGCCGATACCCGAATCCGCTCTGCTCTCGCCCGCTTTGGCCAGCATGCTGATGCCCTTGGTGGCGCGCACGGGACGTTGCTTTCTGCGGCCGCTGAACGAACCGGACAACCTGCTTCCGCTTGCTTGGGACGAAGGCGGTCCATGGAATTTAGTTCTTGAGCTGCACCGGCTTGGCGAAACAGCATGTACCCTCGCCGGCTTTTTCCAGCGCGGAGAAGAGCGCAGGGAAGCAACATTCCCGGCCCTGGCCACGGCAGGTCTGCTAATCACGAAAGACCGCGTGGCACCTCTCGCCAGCGATACCCCGATCGAATGGATCATCGCTGTTCGTAAACAGGGCTTGATCTCGGTTCCCGAAAAGGAACGCGATGAGTTCCTGGCGACCTTGCTCTGCTGTCCGAACTTGCCGCCGCTTCGGGTGCCAGAGCAGTTACGATACGAGGAGGTGGCGCTGCCACCCCATCCTCATTTGACAATTTCCAAAACCCGTGTCTCGTACCTGCATGAACGCCTTTATGCGAACCTGTGTTTTGCTTACGAGGGCCGCATGTTCGCCGCGTTCGATCCGGCGCGAGGTTTTTTCGATGCGGCAGGACGGCGCTTTATACGCCGGGATTTCAATGCGGAGAAGGCTGCCTGCGTGTTTCTCGATCAGCTTGGCCTGAAGGAGCGCGCTCGCAGCTACCCGGATTTTACGGCGAGGTGGGAATTGGCGCCGAGCAAGCTGCCTCGCATCGTGCGCTCGCTTGTGGAGGCAGGCTGGGACATCGAAGCCGAAGGAAAGATCTTTCGACGCCCAGGCGCATTCCGCATCGAAGTTTCAAGTGGCGTGGATTGGTTCGAGCTGCACGGTGAGGTCGAATACGGGAACACCCGAGCGCGCTTGCCCGCGTTGCTCGAGGCCCTGCGCCGCGGCGACAAGATGGTACGGCTCGATGATGGAACCTATGGCATGCTGCCGGAAGAGTGGCTGCGCCGTATTGGCCCGCTGGCTGGAATGGGTGAGCCAGAGCATGGTCATGTGCGCTTCCGTCGGAGCCAAGTGGGACTGCTTGACACCCTATTGACGGCGCAACCAGAAGCCCGCTGCGATGAGACCTTCACACGCGCGCGCAAGGAGCTAGGACGCTTTCAGGGCGTCGAACCTGCGGCGCAGCCCGCGGGATTTGTGGGTCGCCTGCGTGATTATCAAAGCGAAGGACTGGGTTGGATGTACTTCCTGCAGCGTTTCTCCTTCGGTGGCTGCCTGGCGGACGACATGGGTGTGGGCAAGACCGCGCAGGTACTGGCGCTGCTCGAATCCCGCCGCGAGCTGCGCGCCGCGGGCGAGCCCGTCTGTCCGTCCCTGGTGGTCGTTCCGAAATCGCTCGTCTTCAACTGGAAGGAGGAATCGGCACGCTTCACTCCGCAGCTACGCGTGCTCGACCATACCGGCTTGGAGCGCAACGGCAATGACTTTGCCGCTTACGACCTGGTACTCACCACTTACGGCACGCTGCGCCGGGACGCCTGGCGCTTCAAAGACGCCGAGTTTGACTACGTCGTGCTCGACGAGGCGCAGGTAGTCAAGAATGCGGAAACCGAATCGTCGAAGGCCGTGCGGCTTCTGCGCGGACGACATCGTCTGGCGGTGAGTGGCACTCCGGTGGAAAACCACCTCGGTGAGCTGTGGACTTTATTCGAATTTCTCAACCCTGGAATGCTTGGTACTGCCAGTGCCTTCAAGGTCGCGGGCGGGTCGATGCGCAATCCGGACGAAGAAACGCGCCGCCTACTGGGTCAGGCGTTGCGGCCGTTTATCTTGCGCCGAACCAAGGAGCAGGTGGCGCGAGAACTGCCGTCCAAAACCGAGCAAACAGTGTACTGCGAGCTCGAACCTGAACAACGGAAGCTCTATAACGAGTTGCGCCAGCACTACCGCGATTCGTTGCTCAGGCGGATCGAAATCGCCGGCCTGGCGAATTCCAAGATCCAGGTCCTGGAGGCATTGTTGCGCCTGCGTCAAGCTGCTTGCCATCCCGGCTTGCTCGATTCGAAACGCTCCAGTGATTCTAGCGCCAAGCTGGACGTGCTGCTCGAGCAACTGCGTGAAGTCCTCGACGAAGGACACAAGGCGCTGGTGTTCTCGCAGTTCACCAGTTTGCTGAAGATTCTCGGCGTCCGCCTGAGTCAGGAAGGTATACTTTACGAGTACTTAGACGGCGCCACCCGTGACCGCCAGACCCGAGTGGAGCGCTTCCAGAATGACAAAGACTGCCGGCTCTTCCTTGTCAGCCTGAAGGCAGGCGGTCTGGGCTTGAATCTCACCGCTGCCGAGTATGTATTCATTCTCGATCCTTGGTGGAACCCCGCGGTCGAAGCGCAGGCCGTAGACCGCGCGCATCGCATCGGACAGACGCGGCCCATCTTCGCCTATCGCCTGATCGCCCGCGACACCGTTGAGGAGAAAGTCTTGGAGCTGCAGAAGACCAAGCGCGACCTTGCCGCCGCAGTGATAGGGGCCGAGAACAGCGTGATCCGAGACCTACGCCCCGAAGACCTGGCGCTGCTGCTGTCATAGCGATGGCCGCGAATCCGCATCGATATCGTCCAGTCTAGCGCAGAAACGAGGGATCAGCTGAACTCTGGCTATGTTCGGCGCGAATACACCTTCACTGCCAACCAACTTCGCAAGCTCTTCAATCGACTTCTTGTGCGGCTTCTAAGACCTCAGCCGGAACGCTGTCGATATCCGAATCAGTCGTGCGGTGATTCACAATGCAGGCACGAAGGCTGAATTTCGAGTGCAGTGTCGCGTTAGAGAGATACACATGACCGCGGGCGATGATTCGTTGCAGGATGTCGGAGTTCAATTGATTGAGTTTAACCTCAGGCAATTCCCGATTGCCTACGTATCGAAAACATACGGCACTGAGTTCAATGGGCGCCAGCAACTGCAGTTCACGTTCTTTTGCAATCGCACTGCCCAGTCGCTGCGCATGCAACAGGTCTTTTTCGATGGACTTCCGTAACGAAGCCAATCCGTGATAACGCAATGAAAACCAGAGTTTCAGTGCACGGAATCTGCGGGACAGCTCCATGGATTGTTCGAAGAAGGCGAAACCTTCTACGGGATCATCGGTGAGTACGCGCGCGTATTCGCCGCTGTGTGCGAACGCCCGCTGCGCGGCTGCAGCGTTCCGGTATAGAAGACAGCCGCAATCGAGCGGTTGGTACAGCCATTTGTGGGGATCGAGAGAAATTGAGTCAGCCAACTCCAAGCCCTGAAACTTATCGTGCGCGGCGATGGCCCCGAAGGCGCCGTAGGCCCCGTCAACATGGAACCATGCTCCATATTTGGAAGCGATCTCGGCAAGCTGGGGAAGCGGATCAATTGCACCGGTATTGACGGTACCCGCCGTCGCGACCACCGCCACTGGTGTGATGCCGAGTGCTCTGTCTCGCAGTATTGCTTGCTCCAGCTGTTCCGGCAGCATGCGAAAGGAGTCATCCACTGAGATCAACCGCAAGTTCTGTCGGCCGATTCCCAGCAGGGCGATCGCTTTAGGGATGGACATATGTGCTTCGGTCGAGGCATACACTGCCGCAGCAACGCCTTCTCGAAGACCACATTCGTTGGCCGGAGCCGTGGCCTCTCTTGCCATCGCCAAACCCATTAGGTTTGCAGCAGAGCCTCCACCGGTCAGAATTCCCTGGAAGCTCTGGCAGCCGACTGCTTGCGCCAGCCAGTCCACCACAGTCCGCTCAACTGTCACAGCGGCAGGGGAAGATCGCCAAGCCGTAACATTTTGGTTCAGCACGCTACATAGCAAATCGACGACCGCTGCCGCTGGCTCTCCCGAACCAAGCACGTAGCCAAAGAAACGCCCGTTCTGCGCCCGTGAGTACCGCGCAACATCAACCAAGCCACGGATGGCCTCCTCGGGCAACGCGGTTTCGGGCAATGCGGTGCGAAACACGCGCTCCACCTCTACGCCGTCTCCATCCGCAGTGATCGCTCGGGCATCCATGCCTTCCAGGTAGTCGGCGGCTATCTCTATCACACGTTCAGAAAGGCGGCGGAACTGTTCCGGAGATATCTCCATTGGATTCATCGTTGGTGATCCTAATTGTGCACGCTCACTCCCAGACAGGCCTTCGCCTGCCAGTCGCCGCGGGGAATGCGGAGCATTTCAAGCGGCTAGCAGCAATGTTGAGAAATTACGGCTTGCGCCATCCTGTCTCGCGTCTCTGTCGAGAGAGTCTATCGCAAACAGCTTCGGTCAGACTTTAAAACGGAACGGAATTATTGCCCAGCACAGCAGGAGAGTTTCAAAAAGCGGATCTACGGCTCAAGTACTTGGCAGTCCCCAACAGCCTGGTAAGTTGTCTGGGGTTCGCGTCCCTACCGTCGTTACCTCTGTCTCAGGCCGCTCACAGTTAGTTTCCCACGTGTGCGTCGAACACGCCGGTCTCAACGTGGCCGCATCGCTTGACCTGGACAAACAGCCGATACTCGCCGGGTTGAGGAAATCCATAAGGGAAGGAAACTTCAGCGGGAACTGAGTGCTTGGAGCTATGGTCCATGGGTACTCCGAAGTCTTGTTGCACGATCATCAGTGAAGCCATCGGCACCGATCCGGCTGGATGAACATGCGCAAACACGGACAGATCCGAACGCACGAACTCTGCATGACCCGCCATCCCCATGTAAGGTTCAAGATCATTCGCCGGCTGATGCCCGGCGTTTTCAACGCGAAAGCGAAACCACGAAACCTGCCTAGCTTTCAGCTCTCTTGTGTTTTGTTCCCAAACCATTCGACCGCCATCGGAGAGTTGCGCGACATTCACCGGCGCGCTGGACGATTCAAACGGTGAAGCGGCGACACCGGAGTCGTCACCGGAGGATGGTTCGCCCTTCACATCCGGCAAGTCGATTTCACTGACCAGAGTCTCGGGGAATCCCGTGCCGCGAACGATGTCGGCAAAAATCTTATATTTGCCGGCTGGCATGGCCGGCAATCTTACAGCGAAAGATTCATCGCTCGCCTGCCCGGGGTGAAGATGATAGAAGCGGTCCATCGCCGGAACACGCAGTAGAAATACATGCATCAGGTGTCCGTGATCTGGAATCAAGCTCATCGACCATTGATCCTTGCGAGTCTTGTGCCAGAAATCTTCGTCGATCAGCAGCCTGAGGTGGTCCGTCCCAGGAGTGCTGGCGTCCGCCCGATTGAAGGACACACGCAGCGGCGGTGTGCTGTAAAGTACCCGATGTTTCAAATCGTCGGCCTGGGCGTTCCACCACCAATTTCCAAATGCCAATATGGTGACGACGAGCACGGTGGCTACCGCCATGGCGATATGTCCAATCCGTCGATTGCGCGGTGAGGGAATCTCTGCGGCTGCCAGTCCGCCTTCGCGCGCTGCTGCTCCAGCGATCGACACGATGCCGATCGAGAGAAACAGCAGGAGTCCGAAGAGCAGCGCGCCAAGTGTTTTTTGCATCGGCATGGTGTGGCGCGCAAACACGGGAACTGGAACCGCGAGCTTTCCTGTCCCTTGAGTTCCGGTGACCTCGACGCGTACTTCCCACGAACCTGATTCCATCATCCAAACCTTGCCGGTGAACCATTGCGGATCAGCGGCGGAAGGTTGCAGAGAATCCGCTGTCGGCGGAAGACCTTGATCCTTGCCGTTCACGTAGACGGGAGAAACGCTGATACTGTTGACGGTACCGGACGTGACACGAACCTCCAGCTGCGCGATTCCGGGCACCATCGCCGGCGGATTTACCGTCACCAATAGTTTATAAGGGCCGGCAGCACCCTCAAAATACACGTTGGGGCTGCCAACGTGCGCAAGGGCGAAGGGACCTAACATCAACAGCAAACCGGCCAGTCTGCAGGCGCGCATACAAACCTCCCTGATCGAAACAATACCCCGTGCGACACCATCGCTAACGGCGAATACTGCGCATCCAATCGCCCCACAACATGCCGATGCGCGTGGAGAGTATCGTCGTCGCCAGCGCGATGAACATACCCAGCCAGAATTCCACCCGCGTGTGCTCGTAAGCTCGTAGCGTCCACGCCAGGTGATATTGCGAAGGTGGAGTGTCATAGCTAAATTCGTTCATGGTGAAAACCCAGTTGCGCGCGTAGGGAGACATCATGAAATACGCGAACGGCCAACTCACGGCCAGAGTCGTGGCCATGAATCCGGCACCAGCGATCATTGCCTTCCTCGTGTCACTTCCTGTGGCAAATCGCCCGAGAATTAAATCAAGGACAATCGCGCCGGGCAGCACTAGTACAGGAAAACCAAGCGGGACCATGTGCGTGATGGGGGTAAACACGGGACCCAGCTTTGCCTGCGCCGGAAACAAGGGCAAGATCCAATTCCCGGCAAGCCATAAGACCGTGTACATCGCCGCCAGCGTGGTGATCGCCCAACGACCTCCCGAAGCGCGGCCAATCCCAACCAGAACCACCGGCACAATCATGCCGAGCACACGATAGTAGATCGCGCTGTGCATCAGGGTTTGATCGCCGATGTACTCCAAGCCGAGCATGAGCAGCAGGCATAGCAGCAGTGACCCGTTAGACAGCAGCAGCCAGTTGAGCTTGTCGCGTTTTATTTCTATCGACAGATTCATCTGGCTAGTGGTTAAGATGAGCCCGCCCAGGCCCATAACGAAAATCCCCAGAATTAGCACCACGTGTGGCGGGCTGAGGATCATCACGTCTAATCCGAACGAGTTGTGCCACCAGTTGTCGAAGGGTGCAGAAGTCAACATGCAAAAGCCGCCCCAGGCCGCGATGAAAGCGCCCAGTGGCCCGCGGAAGCCCCAAATCTGTACTGAATGTTCTCTGGTAACGTCCGCAGCGAACGTAGTGTGCAGAATCAAGTATGCGCAACATAATCCAGTGAGGACTGCTCCGAACTGAATGGCCAGGTGGGCGGGCGTCCAGAATGTGTCACGCCCGATGCCGATGTGCCAGGAAATGTCCCAGTAGAGTCCGACGGTGGTCGATGTTATGGCCAGAGCGGACGACCACACATACCAGGGCACCGTCCTCGCACGGACCGACGACAATTCAGCAACGGCCTCAGTCGGTGGGAATGCGATTCTTGCGCTTTCTTCCATGAAACACCTCTTAATAAACAAATCTCGACTTCTTGTGAAAGAGGCTAACCCAGATTGGTCCCAACTGTCAGGGTTCTCTGTGGAACGAATGCAAAATGCGACGAACCGCAGGTTTGGTGCGACAGAACGCGGCCGCGCCATGGTGCACCTGCGCTAGAATGTCGTTCATGGCAGGCGACGATCCGCTTCGCTTCCCTTCCTTCTGGCGGCTTCAGATCATCGGAGGAGTTTGCCTTTATGTGGTTGTGCTGGTGGCATGCATCCCCGATGTTGTAAAGCGGCCGGGCGTGCTGCGCGACACCAGCATCTTAGTGGTTTTCATGTTCCTGGGCAGTTTTGTGGTGCACCCCATATGCCGATCCCTGCTGCGCCACTCGCCTTCATGGCTCGCTTTCGGGCTCAAGATGTCAGCATGGTCTCTGATCGTGGGAACTGTGGGCGCAGGTGCGGCTAAACTTGTGTCGTTGAAATTTGATACGTTCGATTGGCCTGACTTGGCAGCGGACTCGATACAGTCTTCGGTGGTTCTTTTTCTGTGGTGCAGTATTTATTTCAGCATCAAGCAATGGCAACGGTCCGCGCGGGAAAGGGAACGCCTGCTGCGGGCCGAATCCGAGGCGCGTGAGGCCCGACTCAGCGCTTTGCGCTATCAGTTAAATCCTCACTTTCTGTTCAATGCTCTGAATGCCGCGTCCACGCTGGTGCTGGAAGGAGATGCCCCGGCGGCCACGCGTATGCTGGCGCAGATCGGCGAGTTGCTGCGGACCACGCTGGATCAAGATACGCTGCTGGAGACCCCGCTAGCGCAGGAGCTTGCATTCATCGAACGATATCTTGCCATTGAGGAAACACGGCTCGGCAAGAGGCTGCGAGTTGAGAGGTTCATTTCGCCGGATACCCTCGATGCTGTTGTGCCGATGATGTTGCTGCAACCGTTGGTGGAGAATGCCGTGCGACACGGAATCGCACCGCTCCTGGAAGGCGGGACGATTCGCATAGAGAGCCATCTGAGCGCTGATCGCTTGCTGATCGCGATCAGCAATTCTGGGTCGCGCCAGAGAGTCGGGGCCGAGAGCTCTGCCGGCTCCGCTCGTTCGAACGGCAAGCCTTCTAGTTCAAATGGAAAAGCCAGAGGTGTTGGTCTCACGAATACGGAAGAGCGGCTGAAGACGCTGTACGGAAACGATCACCGGTTCTTGCTGCGATGGCCGGAGACGGGCGGCTGCGAGGCCCTGATCGAAGTACCTATGCGGCGGGCGGCTCGCGCGCTTGAAGGAGGCATATGCGCGCGCTGATTGTCGATGACGAACCGCTGGCTCGGCGCGGTGTCGTGCTCCGGCTGAAGAGGTTCAGGGATTTCGAGATTGTTGGAGAGTGTGAGGATGGCTCCTCGGCAGTTCAGAAAATTCTTGCCCTTTCTCCGGACGTTGTTTTCCTGGATGTGCAGATGCCCGGCATGGACGGTTTTGAGGTTCTCAGGGCCATCCCAAGGGAGGATCTGCCGTCGATAATCTTTCTCACCGCGTATGAACAGCATGCCTTGCGCGCTTTTGAGGTTCACGCATTGGACTACCTCCTTAAGCCGGTGGACGATGACAGGTTTCTCGCGGCCCTACAAAGAGCACGACTGATTGGAGACCGTGATTCCAAGCGTCAGATGGCCGAGCGCTTGCTGCGGATGCTTCAAACGAACCCGAGGCAATACGTATCACGCTTCCCGGTACGAATCGGCTCACGGATTCGGATTGTGCTTGCTGACGAGATCGAATGGATCGCGGCGGCGGGAGATTATGCGGAACTCCACGGCAACGGCCGCGCATATTTGATACGCGAAACGATGAATTCCCTTGAAGAAAAGCTCAATCCGGCGCAGTTTCTTCGTATCCACCGGTCAAGAATTGTACGTGCCAAGTGCATTCGCGAACTCTGCCCCATTGACAATCGAGAACACTTGGTAAGGCTGTCGGACGGTTCGGAACACCGCTCCAGCAGAAGTTATGCAGATCATTTAGAACGCTGGTTGTCGTCCGTAAAACACTAACGGCACACGACCTTAGCATCCACTCCAAACCGCGCTCCGACATTGCCGCCTGATGGCAGTCTCGCTGGGTCCAGTGAAGTCCATTTCTTGGGCGCCAACAGTCCTTACGCCACCGTGGGCGAGGCAGCGTCGGGGGTAAGTCAGAACCTGTTCTGCCGAATACCTCCGTGGCCGAAATACTCAGGTCCTCCAACCTGTCGACCACCCGCCGGGGTCAAAAGTGAAAATGCTCCTCCCGGTTACCGTCGACATCCATGGTTGTAGCATCACCGCCATCAAGGCGTGTCTTGTCGGTACGAGAGACGGGAGACAAATATACGACCAGCCAGCGCTTCATTCATGGCTGGAATCAAATCACTATCCATCAGCAACTTCACGACGTAGCCCAATCCTCCCGCAGCAAGGCAAGTCGCCAAGATGTCAGAGTCTTCGTGAACGGTGAGGAAAACGATCTTTGCCTTGCTGTGCTGCTTGGTAAGCTCCCTGGCAACCTCGATGCCATTCATTTCTGGCATGGAGATGTCCAAGACAACCACATCGGGCTTGAGGGCTAGCGTCGTATCTAGGGCGCTTCGGCCGTCCGAAACCATCCCGACAAGATCGAAAGATTCCGGCAATAAGGCAGCGACTGCGCTCAACACAGAGCTGAGATCGTCAGCCACCAGTACTCGGGTGCGCACCATGACAGGATTTCTGGGTTCTCCCTCAGTTTCCGACGACAAACAAGGCGCTTAGGGTATGGTCGGTGCGCAGGGTAGACTGCGATCTGAAGATCCGTTCATTCCCTGGCACCGGTACTTGGGAACACCATGACGCTATTTTCGATCCCTAGCTATTGGCAAAACGGACAGTGTGGCGAGAAAATGCCTGGAGCTAAATCGCAATGATCTTGTGCCGTATGGCGTACTGCACGAGCTCCGAGTTGGACTTCAGGTTTAACAGTTCCATTGCGGCGTACTTGTGGCAGGCAACCGTGCGTCTGGTGATGTGCAGTTCGAAGGCTACCTCTTTCATTGACCGCCCCTCCGCCAATAACTGCAATACTTCCCGCTGCCGGGGAGTGGGTTCCGGGACACGGTCCCGGTCCTTTGGTCCGCGCAACGAGATGTGGTTCAAGCCCTGCGCCGCGCTCGCGGTTACGTAGGAGCCGCCTTTCAGTACCTGCTCAATCGCTTCTGTAAGTTCCGACACCGCGGCCTCTTTTAATAGAAATGCAGAACCGCCCGCGCGAAACGACTCACCCACCAGGTCGGGGTCTTCGTGCATCGTCAGGTAGATGAGCTTGATTTTAGGCCAATCGTGCTTGAGCCGTCGGCCAGCATCAAGCCCATTCAACTGCGGCATGGAAATGTCCAGCACCACGATGTCAGGCTGCAATCGGGCCGCTGCTTCCAGGAGTGCCCGCCCGTCACTCACTGTGGCCACGACCTCGTAATGGGGTTCAAGAACAAGTTTTAGCGCACCTGCTAACATCTGATGGTCATCCGCCAGTAGCACACGTGGGCGTTTCATGACTCTCGTCCTCCCGCTGCCACGGTTTTTGCCCGCGGCCGACTCCCGGAGGAGCGCAGCGGCACCTCCGCGAGAATCTCGGTCCCCCGCCTAGGCTGCGACTTTATTAAGAGTCGGCCCCCAATGAGGCGAACCCGCTCATTCATCCCCACGAGCCCAATTCCAGTTCCCGAGTTGCTGCTGCGGGTGTCAAATCCCTTGCCTTCATCCACGATACGAAGACTGACGCCCGCTTCATTCGACCCTAGTTCCACACGCGCGCGCTTCGCGGCACTGTGCTTGACCACGTTGCCGAGCGCTTCCTGGGTCACTCGGAACAGGCACAGTGCCACATTCTTCGGAATATCGGGAGGGATCCCCGCGTCGTCAAAATCCACATCAATTTCATACTTATCGCTGATTTCCTTGCAAAGGCCATGAACTGCGGATGCCAGACCCACAAGCTCCAGCTTGCTGGAATGGAGTTGATGAGAGAGAGACCGAAGGTCCGCTGACATTTCCTTGGCGCGCTTTAGCATCTCGAGGACCCTGGCCCGTTCCCGGGTGTCCGACTCCGAAAGTTTTCTTCTTAGCTGGTCGAGATCAATACATTGAAGGGCCAACCGCTGACTGAAGTCGTCGTGGAGTTCCCTGGCGATGCGGGTGCGTTCTTCTTCCTGCGCATGGATGAGTCGCCCGCTCAAGGCTTGGAGGGATTGTTCCGATAACTTCCTGTCTGTAATGTCGACACACGAGCCTATATAGCCGCAGAAGGTACCATCGGATTCAAACCTGGGCACGCCATAATCCACGACCCAACGGTACTCTCCATCAAACCGTCGCAGACGGTATTCCATCTCGAACTCGGCGCGAGCGTCAAACGAGGCGGAGTAGGTTTCGAGGCAACGCCCGGCGTCCTCTGGATGTACACCCGAAACCCAGCCATCGCCTAACTCCTGATCCATGGAGCGGCCGGTGAAATCCAGCCATCCTTGATTGAAAAAATTGCAGAGTTTGTCCGTACCGGACATCCAAATCAAAACAGGAGCTGCGTTTGCCACCAACCGGAAGCGCTCTTGGCTTTCGCGAAGCACCCGCTCGCCCTGTTCATGTTCTTCTACCAGTGCTGCCAGAACCATGAACGGCGCGGCAGTGGACAGCAAGAACAGTTGGAGCGACAGCACGTTGTTAGTCGGGTCTGCCGCAGTGAAGGGACCTCGTCCATACACTGCACCCCAAACGGAAAGAAGCGCCACGATAGTTGCCGAAACGCCCGCGCCTGTGGAGCCGAAACGCAAAGCGGACCACAGTAGAAGTGGCACAAGAGAATAAAGTAGCGCTGGCGGATAACTCCTCCAGCGAGCCACGAACATCACACTGCTCAAGAAAGTCACAGCAACGATCAACGCCAGGGCTTCCAGGTAATACCTACGAGGCGCTCGTGCCCATATCCGGGTCTGGCCAGCCCAACCCAAGATCGCCGGCGGGACGGTCAGGAATGCCAAGGCCTCCGACAGAAAGCTGATCCGCCAACTGATCCACCGGTCCCCGTTCATGCCTTGGATGCCAATCGTCGAGACGATGAGGGAGGCAAGGAACACGGTAAAAAATGAATACCTAGCGAGGTTTTCGAGACTGTTCAAACGGGGCAGGCCATTTAGAGAATAGCTAACACCCCACGCTGCAACCAAAACTTCAACGGTGTCAGCCAGAATGAGCATCGCCAGTGACCGCATCGGCACGCCCGCTTGCAAGTCGTACAAAACAAAACCTGCTAAGCCTGCCGGCAGCAGAATCGGCCACATTTTCCGCGGCACAACCAACAGAATGCCGACCAAAACCGCACACCCGGGCCAAAACGGCCAGACCGTTTGCGGAACACGAATGATTAACGAACCCGCTAATCTTGCAGCCAGGTAGCATACCGTGGCCACCAGGCACGCCATGACAACAGTATTCCGCCGCGAATTTCCAGTGTTCCCTGCGGCGTCATTGTGGCTGCTTTCCATGAGCGCCCTCCAGCGCGCCGAGGGTGAGCGGGGACGAAAAAAGAGTGCGGACGATCAAATCAAAATTCCTGACGTTCAATCGAAAACATGAAGCGCTAAGACAAATCGGAAACCCCGCAGATAGAACGGACTGCGATAAAGCGCTCCGTGGGCGGTGTAGGGCATAACTCTAACTAGGGGGGGTACTTTATCAGAATTTATCTCCTGCGCGGTAGAAAATTGGAATACGCCCTGTTTTTCCTGACATTTCCCACTGCTCGATCGTGCGAGCCATCATTCCCATTGTTCCGCTTTTTCGTCTGCTGATGTCGGTAATTGATTGCCGTTCTCGGCGGTCGCACAGACTCAAATGGAACGAAAATGCAATGGTGACGAGCTCAAGAGGTTCGAAGAGAACAAGGATCGAGTCCAGAACCAGCAACAACGCAAACAATACAGAGACAAGTTGCCCAATATCCGAGATCGTAAAGAAGAACTGCAAGCTCAAGGGCAAGAATTACAATCAAGTCAGTTTGCGCTTGAACAGCAGTTGAAGATCGCGCAGGCAAAACTTCAGAGCCTCACGCTGTCGAGGAAACCCTTGACGACTTACGCGAAGCACAAATAGAAGGTGGAGGCAAATTTACAGCGGCTGACGCGAGGAACGAATAAAGTCGCGCAGAGTGGTTACGTTTGGGCCGTACGCGCCGATGCGCCCGGCGTCCACGGGAAGACCGAGTTGCTCGGCTTGGTCGAGATCGACTCCGGCATCATCGAGTTCGGACAAACTGTAGCCCGCAGCGGGAGCGACACGATTCATGCCTGCTGGATAAACGGGCCGCGGCGGGCGGTGGCGCTGCCAAGGCCGCCGTGCCAGCTCGTAAAACTGTTTCCAGTCGCGTTTTTGCCAATTGTTCATCGCACGAGCGCTCTTTGTTGTTCCATTCGTTTGATGCGCCGCTCCGTGGTAAAGTTCTGTGCCTGCAACGGATCGCATCAGGTCTTACCGAGCTACGAATACAGCCCAAGTAGTCCCTTGAATACACTTCAAGCCGTAGGGAGCGAAGAAAAAACTTGGCCTGGTGTATCAAACACGTTACCCCGCGCAATGTTTCGGTCGCACAAGACCCGGACCGAAGAGCAACACAAAACGCGGAGACTCGAGCGGTAGGACCGCGACACGGAGGCCGCAGACTCAATAGCGCCGGATAGTACATCCAAGGAAAAGGAAAGGCTAGAGCAAATTAGAGTGGCCTGTGAATAAACCCATGGAGTGTCGGAGAGGCCAAAGGGGGTGGGCGAAAGGACGCGCGACAGCATTTCCGGGGAGGCCACCGGGCGGAAAGCGAACCCCAAGCGTAATACTATTCTGGCTAATAGAAGTGGAGCGAAACGGGGGAAACGAGAAGGCTACCAGCGGTTCCCGCGATCGCCGCGGTCTCCGCGATCTCCACCGCGGCCGCCACCGCCACGGCCTCCGCGGTCACCGCCACGACCACCGCCGTAACCGCCACCTCCACCAGCGCCACGGCCACCGCCGCCACCAGAACGTTCGGTTTGCGGCCGTGCTTCGTTCACTACCAGGTTCCGGCCCCCGAAGTTCTGGCCGTTCAGGGAAGTAATCGCGCGGTCCGCTTCTTCATCGTTGGAAATCTCGATGAAGGCGAAACCGCGGGATTGTCCTGTAAAACGGTCGCGAATTAGACTGATCGCCGAGGGATTCACACCAACTTGCCCGAACCATTCCTGCAGCTGCTCTTCCGATGCGTTGAACGGAAGATTGCCGACGTAAAGCTTCTTCACTTGCGGACTCCTTCTGCCCGGAACCTAACCTCGAGTTGCGGAGCGCACCGAAGAGACCTTTCCCGGCAACGAGGCAGACCGGAGGACATGCCGCAGCGCGGGGAGTGCTGTTCGGTGGTCCCGGTGATGGTCTCGAAAAATGTCCAGATTTGCAACCAAATAAATACCGGAGAAGGGGTATGCCCGGTACCAGTCCATCTCAAGTACCCACCCCCGGCCGAAAGCCGGGAATAGCTCCTTTCCCGCTGGCATTGGTGATAGTATCCGCCGCGACCCAGGTTTACCTCGAGGTCTCGATGCACGGCACAATGATGGAGTATCCGCTGGTTCTGACCGCTTTTCTGGAACGCGCCGGGAAGCTCTTTCCGCATGTAGAAATCCTTTCCCGCAAGCCAGATCGGACCGTGATGCGCTCGAACTTTGGCGCATTTTACAAACGGGCGAGGCAACTGGCGGAAGCATTGACGAATCTCGGGATGCAGCCAGGAGACCGCGTGGCATCGATGATGTGGAATCACATCGGGCACCTCGAAGCGTTCTTCGGCGTGCCGTGTGCCGGAGGTATCCTGCACACGCTGAATCTCCGATTACATCCTCATGAAATTGCCAACATCGCCAATCATGCGGAAGACCGCTTCCTGATCATCGATGACGTGTTGTTGCCGCTCTACGAGAAATTTCGCCACGCCGTGAAGTTCGAGAAGGTCATCGTGGTGCCGTTTGGGTTCGCCGACACACCCACGGGCTATGTAAATTACGAAGAATTCCTGGCTGAGGCCAGCGGTAATTTTCAGTATCCAAAAATCGATGAAAACGACGGTGCCGCGTTGTGCTTTACGTCAGGAACCACCGGCTTCTCGAAGGGCGTCGTCTACACGCACCGTTCGTTAGTGTTGCATTCGATGTCGGAGGCCATGGTGGACGCGTTTGCTCTGAGCCATCACGACACGATCATGCCGCTCGCGCCCATGTTCCACGCCAATGCCTGGGGAGTGCCCTTCACCGCGGTGATGACTGGAACGAAGATGGTGTTCATGGGGCCGAATGTGGAACCGGAAGCGATTCTGGATTTTCTGGTGGCGGAAAAAGTGACCACAGCCAATGCTGTTCCGACTGTCTGGATCAGCGTTCTGGAGGCGCTGGAGAAATATCCGGGCCGCTGGCAGTTCGCAAAACCCGTTCGGGTGGTGTCCGGTGGAACCGCGCCACCACTGGAATTGATGCGCAAGCTGGACCGGTTCGGGATTTGCATTCTCCACCTCTGGGGCCTGACGGAAACATCACCGCTGGCCACGACCGGACATTTGCGATCGCACATGCTGGACTGGCCGCTGGAGAAAACCTATCCGATTCGCGCAAAGCAGGGTTGGCCCGTGCCGTTGATTGATCTGCGCGCCATGCGTCCGGAAGGCGAGGCGCCCTGGGATGGGGAAACGCCAGGTGAGATCGAAATACGAGGACCGTGGGTGGCCAGCCAGTACTACAAATCGCCGGACCAGGCGCACCGGTGGAGTGAAGATGGCTGGTTTCGCACCGGGGACGTGGGCACGATTGATCCGGACGGAATCATGAAGGTGGTGGACCGCGCAAAAGATCTGGTGAAATCAGGCGGTGAGTGGATCAGTTCTGTGGATCTGGAAAACACATTGATGGGCCATCCCGCGGTGAAGGAAGCCTGTGTGGTGGGCGTGCCGCATCCCAGATGGCAGGAGCGTCCGCTGGCTGCGGTGGTATTGAAAGATGGAGCGAAGGTGACCGACGAGGAATTGCGAGAATATCTGGCGCACAAGGATTTTGCGTGTTGGCAATTGCCAGACGCATTCGTGTATGTGGAATCGATTCCGCGAACAAGCGTGGGAAAATTCAAGAAGATCGCGCTACGCGAGCAATTTGCCAACTGGAAATGGGAATAATGTGGCGCAGAGTAGAACCAGGTCGCGCATCCGCAATGGAAAAATTCAGTGCTGGTCGCAGCGTTGCTGTTGGTGTTTTTGGCCCACGGCAGTGCGCGGAAGGGACGCCCTAGCCATCGCGCGTGCCATCCGATACGCGGCGCAGGTGGTGGGGATCGCGCAACTGGGACGGGGATGCGATTTCGACGGCAGCGTTACGGTGCCGTTCGACGCGGCGCATCTCTCTGAATTGAGGGGAGCGCTTCTTCAGGAAGGGTTCAGCGGCGCAGAAATCCGGACGGTGATGGGCGGCAACGCTCTGCGGTTCTTCCGCGAAGACCTTGCGCACGAGTAATGCCACGCACAAGCAACTCACAGTTGAATGCAGGGCGGCTATTGGTTGAGATCCTTCGCTGCGCTCAGGATGACATTTTGTTGCCTGCAAAAAAGTATCGCGGTTAAGTGCGATATGAAGCGTTGATGCGCACGTATTCGGCGGTGAAATCGCAAGTCCAGTAGCGGGCAGACGCGCGGCCAGCGTGCAGGTTCACGACCAGCATCACTTGGCGCTCCAGCAGGCGGTTGCTTGCTTGGCGCTCATTGAAATCAAGCGGTTGGCCGCGGCGCAGAACAGGAATGCCCGCCATGTGGATATCGACGCGTCCGGGATCGAACTTCACGCCAGCGCGCCCCGCCGCCGCAAAGATGCGGCCCCAATTGGGATCGCCCCCCGCAAAGGCGGTTTTTACCAGCGGGGAAGTAGCGATGGTTCGCGCAATCTGGCAGGCCGCGGACTCGGTCTGGGCGCCGCGAACTTCGATTTCAATGACGCGTTGCGCGCCCTCGCCATCGGCCACGATTTGCAACGCCAACGAACGGCAGACATCCTCTAGAGATTTGGCGAACGAGCGGTGAGCCGCGGTTCCGGCTTTGATTCGAGGGGCACCGGAAGCGCCGTTGGCCAACACCAGCAGCGTATCATTCGTAGACGTGTCGCCGTCGATGCTGATCGCGTTGAAGGTGCGTGCGGTCACGTGGCGCAAAGTTTTCTGCAGCAGCACAGGGGACATTGCCGCGTCGGTCACAACGAAAGCCAGCGTAGTAGCCATGTTGGGATGAATCATTCCCGCACCCTTCGCGCAGCCCATAAAGTGAATGCGCCGGCGCGCCATGCGGAAAGAGCTGGCCGCGGTTTTTGGACGCGTATCGGTGGTGCAAATCGCCAGCGAGAGTTCAGCAAAAGAGCGCACGGAAGGCCGGCGATTGCGTACGATTCCGGAAAGCGCGCGGAGAACTTTTTCAAGCGGCAAGGCAACGCCGATCACACCAGTGGAGCAGACGAACACTTCCCGGGGATCGCAGCCAAGGCGCCGCGCGGTTTCCTCAACCATTTTTACAGACGCAGCGTAGCCTGCTTCGCCGGTGGCGCAATTTGCGTTGCCCGCATTCACGATCACCGCGCGCATGCGCCCTTTTGAAAGGTGTAGGTTTCTTTTCGAGACGGCTACCGGCGCGGCAACAACGAGATTTTGCGTGAAGACAGCGGCAGCCGAAGCGGGAACGTCGCTTGATAGCAGCGCAAGATCAAGCGCACCGGTCTTCTTCAGGCCACAGGCGGTGGCTGAGAAGCGGAATCCGCGAGGAACGGCGGCTTCAGAGAGCGCTTGCTTCATGGAATGAGCTTCCGCAGGGCCAAGGTGCCTCTCACCGAAGGAACCTCCAATCTTGGGCATGAATCGATGCCGGTTACCACGAGTAGATCACGGAGCCGAGGCTCATGGTTTGTTCTCCCTTTGCTGCAAGTCTTGTTCGAGCTGCGCCATCGCCGCGCGAAGGCATTCTTCGGCAGTCCCGCCCGGAACGCGCTTGGTGGCAATAGCGCGTTCGACGGATGGATTGGCCAAAAAGTCTTTTTCAAAGAACGGCGAAATTTGTTGAACGTCTTCCAGAGAAAGCGCCGTCCAAGGTTTGCCCTGCTTCTCGGCTTCGCGGAGGACTTGGCCGACCAGGTCGTGGGCCTGGCGAAACGGCACGCCACGATGAACCAGATAGTCGGCGGCATCGGTGGCAAACAACGCCGGGTTGGAAGCGGCGGCCCACAAGCGGTCTTCACGGAACTTTGTAGCGGCCAACGCGCCAGTGGCCACGGCGAGCATGGAAAGAATCTGATCATGAGCCGCAAACAGCGCTTCTTTGTCTTCCTGGAGGTCGCGCTGGTAACTGCTCGGCAATCCCTTCAGCGTGGTGAAAAGGCTGAACAGTGCGCTGCTGATGCGGCCGGTTTTGCCGCGCAGAAGCTCCCAT
>Ga0126369_10000936_pt1 | contig 19752 bp, 15 predicted proteins | sample PanSoiMetaPlot_1_FD_109646 | JGI IMG/M metagenome (GOLD analysis project Ga0126369, IMG submission 109646) | Tropical forest soil microbial communities from Panama - MetaG Plot_1 | ecosystem: Environmental > Terrestrial > Soil > Tropical forest > Bulk soil | place: Panama | collected 2016-02-17 | reverse complement strand
GTCTTGCGCGCCTCCGGCACGGTGCTCGTCTTGCGCGCCTCCGGCACGGTGCTCGTCTTGCGCGCCTCCGGCGCGGTGCTCGTCTTGCGCGCCTCCGGCACGGTGCTCGTCTTGCGCGCCTCCGGCACGACGCTCACCGGCGTACCTTCTCCCCCTCCGGGTCATAGGGCGGACGCCTGGACACCTGCGCATCGCACAGCTGGCCGCCCACGTTGACCTGCCAGCAACCTGCCCCAAGATAGTCGGGCGTCACCACCTGCCCGTCCGGCCGCCGGACATAGGCCAGGCCCACCGACGCGCCCAGCGTGGCGCCCCACGCTGCCGAGGTGACCAGGCCCGCCGCGACGCCGTCCCGGATCAGCAGCTCGCCTCCCCACGTCATCACGTCCCCGTCGTCGAGCACGACCGATACCAGCCGACGCCGCGGGCCATCCGTGCGAGCGCGCTCCACGGCTTGCCTGCCGAGGAAATCCACCGGCGTCCGCAGCTTGCAGGTGAACTGCAGCCCGGCCTCGACCGGGTTGTAGTCCGGCGTGAGCTCGCGCCCGAACGCCCGGTACGCCTTCTCCAGGCGCAGTGACTCGATCGCGTAATAGCCGGCGTCGACCACCCCCAGGTCCGTTCCGGCGGCCATCAGGTCCTCGTACACGCCCGCTGCCATTTCATTGGGAACGCAGATTTCCCATCCGAGCTCGCCGACGTAGGTCAGCCTGGTTGCTCGTACCGTCGCCGTGCCGAGGTCGAGTTGCTTGCTCGTGGCGAAGCCGAAGGCGTCGTCGCTCAGGTCCGCGCGAGTCAGCTTGGACAGCAGGGCGCGAGACAGCGGGCCCATCACCCCGAACACGGCGTACGCCGAGGTCACGTCCGCGACGGTGGCGCCGACTGCGGGCAGCCTGCGGCGAATGTGGTCAAGGTCGCGCTCGCTGGTGGCGGCGCTGGCGAATAGCAGGAACTCGTCGGCGGCAAGCCTGGTCACGGTGACGTCGGCCTCGTAGCGCCCGGCCGCGTTGAGCATCCCGGTGTAGACGGTACGGCCGGGCGGCACGTCGACGTCGGCAGTGCACAGCCATTGCAGCGCGGTCAGCGCCTGCGGCCCGGTGAGCAGGTACTTGGAGAACGAGGTCTGGTCGAAGACCGCGACCGCCTCGCGGGTGGCCCGCTGCTCGGCTGCCGACCAGGGCAGCCAGGTCGGCTTGTCCCAGGAGTACTCCAGATCCGGTGACTGACCGGGGGGCGCGAACACGTTGGCCCGTTCCCAGCCCATCTTGGAGCCGAAGCTGGCGCCGGCCGTGCGCAGCTGGTCATACACGGGCGAGCGCCGTAGCGGGCGGGCGGTCTCCACTTCCCGGTTCGGCCATGGCATCGCGTAATGCAGGCCGAGCACCTCGCCGACCCGGTCGCGCAGCCAGCGATTGTTGCCGTGGAAGGCCGCGAACCTCCTGATGTCGACAACGGTCAGGTCGACGCCCGGATCGCCGTCGACGATCCAGTCGGCCAGCGCCTTGCCGGCACCGCCCGCCGAGGCGATGCCCACAGAGTTGAAGCCGGCGGCGACGAAGAAGTTCCGCAGCCCGGGCGCCTCGCCCAGGATGAACTGGTTGTCGGGAGTGAAGCTCTCCGGGCCGTTGTAGAGCTTCTTCATGCCGATCTCGGCGAGCGCGGGAATGCGCTTGATGGCGCTGTCCATCAGGATCGAGAAGTGCTCCCAGTCCTCTTCGAGCAGCTGGAATTCGAACGGGTCGGGCAGCTCGTCGGGCGCGACCCACGGCCGTGCCTGCGGCTCGAAGCCGCCCACCAGCAAGCCGCCCACCTCTTCCTTGACGTAGATGTAGCCGTCCGGGTCGCGCAGCACGGGCAGGTCAGCCCGGACGCCGGGCACCTGGTCGGTCACCGCGTAGAAGTGCTCGGCCGAGTGCAGCGGCACGGTGACCCCGCATAGGGCGCCGACCTGCTTGGCCCACTGGCCGGCGCAGTTGACCACGATCTCTGCTTCGACGTCCCCTTCGGTGGTGCGGACCCCCGACACAGCACCGTCCGCCACATCGATGCCGGTCACCCTGGTCCGCTCGCGAATGTCGGCGCCGCGCATCCGGGCCCCCTTGGCCAGGGCAGCGGTCAGGTCGGTCGGGTTGGCCCGGCCGTCGCCGGGCAGCCAGAGCGCGCCGAGCAGGTCGGCGGTGTCCATGATCGGGTAAAGCTCGGCCGCTCGTCCGGGCGTGATCAGCTCGCAGTCGAGGCCGAAGGCCTCGGCCGTGGCCGCGGTCCTGCGCAGCGCCGTTAGCCGCTCCGGCGTCCTGGCCACCGTGACCCCGCCGCACCGGCGGAACCCGGTCGCTTGCCCGGTCTCGCGTTCCAGCTGCTCATACAGGTGCGTGGAATACTGCACGAGCCTGGTGCCACTCTCTGATGCGCGCAGCTGGCCGACCAGGCCCGCCGCATGCCAGGTCGTTCCGCACGACAACTTGCCCTGCTCGAGCAGGAGCACGTCCGAGCGCCCGCGCCCGGCCAGGTGGTAGGCCACGCTGGCGCCGATAACGCCGCCGCCGATGATCACGGCTTGTGCCCGGCGGGGCAGCTCAGGCCGGAAGGCGCCCCCAGATTGCCCTCCGGCCCGGGCCACCCCGCCCGGCTCTCCGCCCCCCGGCTTAGTCATCGCGCTGGACCTCGTCGAGCAGCAGGCCGAACTCAGGCGCGGTGAACCCGGCCACCGCGCCGTCAAAGCGCTCCATCGCCCAGGACCAGAAGTCGAAGTCAATCGGGCTGACCGCCGCCTGGATCGCCCCCCAGAGCGTCCATCCGTACTTGCCCGCCAGGCCGAGCAGTTTGGCCCGGGCCACCTTGTTGCGCAGCGGCCTGCCGTAGTACTCGCTGACCAGCCTTTCCAACGCGGCATCGGGCAGGTGACACTCGCCCCAGATGTTGCCGAGCTCGAAGCAAGGGTCGTTGTTACCCGCGTACTCGTAGTCGATCAGCCAGATGTTCTTGCCGTCGTCGATGAAGTTCGCCGCGAGCAGGTCGTTGTTGCACGGCACGGTGCCGTCGTAGCGGACGGACAGTGCGTCCGCCGCGGCGTCGAACAGCGGCATCAGCGCGTCGTAACCGTCCGGGATCAGCATGCCGCGCCCGGCAGCCACAGCACGGTACCGGCGCTGGATCTCGAACATGTCGAAGTCGCCGTCGAACCGCTCCGCCGCATGCAGCATGCGGCACGCGCGCGCGATCCGGACCAGCCTGGCGGGGTCGGCCACGTCGGCGTTGGCCAGCGTGCGGCCGGGCAGGAAGCGGAGCACGAGCACGCCGAGTTCGGGCCGGTACTCGACGACGGGAGCCCCCACGCCGGCCGCCGCCGCGCGCACGGAGTTGCGGTACTCGTGATCCCGGTCGATAGCGAGCAGTTCGCTGCCGCCCGACGCGACCCGCGCCACGAAGCTGCCGGCCGGAGTGGTGACCTTGAAATTCCGGTTGGTCAACCCGCCCGGCAGCTCATGGACCGAGCGCGGCCCGCCCGCCAGGCTCGGAATCTGGTCGAGCAACGCGGTCAGCTCAAGATCACGGCGCGGGCCGGCCCCCGTCAGGCCCGCACCGCCCGCCGCGCCGGCAGCGCCTGCTCCGGTCGCGCCCAGGCCCGCACCAGCGGCGCCTGCGCCCGAGTCCACGCCCGCGTCCTCCTCAGCTCCAGCCCCACCAGGCCCGCCCCCCAACCCTTGATGTGCGAAGCGTAGGCAGTGCGCGGCTAAAAGGTCTAGATCTATGCAAAACTTGCTCAACAGATTTCCGGAAAAACTCTGAGTCTTGCCACCGAAGTTTCACATTGGGTCTGGACAGTAAGCCGCTACGCCTCTACGCTGCCTGCACCAACCTGCGCGCAAAGTTCGCCTGGAGGACACCTCATGAGCACAACCACTGAACAGGCCGGCGCAGACCGCGACAGCGCCGACCTCGCCAGGTTCGGCTACAAGCAGGAGCTCAGGCGCGGGCTCGGCACCTTCAGTTCGTTCGCGGTCGCCTTCAGCTACATCTCGCCGTCGACCGGCATCTTCACGCTGTACTTCCTCGGGCTGGTCACCATCGGCGGCGCATTCATCTGGACCTGGCCAGTGGTTGCCCTCGGCCAGTTCATCATCGCGCTGAACTTCGCCGAGGTGTCCAGCCACTACCCCATTGCCGGGTCGGTCTTCCAGTGGACTAAGTACCTGGCCGGACGGACCTACGCCTGGTTCGCCGGCTGGATCTACCTATTCGCTGGCATCTTGACCGTGACGGCCGTCGTGGCGACGATCCCGATCGCGCTCATCCCGGCGATTAACGGACTGCCCACGCTCGTGGGCGCGAAGATGTGGAACCTGCCCTCCGGCTTGCATGCCCTGCAACTGGTGGCAGTGATTACGCTCGTGGTCATCCTCGTGCTGAACATCTACGGCGTGCGGCTTGTGGCGATCATCAACAACACCGGCGTGATCTTCGAGATCCTCGGCATGTTCGTCTTCGCGCTCGTGCTTGCGCTGTTCCACAACCACCAGGGCGTCCACGTCATCACCAATACCTCCGGCATCCACGTATCACCCGCAGTCTTCCTCGGCGCGATGTTCATGTCTCTGTTCGTAATCTACGGCTTCGACACGGCCTCGACCCTGTCCGAGGAGACCCGGGATCCGCGCCGGGCCGCACCCAAGGCCGTGCTTTTCTCGATCGTGGGCGCGTTCATCATTGGCGGCGTTTTCCTGCTCGGCACGCTGATGGCGATCCCAAACCTGAGCGCCGCGATCAAGGCGGGCTGGGGTCCGGTCCAGATCATCCAGGCTAACTTCTCCCCCGCCCTGTCCACGGTCTACCTGCTCGTGGTCTCGGCGGCCATCTTCGTCTGCTGCCTGTCGATCCTGGCCGCGACGATCAGGCTGTGCTTCGGGATGGCACGGGACAATCAGCTTCCCTTCTCCAGGTCGCTGTCCCGGGTGGCGCCTAGCCTGCACACCCCGGTCTGGGCGTGCATAGCCGTGGCTGTGCTGTCAGCGATCCCGCTCATCGAGTATTCAGGTGCTGGCACCATCGCCACCGCCGCAACGGCGATGATCTATCTGAGCTACTTCGTCGGCAACCTGGCCATACTCCGGGCCAGGCTCAAGGGCTGGCCTAAAACCGACGCGCCGTTCAAGCTGCGCCGGTGGGGCCTGATCGTCAACGTCGTTGGGCTGATTTACGGCGGCGCCATGATCGTGAACTTCGCCTGGCCGCCAGCTGCCGGTCCGAGCGCTACCGGGCCGAGGCTGGTCAGCAATCCCCGGCCGAACCAGACCGTGCTCAATGGCGTCCAACAACTCAACTTCCACTGGGGGTTCCTCAACGGCATCCCGATCCTGTGGACCGTGTTCGTCGTGATCGCCTTGATCGGCACGATCTACTACCTGCTGGTGGGCAGGACCAAGCAATTCCCCACGGTCGTCGCGCCTGCTGGCGATGATGCCCCGCTGGTGACCTGACCAAGGGCTCCAGCTACTGTTACGGCACGGCCGGTGGCTCGCCCAGCGGCCGTGCCGTACCCGTGCCCCTGTTGCCCGGCGCGAGACGGGAGGGATGCCGATGGCATCCGAACCAGTGCCGCTACAGCCGGCCGTGCTGGCCGACGCGGAGCCGCAGCCAGCCGTAGCGGTCACCAGCCGCCCGGTGACGGGCCGGCCGAGCGACCCCTCCGAGCTGCTGCCCGGGCTGCCCAGCGGCCGGTGGCATCCCCGGGTTCCCGGACGCCGACCGCCGCGGCTCATCCGCGGATCTGGCGTCACGGTGCACGGCCAGATCGAGGACTGGCTGGCCGACACGATCGCCGCCGGGCGGCTCGCGCCCGGCGACCGGCTGCCGACCGAGCACGACCTGGCGGACTGGCTGGGCGTCAGCCGGATGACGCTACGGCACGCGCTCGCCGAGCTTGCCCAGCGCGGCCTGGTCACCCGTACGGTGGGCCGCAGCGGCGGCACGTTCGTTGCGGAGCCCAAGGTCGAGCAGGATCTCACCGTCCTGGCCGGCTTTTCCGAGCAACTGCGCAGGCACGGTCTAGTGGCCGGGGCGCGGGTGCTGGCCGCAGATGAAATCCCCGCCAGCCCGGCCGCTGCCGCCGCGCTCGAGATCGGCACCGGCGATCCGGTGTACGAGGTGCGGCGGCTCAGGCTGGCCGGGGGCCAGCCGATCCTGATCGAGCACTCGCTCTTTCCTGCCGAACGCTGTCCCGGCCTGCTCGGTCACCGCCTCGACGGCTCGATTTACGAGCTTCTCGACGAGGAGTACGGGCTGCGCCCGCACCGGGCCAGGGAGAGCCTGGAACCCGTGCTCGCCGGCGTGCGCGAGGCCGAGGCACTCGGCGTCACCGAGGGCGCGCCGCTGATGCTGATCGAGCGGACCGCCTACTCGGCCGCCGGGCAGCCGCTCGAGTTCGCCCGTGACCTGTTCCGCGGCGACCGGACCAAGGTCGTGGTCTGGACCTCCGAGCTCGCGGGCGGCATCTAGGCCCGGGGTCAACCCGCCGGCCGTCCCGCGCGTCTGTCGAGAACGAACGACGGCCAGCGGGAGGGTGACGATGACGGCACGACGGCCGGGCTGGGCACGCGCCATTGCGGCCGGGGCCGCGACCACCGTCGTCCTGGCAACCGCGGTGGCGGCGACGATCGCTCAGGCCCAGCCCGCCGGGGCGGCCCACGGCAGTCCGCTGCCGACGGAGAACGGGCTGGCATCGGTGTCCTGCCCGAGCCCGGCGTGGTGCATGGCCGTCGGATCTGCGCAGGCCGGCGTCGTCGATTCGCCGTTCACCCAGTCCTTCAGCCACGGCGCCTGGCGGAGGCTGGCCGCTCCTGAGCGCCAGCCGGATTCCGCGCTGTCCGCCGTATCGTGTGCGAGCACGTCGCGATGCATAGCGGTCGGCAATGACATCCACACCGGCGTCCCGTTCAGCGATGGCTGGAACGGCAGGACCTGGCGGCTACTGCCCGCGCAGACAGATCCGGTGCGGGCCGTTCTCAACGCCTTGTCCTGCGCCGCCGCAGCGAGCTGCATCGCGGTCGGCATCACAGGTAATTCGTACTCTGCGCATAGCGCACTCGCCGAGTCCTGGAACGGCACCGCCTGGACCCGCATGGCGCCCATCAGCCCGCCCGCCGCAACGTCAAGCAGCTTCGCGGCTATCTCCTGTGCGGACGCGACCCACTGCATGGCCGTCGGCCAGTACGTCACGCAGTCCGGGGGGTTCACTTCTGACCTTCCGCTGGCCGAGACCTGGGATGGCAGCGCCTGGACCTTGCTGACGCCGCCAGCGGGCAGTAGCGGCCTGGCAGGCGTCTCCTGCCCGACCGCCAGCCAGTGCCTGGCGGTCGGCGACCGGGCATTCGCCGCCGTATGGAACGGCTCCACGTGGACGACGCTGAGCGACCCCGTTCCCGCCAATCCCTTCCCGGGCCTGCTCGCGGTCTCCTGTGCCGCCGCGTCCACCTGCGTCGCGCTTGGCGTGGCGGACGCGGGCTGGTACTCGCAGTCCTGGACCGGCGGGACCAGCCTCACCATGGTCGGCATCGGTGACCGGTCCGGGCAGCCGCTGAGCCTAGCCAGCATCTCCTGCGCCAGGCCAGCCACCTGCATGGCCGTCGGCGGCACCGACACGCTGACGTTCCCGCAGTTCATCCCGCTCGCCGAGTCGTGGAACGGTCAAGTGTGGCGCGGGCTGCGGACACAGCAGGTGGACGCACTCGCCGACGTATCCTGCGCCGCTAGATCCGCGTGCATGGCCGTGGGCACGTACACGAGCCCAGCCGCCGACTCGCGGGTGCTGGCGCAAGCCTGGAACGGCTCCCGCTGGCAGCTGGTGGGCATGCCGGGCCTGTTCGGAGGCCTGAGCCAGCTCTCCTGCACGGGCCGGTCGTTCTGCATGGCCGCCGGCCCGCAGTTCGCGCCTGGCGTCCTCGCCGAGGCCTGGAACGGCACTCGCTGGCGAGCGGTGCGCAGCCCTGGCAGCATCAGCCTGCTGACCTGCCTGACCCGCCGCTTCTGCCTCGCGCTTGGCTTCCCGGGCGCGCTGAAGTGGAACGGAAGCCGCTGGCGCGCTGTGCCCGAACCCGCGAAGCCCGCTAGGTCCACGAGCCATGGCATCGGCGGGATATCGTGCACCAGGCCCACCTATTGCATGGCGGTCGGCTCGTATACCACTGACCCGCACGGCGGGATCAATGTGCCCCTCGTCGAGATCTGGAACGGCGCACGCTGGAAGATCATGCGCGCCCCCGATCCTGGGCCCAATGCCGCGCTGAACTCCGTCGCTTGCGTCCGGGGCGCGGGCTGCATGGCCGTCGGCGCCTACGACGACAGCAGCAATGTCGGCCATAACCTGGCCATGCGGTGGAACGGCAGGCGCTGGCGCGTCTTCAAGCTGCCCGGCGTCCTCGGCTACGGTAGCGGCCAGATCAACGGCCTTTCCGGCCCGACCGATATCGCGTGCCCGAGCCTGGCCAGCTGCATGGCCGTGGGGAACGTGTTCGTGCCGCGCAACACCAGCGGAGTCGGCCTGGCCTACAACCTGGCGATCGCCTGGAACGGGATCAAATGGCGACTGACCCAGCCGGTCGGGCGCGGGGGCGGGCTGGCCACGGTTGCCTGCGCGGCACCCGGCCACTGCATCGCAGTCGGCCAGGCGGGCCGGCTCACCCTCGCCGAGCGCTGGAACGGCAGGTCCTGGTCGCTGCTGCGGACCGAGAATCCCTGATCGCGGCTCCTGTTGCCGCTCGCCTGGGTCACTCGTCCTTGAGGTAGGCGAACAGCGTCTGGCCCTTCACGAACCAGGAGGCGCCGAACAAGAACACGGCCAGCGCCTCGAGCCAGAACAATGCAGAGGAGTCGTTCTTGAACGTCTCCGGCAGGGCATTGGACGCCGCCGCGAGGACCACGCACACGAGGATCCCGATACCGCACCCCCGGCAGATCCGGTTGCGGCGCACATTCCTTCGGTTCGGGTCGCCGGGCGGTCCGAAGCCCAGTCCGTGCCGGAAGGAATCCCACAGGCCAAGCCCTTCCGGTGCGGGCTCCGACTTGGCGAACCGCAGCGCCATGACGCCCAACGTCACGAAGGCGGTGGCGGCGAAGACCACGTGGATCCTGCCGATGATGTGCGGGCACGATGGACCGACGGCCGGCGGAGTCGTGGGGAAGAACGCCACGCCGATCATGCCCACGCCGGAAATGTTGGTGATCCAGCGGTCCCAGTCGTCGTATCCGGCATACGCGATGAGGAAGATCCCGAGAGCGCAAAGCGACCCGACGAGGACATTGCGCATGTGGGTGTAGTAATACCCGCTCATCGACTCGGGCCGGACCGTGGTGAACAAGATCATGTTGCCGGCGATGAGCACGACGGGCAGCAGCGCACCGATCCAGCCGACAGCCTTGCGCAGGTACATGTAGTTGAGGATCAGCTCGTTCCGGTCTCGCCTTCGCTGGTTCACGGCCACCCTCGTTTCCGTGCGTCAGGCAGCAACCACATCAATGTGCCACAGATGCCGCTGGAGCAACACCAATGTCACATCGATGTCGGTCGGCTCAGCCCAGATCGACGATCGCGGCGACCGGCCCGCCGCCGTCCGGGCCCTGATGTGCCGCTGAGACGGACACGAACACCGCCGGGTCTCCGGTGACCGCGGCGGCGACGCCGCCCACGCATGCCTTGATCTGGCGGTGCCAGTGCACGTCGGAATCGTCAAGCATGGCATTGCGGCGTCCCCTGACCGTGCCGTCGACGCTGGCCTCGCATTTGAGGAAGACGTTTACGAGCCGCCCGCCCAGGTCGCCCGGATGCGGCCGGGCGGGCAGGTCGAGGCCGGCGTCGCGGATCGCCGCCCAGATGCCGTCGGTGTCGAGCGCGTCGCGCATCACCGCGTGGCCGATCCGGTACCTGCCGCCCACTCCTCGCGCGTTGCCTGCCACCACGACCTGTGCCCGGTCCAGTTCGACCCCGGACGAGCAGGACGCCACTGACGAGTACAGCCGGCGGTCGTGCAGCACATCGGCGTCGGCGGGCATCTCGATCTCCCCGAGCGCGACCGCGACGCCAAGCGCGGTGCAACCGTTGGACAGGTCCATCGACTCATGGGTGTTCTCGGTCCAGACCGTCTTGCCGCGCGCCTTGGCGTCCCTGATCGTGTGGATGGTCAGCAGCGGGGTCTTGGTCTGCACGTAATGCACGTCAGCGGGATCGGTGATGCCGGCCCGCTCCATCGCCAGCCGCACCGCCGCCGCGACCTTGGTGATCATCGCGACACGCCCGATATCCTCCGGCGCAAGCTGGTCGCTCATCGCGAAGCCGACGGTCAGCCGCGGCTCATCGGTTCGGACCGCCCTGTCGGCGGGCACCGTCGCGAAGATCGTGGCGTGCGGGCTGAGCACGCCGTCGGTGCCGCCTGACCAGACGATGGGAACCTGGCCGACCTCAACGGTGCTCCTGTCGCCACGGGCGGTCAGCACCTCTCGGAATGCCCGGTCGGCCAGTAGCCTGGTGTAGTCGTTGACCCCGCCATTGCCTTCCGTCTTGCCGATGATCGCCACAACGCGGTCGGCCTCGATCACGCCCTCATCGATGAGCGCGGCGAGCTCGCTAGCGTCCGACACGCTGTGCAGCGGCACCTTGCGCACTTCGATCGGATCGGGCACGGCTCGCTCCTCAGCTGCTCGTCAGCTCGGTGGCTCAGTCTTGCAGGTCGGCGCTCACCACGGTGCCCGCGCGGCCGGCCAGTGCATCGCCGATCGAGGTCAGGTGCGTGATGATCGCCCTTCCGCCGCCCGCGGCGAAGCGGCACGCCGCCTCGACCTTGGGGCCCATGCTCCCGCTGCCGAACTCACCGCGCGCGGCCAGCTCGCGCAGCTCCGATACGGTGACCCGGCCGAGCACCCGCGTCTGCGCCGTCCCCCAGCCCGTATTCACGGCCGGCACATCGGTCGCGATCAGCAGCGTGCTCGCGCCGAGCTGACTGGCCAGCACCGCGCCGGTCAGGTCCTTGTCGATCACCGCCTCCACGCCGCGCAGCGCGCCTGACGGGTCACGCACGACCGGGACGCCACCGCCGCCACCGCAGACGACGACGAACCCGGCATCGAGCAGGACTGCGGCCGCGTCCGCGTCGAGGCACTCGACCGGCTCTGGCGAGGCGACTATGCGACGCCAGCCGCGTTCTCCTTGATTTCTCCAATGCTGGCCGTGCGCGATCAGCTTCGCCGCCTCGGCTTCGGGCAGGTACCGCCCGATCGGCTTGGTCGGCTCGGCGAAATGCGGGTCATCGGCCATCACCAGGGTCCGCGAGACGAGCACGGCAGGCCGGATTGGGGCGGTGCCGCGGCGGGCCAGGGCGGCCTCGAGCGCGTTCATGATCAGGACGCCGATGGTGCCCTGGGTCTGCGCGCCGCACCAGTCGAGCGGGACTGGCGGCACCACGTGGGCCGCAAGCTCGTTCTTCACGAGCAGGTTGCCGACCTGAGGGCCGTTGCCATGGGTCAGCACGACCTGAATCCCCGAGGCCACGACGTCGGCCACGGCCTCCATCGCCGCCTCGATGGCAGCGCGCTGGTCTTCGGGTCTCGCCCGCCCGTCCGGGCTTGTCATCGCGTTCCCGCCGAGGGCGATCAGCACTCGCACGGCACCGAGACTATCGCCGCGGACGCAGGCCACGCCGACTGCGACTGCGCTGCGTAGTCGCTACCCATCTTCTGGCGTCAGCTACCCATTTATCCTCTGCAATGACGGTTAGCCGCATTTGCATGGCAGTCTTGGATGGCGGGCGTCACGGTCTTGTGGGCCCCGACCATCCCAGAGAGAGGTGTCTCATGAAGCGCGTGCGCTCCATGCTCAGTCAATCGCCCGCGATCGTCATCGCCTCGGTGGCACTCGTGCTGTCCGCCGCCGGCGGGGCGACCGCGGCCGCCGTCAGCAGCAGCGCCCCGGCCGCCGTGAGGTGGCACAACCTGAAGCTGCTCAACGGCTGGACGTGGGGCGGGTTCTCTTCGTTCCGTGCTGCCTACTACTTGGACGCCAACGGCGTCGTGCACCTGCGCGGGTCTGCCCACTTCCCTGCCCCCAACCCCACCGTCCCGGTGTTCCAGTTGCCGGGCGGCCTAGGCATCCGGCCCTCCCACATTCTGTCGATCGTCCTCTACACCGACACCGGGCCGGCTGAGATGCAGATCCAGACCAACGGCAAGGTGTTTCTCCACAACTACGGAACCTCCACCATCAGCGACTTCAGCAGCTTCGACGGGGTCTCCTTCCCCAAGGGCTGATCCGGACCAGCCACCACCACATCGCGTCCATGATCACGGAGGATTTTGGGTAGCCCGCTACCCAAAATCCTTCGGTATGCCACCTAGTCAGTCGATGGCCAGTGGGCGCCGAGGAAGGGATCGGGATAGTCCTGCGCCCAGCGATCGAGGATCTTCGCGAGCGCGGCGGCCTGGCCTTCGCCCGACGGCAGGTGCCGCTTCAGCACGAACACAAGCGCGACGTCTCGCTCCGAGGCGAAGTCGGTGACGTTCTCGGTGACCACCGCCCGTCCCTCGGTCCTAGCGAGCGCCGCGACCTGCGCGCCGTCCGCGCCAGTCAAGCCGACCTCACAGGTGTGAACGGCGTCTCGGCCGAACGACTCGCGCAAAATCGCAGCCGTCGCCGGCGGAAACATCTCGTCGACCAGGAAGCCGGTCACGCCAGCAAGGCCTGCCGCTGCTGCGCCGCCGCCCGGCTCTGCTCGATCATTGCCTCGTTACGGGCTATACGGTCCCTCACTTCATCGGAGTGGGCAGACGCATATTCGAGAGCCACCCGAACCAGCCGCGGGTGCATGCCCGACTCGGCCACAAGCACGCCGATGCGCTGTTCCTCGCTACCGTCAAGCTCGCGTAGCCTGGCAACTATCTCCCACACATCTGGGCCCGCCGCCAGTGCTGCCCGACGATCATGCCCCGCGCCGCGGAAGATGATGCCGGGATAGTCGAGTTGCTCGGTTCCCTCGACGATGAGCCGGTCCAGCAACGCAGTCGCGGTGACCCCCTCCTGAGCCGCGCGCCATGCCAGGCGCGACCTGGCGGTCTCGCTGATTCGGAAAGACGTGCTGGTTGCCATCTCGCCTCCAGCCAGCGTGCATGGTCGCAACTAACCTGCACCATACCGCATCGTAGCGCAACTGAGCTACAACCCTGCGATCCGCTCAGGAACGCAGCCAGGCCCGGATCGCGTCGCCGTGCTGGTCCAGGGTGGGCGGTGGCAGGTGCTCCGCCAGGCCACCCTCGTCCAACCGCAGTGGCGGGCCGGGCAGGGCGATCGTCCCCAGCGCGGGATGCTCCACGTCGATCAGCAGCCCTTGTGATCGGGTCTGCTCCCAGCCATACACTTCGGCCATGTCGCGCACCTTGCCCGCCGGGACGCCGAGGCCGGCCAGCCTGGCCAGCACCTCTGCGGCCGCGAACCGCCCGAAGGCCGCGTCCACGGCCGCATTAACGGCGTCATGGTCGCGCACCCGGTCCGCATTCCGGGCCCACTCGGGCCGGTCGAGCCCGAACGCGGGCGCGAACCGCTGCCACAGCGCGTCGCTGCCGACGCCGATCTGCACCCATCCGTCGGCCGCTCGGTACAGGCCGTAGGGGCAGATCGACGGATGGTAGTTCCCCGTCGGACCGGGCACCTGGCCGCCGACCGTATACCTGGTGCCCTGGTAGGCGTGCGCGCCCACCACCGCAGCTAGCAGCGACGTCCGCACCACCTGTCCGCGCCCGGTCCGCGCCCTTTCCACGAGTGCAGCGGCCACCCCGTACGCGCCGTACATGCCCGCCAGGATGTCGCCGATCGGCACCCCGACCCGGGTCGGCTCGTCCGGCGACGGCCCGGTGACCGACATCAGGCCGCCCTCGCCCTGGGCGATCTGGTCGTACCCCGGCCGGTCGCCCTCGGGCCCGTCGTGACCGAACCCGGTGATCGACAAGATCACCAGCCCGGGGTTGATGTCGTGCAACCGCCCGCAGGAAAAACCGAGCCGGTCCAGCACGCCGGGCCGGAAGTTCTCGATCAGCACGTCCGCTCGCGCGGCCAGCCCGGCCAGCACCTCGCGGCCCGCCGCGGACTTCAAGTCGACGGCGATCGACTCCTTGTTGCGATTACACGACAGGAAGTACGTGGAATGCTCGTGCCCGTCGGTTCCGGGCACGAACGGCGGCCCCCAGCCCCGGCTGTCGTCGCCCTCGGGCGGCTCGACCTTGATCACCCGCGCGCCCAGGTCGCCGAGCATCATCCCGGCGTGCGGCCCGGCTAGCGCCCGGGACAGGTCCACCACGAGCACCCCGGCAAGCGGGCCGCCCCGCCCGGTCACAGCCAGTCCCATTCCGCGGCCGCCGCGCCGGCGAGGCTCGCGAAGCCCGGACCGCGATCGAAGAACGGCGACTCACCGTCCCGCTGCTCTCGCAGTGCGGTTCGCAACGCTGCCGTGGCCCTGCTCTCGACGGCAGGATCGTCGTCCGGGCCGCTGACCACCACGCCGTAGTCGGCCGTGGCTCCGGCCCGGGAAACCTTGCCAGCGCTGACATCGGCGAGCACGCGTTCGTGCGGCCGGTCCAGCGGGTCGCCCCAGCCTCCGCCGCCCGTCGTCCTGATCCTGATTACGGTTCCTGCCGGGACCGGCTCGGCATCGGCGAGCGCAGGAACGGCGCGTTCCCGCTCGGTGCCTGGCTCGATGGTGACCTCGAAGGGCCTGCCCGCGCGGCCGCCGTTGACCCCCCAGCAGGACAGGATCGAGCGGTCCGCGATCGACATGAAGAAGCCGTCGGCGAGCATCCTGATCTCTTTCTCGTAGCCGAGCCCGCCGCGGAACGTGCCGGGCCCGCCTGAGTCGACTGCCAGGCCAAGCCGCTCGACCAGGAACGGGAACCTGGCCTCGGAGAACTCCACCGGCAGGTTACGCGAATCGGGCACGATGTGGATGGTGTCCTCGCCGTCGGCGTAGGGGCGGCCGCCTGACCCGCCGCCGAGCACCTCGCGCATCAGATAGGGCTCGCCGGCCGCATCGGTGCCGTAGACGCCGGTGTACCGGATCGTCTCCTGGTCCGCGGGCATGCGTCCTCCTGTGGCCTTGGCCAGCACCCCGGCCAGCACGCCGAGCAGCCGCAGGATCACGAACGTGCGCGCGTTGGTGGGTGCCGGGAAGACCGGGGTGAGCAGCGTGCCGGGAGGCGGGAACCGCAGCTCGAGCAGCTCCACGACGCCCTCGTTCACATCCAGCTCGGCCATCCGCTGCGGGGTGTCGGCGAGGTTCCGCAGGATCGGTGCCAGCCACTTGGCGAGGAAGTTGCCGTCGGCGTAGTTGGCCGCGTGGTTGATCGGGCCCCTGGCCTGCGGGCTGGTGCCGGAGAAGTCGAGAATCAGCCGTGGCTGGCCGGCCCCGGGGGAGCCGACGGGTTCACCCGCCTCATCGCCGCCAGCCGTCCGGGTCAGCGTGATCCGCTGGCCGTGCAGTCGCGGCGGGTCGACGCCGTCATGCTCGGCATAGTCCTCCCAGGTCCAGGTGCCGGCCGGGATCTTGGAGAGGATCTCGCGGCGGAACGTCTCGGTGGTGCGGGCCACGATCGCGTCGAAGCACTCCTCCACGGCGGCTTGCCCGTACCGCGCGAAGAGGTCCGCCAGCCGCGCCGCCCCCATCAGGCAGGCGGCGCACTCGGCGTCAAGGTCCGCGGCGAGGGACTCGGGCATCCGCGAGTTGCGGATCATGATCGCCAGTGCGGCCCGATTGGGAACCCCCGCGTCGCGAAGCCTGATCGGCGGCACCATCAGGCCTTCCTGATACACGCTCGTCGCGTGGCTGGGCATGGAGCCGGGAACCGCGCCGCCGATGTCGTCGTGGTGCCCGAACGCCTGCACGAACGCGACGACGCGGGGCCCTGTCGGCGTGCTGTCGTCCTGGCCCGGGCCCGGGTCGTGGAACACGGGCACGGTCACGCACAGGTCGGGCAGGTGGCCGATGCCTCCCTCGGAGGAATACACGTCATTGTGGAAGAACACGTCGCCCAGCCGCATCGTCTCGGGCGGGAAGTCCCGCACGATCGGGTGCACGAGCGAGCTGTAGGAGCGCCCTGTCAGCTTGCGCAGCGACCGGTCATGGATGCCGGCCCGGAAGTCGTGCGCGTCCCTGATCATCGGCGACCGGGCCGTGCGGCCGATGGCGGTCTCGACCTCTTTCTCGATCGCGGCCAGGCTGCCGCTGACGATCTCCAGCAGCACCGGGTCTGCGCCACGGCCGTCGGCCAGCGCGCCGGCGCTCATCCGAAGGAGTCCGGGTCAGGGCCGGTGCGCTGGTTCCGGTTCAGCGCGCTGATCGCCGCCATCTGCTCACCGGTCAGCTCGAAGTCGAAGATCGCGAAGTTCTCCTCGATCCGGGCTGGGGTCACCGATTTGGGGAACACGATGTCGCCGCGCTGGGTGTGCCAGCGCAGGACCACCTGTGCCGGAGTCCGGCCAGTCGCCGTGGCGATCGCCGCGATGGCCGGGTCATGCGCGATCCGGCCGCGGGCCAGCGGCGACCACGCCTCGACGGCGATCTGGTGCTCCGCGCAGAACGCCCGCAGCCTGTCCTGGGTCAGGTACGGGTGCACCTCGATCTGGTTGACCGCGGGCACCGTGCCACCGTCGGCGAACAGCGCCTCCAGATGGTGCTGGTGGAAGTTCGACACGCCGATCGAGCGGGCGCGGCCGTCCCGGTGGAACTCTTCGAGCGTGTTCCACGCCCCGACGAACTCGCCGCGCCTAGCCTGCGGCCAGTGGATGAGGAACAAGTCGACGTAATCGAAGCCGAGCGCCTTCAGCGATGCGTCGAAGGCGCGCCGGGCCGCGTCCGGCCGATGCTGGCCGTTATTCAGCTTGGTGGTGACGAACACGTCGCCGCGGCCGACTCCCGACCTCGCGATGGCCTCGCCGACCTGCCTCTCGTTGCCGTACATCTCAGCGGTGTCGATGTGCCGGTAGCCGACCCGCAGGGCAGCCGTCACTGCCGCGACGGTCGCATTGGGACGAACCTGGAAGACGCCGAATCCCAGCTGGGGGATTGCCTGGCCGTTGTTCAGGGTGATGTCGGGCACGACTGTCATGACCCCATGTTCTCCCACCCAGGGGCAACCCGGCCGACGACCCTGAGCCCAGCCGCGGGCAGCCGACGTACATCGTGGGGACCTTGATGTCGCCCCAGGAGCATCAAGGGGCCCGTGATGCCGTTGTGCGGGGGTCTTCGGTGCGGGTGATCCGCAGGCTGCCGAACGTGTCGACGGTAGCGGCGAAGCCTGGATGCAGCGGGATCGTCGCCCCGTACTCCTCGATCACCGCGGGCCCGGTCAGCACGTCGTCCGCGCCAAGACCGTCGCGCGCGTAGATCCTGGCGTCGCAAATGCCCTCGCCCCGACTGAAGCACACGGGCCTGGTGCCGGTCAGCGCCCGGCCGGGGTCCCCGGCGGCGGGCGGCACCTCAGGCAGGGACGGCCTGCGGATCGGGCCGACTCCGGTGACCCGCAGGTTCACCCACTCCACATGCTGACGGGCGTCCCCACGGAAGTCATACCCGTAGAGCGCCGCGTGCGCGTCATGGAATGCGGCAGCGACACCGTCCGCAGTCCGGACATCAAACTGCGTGTCGGGTACCGGCACCCGCACTTCGAACGCCTGGCAGTAGTACCGCAGGTCGGCGGTCCTGACAAGGCGCGCTGAAGCGGGCCCGAATCCCTGCGCGCCGAGGCCCGCGCGGGCTTCGTCGGCGAGTTCGGCATAGATCGCACCGAACGCGCCATGGTCGAGCGCGTCGTGCCTGCGCACCGCCGTTCGCACGTAGTCAAGCCGAACGTCAACGGTCAGCAGCCCGAACGCCGACACGTTGCCCGGGTTCGGCGGCACGAGCGCCTCGTGGACGCCGAGTATGTCGAGCAGCGGGCACGCGAGGAGCGAGCCGGACCCGCCGAACGTGACCAGCGTGAAGTCCCTGACGTCGAGCCCGCGCCTGACGGTCGTCTGCCGCACGGCGTTGGCCTGGTTCCACGCCGACACTTCCAGGACGCCGGTCGCGCAGTCCTGCTCGCTCAGGCCGAGCCGGTCGGCCAGGCTGGCGAGCCCGGCCCGCGCAGCGTCGGCGTCCAGCGGCATCTCGCCGCCGAGCAAGTGCGGCGGAATTCGGCCGAGTGCAAGGTGCGCGTCGGTGACGGTCACCTCGGTGCCGCCGCGGCCGTAGCAGAGCGGGCCGGGGTCCGCCCCGGCCGAGCGCGGCCCAACCTTGAGCGCGCCCTCGGCCGAGACCCAGGCGACCGATCCGCCTCCGGCGCCGACCGTGACGACGTCCACCATCGGAATCAGCGAGGGGTACGCCCCGACCCTGCCCTCGGTGGTCAGCGCGGGCTCGCCGTCGATGACGACGGCTACGTCGGTGGACGTGCCGCCGCCGTCACAGGTAATCACCCGCGCAACGCCAGCCTGGCGCGCTATCAGCGCTGCGCCGAGCGCGCCCGCGGCCGGGCCACTCAGCATGGTGGTGATCGGCTGGCGCACCACCTCGTCCGCTGAGAGGACCCCGCCGTTGGACCGCATCACGAAGAACGGGAGCGGCCGTGACGGCGCAAGCCCGGCCAGCCGGTCCGCCACCGACCGCAGGTAGCTGGCGACCCTGGGCTTGACCGCCGCATCGAGCAGGGTAGTCATTGACCGCTCGTACTCGCGGTACTCGCGCAGCACCTCGGACGAGATCGACACCACCGCGGCCGGGTGCTCCCTGGCCAGGACCGCTGCCATGCGCCTTTCGTGGTCCGGGTTGGCGTAGGAGTGCAGGAAGCAGACGCCCAGCGTGCCGACGCCGCGGTCGCGGAACCAGCGCGCCACCGCGGCTGCGCCCGCCTCGTCGAAAGGCCGGATCTCCACACCGGTGTGGTCGAGCCGCCCGCCGACGGTCCTAACCAGGTCGGCGGGGACGATCCGGGGTGGCTTGACCCAGAAATAGGAATTGCCGTAGCCGTCGGGAACTGACTGCCTCGCGATCTCAAGCAGGAACTCGAAACCCTCGGTAGTGATGAAGCCCAGCCTGCCGATGTCGCCAGTGAGCAGCTGGTTGGTGGCGATCGTCGTGCCGTGGCTGACCGACCTGACGTCGTCCATGTCCGCCGCCAGCCGGGCGAGCACCTTGGTCAGCCCGTCGATGAAGCCGACCGAAGGGTCGCGCGGCGTCGTGGGCGTCTTGGTAATGGCGAGCAGACCGGTGTCCTCGTCGTATGCGACCACGTCCGTGAACGTGCCGCCGGTGTCGATACCGATCCGCAGCGGCGGCGTCCGGCCGGAGGCGCGCATCGCGCCCAGGCCCGTCACCCGCCAGGTCCCCGGCCATGCGATCGGCGGAGCTCGAACAGGTCGCTCGGCGAGATCGGCATCGCGGTGATCGGGATCCCCTCCGCGTCCTCGACCGCGGCGGCGAGTACCGCCGCACCCGGTATCACGCCCGCCTCGCCCGCACCCTTGATGCCGAGCGGGTTCAGCGGCGACGGCGTCTCGAGGTGGTCGATCTCGATCCGCTCCGGGACCTCGCTCACGTAAGGCAGCAGGAAGTCCATGAACGAGCCGGTGAGCAGCTGACCATTTTCGTCGTAGCGCGCATCCTCCAAGAGGATCTGGCCAGCGCCTTGGACGATGCCGCCATGGATTTGGCCCGTGACGATCAGCGGATTGACCAGTACGCCGAAATCATC